>Ga0129327_10000313_pt1 | contig 29218 bp, 16 predicted proteins | sample CPBDNA_6_FD_111799 | JGI IMG/M metagenome (GOLD analysis project Ga0129327, IMG submission 111799) | Freshwater to marine salinity gradient microbial communities from Chesapeake Bay, USA - CPBay_Spr_31_0.8_DNA | ecosystem: Environmental > Aquatic > Marine > Coastal | place: USA: Chesapeake Bay... | reverse complement strand
TTGGTCGCAGTCGTTTCAAAAGAGAAAGGGAGAAAGAGAGAGAAAAGGTCAGCGTCGTTCCGCGATCCAAGCGAACGCGTTCGAGACTTACTACGCGTTGCCTTTTCAGACACCATTCAGCGCACGAAGAAGAACGAACAAAACAAACAAACGCAAAAAAAGTTCGCACCTTGCGGCGCGACGCCGGGTAAGTAAAACCCGTGCACACCGACCAAACCCCCAAACTCGTTCGAGAAGGGCGTCGCGAAGAGCGAGAGCAGCGCGAGGATCATCATCGAAATCATCTTCTTTTCTCGATAAGTTCTTTTTCTGAGGCTTACAATGGTCAGAAAAAAATGTGAAAACGAAAAGAATTGATTTGAGCATTTTTTACCAACGGCGTACTTGTTTTTGCGAGAGGCATAATAATACGCGTGTTGTCATAATGCACACTACTGATAAAGAAGAAGAGCGTTTGCAAGAGTTAGTAGTGTTATTCGTGTTGTTATTATTCTTTACGCGTGGTATATTAGTGAGTAAAATGACTAATTTCTTATTGAGCCAACATCTTTTTGACGACGACGTCGTTGAACTTGTGCCCTCGCTTTACGCCTAACAAGTTCATGGTCATGTATTTGCCTTGGTTCGGGGCGCGGTGTCGTTTCGGGTCGAAGATTGGGTCGAAGAATGACCCGTCGACTCGGACGAGCGTTAACGCGCACGAGTGCTTTCTCGCGCCGGAACATCCCATGACGTAGACGTTGTAGCCGTGGTTGGCCATAAATTTGACTTCCGTTTCAAACGGTTCTAAATCTAACGAGCCTTTGCGTTCCCAGTAGACGGCTTGGACTCTGCCGGAAGCTAAGGCGCGAGACATGCCGGTTTTGACTCTGTGTTCGAGTCCTTCGACGTCGATTTTGACGAGCGGGATGGACACGGAGTCTGGGATGAACGCGTCGAAGATGTCGTCTAAAGCGATGACGTTGACGTTTTCGGTTTTCATTTTACCCGCTTGGTCGGCGTATTTGTCGTAGGAGTGTTCCGGCATGAAGCTACCTCCGGTGTCTGCTTTCCCAGGCTGGTAGTAGAAGGTTAAGTTCCCGGGTTGTTCGGCGACTCCGGCGTTGTGCAAATGGACCGATTTCAAATTCGCGACTCTTCTGGACATAATTTTAAACACCTCCGGGTTCGGTTCAAACGCGTGCACTTCGCAATCTTTCGCGATGGGCATCGACTTCAACTCTTCCACGTACTTCCCCACGTTCGCACCGACGTCGAAAATCGCGCAGCACCCGTTTTGCGGTTTCGGTGAAATCGAGAGCAGAAACTCCATCAAAATTCTCGCGTCCGTCGTCGCTTTGTTCCGAAATCCCGTCAAAGCGTACCTATCGAACACTTCTTTCTGTTTCTGTTTCAACGACGACGTCGGGACGTGATCCCACGCTCCGTTCCCACTCGTGCTACTACTCGACGTTGTTTTTTTACAGTTTCTATTTTCTAACGCGGTCGAATAACTCGACTGCGTGTGGACGATCGGATGAAAGAACATGCCGTTTGTGTTCATCGTCAAGTGCGGATGGCTGTCGTCGTCCTCGTCCACGGCGTGGCGCATGTACGTCCCGTCTTCTTTGTGCACCGGATTTTCCGCTAATTCTAAGTGATGATCGTGATGATTCTCCTCCAAATCCTCCTCCTCTTCCGCGTTACCGATGCTACTTCTCTGGAACGAAGAAGAACTTAAAGACGAAGAAGACGAAGACCCATCGAGGAACTTCCTCTTCGTCGTCTCGTCCATCGCCTCCAACATATCCAATCTCCCCGTTAAAAACAAATACCCGATCGATATCATCAGTAAAGAAAACACGAACGATAACGTTGAAATTGTCACGAGGAGTGGTAAGTGTTTATCCGGCACGCGTCGTAACGCTCGTCGCAACTGCATGTTTAATAGTATTACTCCAGAACACAAACGACGATGATGATGAAAACGGAGTGCGCTGCTTAGTAATCGATGGTAGTACCTTTCTCTCGCTCTCTCTCGGGACACAAAAACGACGGCTTCAAAGAGAACGCGTATACTCGAACAACAACACCAAACGCGTCTCTTCTTTTCGGCGAGAAAGAGAAGCGTGAAGGCAGTTTTAGAGCGGTACCGCAGCGGTGATTTGGAGGCTGAAAAGTGAGGTTTTCCGACACAAATCCAACGCTTTGGATTACATCATCGGACGAAGACACAGAAGACGAATAAAGGCTTCGTTTTCGAAGAGAGAGAGAAAGAAAGAGAGAGAAGAAGAGAGTTGCGACGAAACGGAAGAGAGACCGAGTGACGAAATTCAAGTCGTCGTCTCGTCGTCGTAGTCGTGTGCGAGAAGTATACGCGGGTGGTGTTGTTACGTTGGAAACACATTCAAACGTGACGTGCGAGGACGACTGAGATATATATGCGAGCGGCATCGATCGCGTGCCAGCGGAAAAGTACTTTCGCATTCTTCGCGAAAAGGATGCCAGTGCAAACTCGCGGCAGTGGTGGTGCGACGAGCAGTAAAAAAGCGGGGTCGACGATGATGATGATGTCAGAAGGAGGTAAAAAAGGAGGTGCAACTATTCGCGTGACGACGTATAACGTGCTCTCGTCGCACCTGGCGGAACCGACGTATTTCACGTCGTGCGATCCGAAAAACTTAGACGCGCTCGTTCGGTTAGAGCGAGTGCAAAAGAAGTTATCTGTTGAGATGGAGAAGAGATCTATCATTGGGTTGCAAGAGGTGAGCATGACGTGGTCGGGACCGTTGCACGCGTTTTTCGCCAATAGGGGGTACCACGTCGTCTCGCACTTGTACGGGAAGCCGTTTAATAATTACATGGGAGTTTTGTTGGCGATACCTTTGGATACGTACGAGTTATCGAGAGTGGATGTGCAGAGGTTGTCGGATTGCGCGAAGTGGCCGAGGAAACCGAAGGATTTGGAGGAGAAAGGCGTGGTGAAGAGGTACGTGGTGGATCCGATTGTTAGGATGTGGAGGGCGGCGAGGAACGCGAGGCCGCAGTATCCTCCGCAAGACGATTGGGAGTTGGCGAAAGGGAGGTTTAATTCTATCGTGTATGCGAACGTGACGCACAAGCAGACCGGGGTATCGTTGGGCGTGTCCACGTATCACATGCCGTGCATGTTTAGGAACCCGAAAGTTATGACTTTACACAGCGCGTTGGCGGCGACGTATACGATGCGAGAGAGCGAGAAAGACGGAACGAAAAATTCAATTTTGATGGGCGATTTTAACGTCAAACCAATCGACGGGTCGTACGAGTTGTTAACCACGAATAACTTGGATGAAAACGACGTGTTTTACCCGATACCGTACGAAGGAACGGAGTACATCGTGGAGCCACCGGCGAGAATGGTGAGTTGTTACAAAGAAGTCAACGGCGAAGAGCCGGATTTCACAAACTACGCCAAGATTAAAGACGACGAGCCGTTCATCGATACTTTAGATTATATTTTCGTGACGGAAAACATTCGCGTGGACGCGGTGGCGCCACTGAAACATAGAGACGAGGTGACGGACGGGCCGTACCCGAGCGAGAATGAACCGAGCGATCACGTGTTGTTGGCGGCGGACGTCACGGTGTTTTAATTAAATAGCGAGAGAAGACAATTTTATTTTTAGTCGTCGCGTGTTTTGTTTTCGCAAATGGTTGTGTTTATTTTCCGCCGCGCCAAGCTGTTAGTACTTTCGAATGAATTATTATTACAAATGTATATCGTCGCCTATGTGCTCGAATTTTCTGCTCCTGTTACCATCTCTCGGCTCTTTCCGTATTTCTTTTGTGTATGTGTATGTGAATTTCTCGATCGATGTATGCGTGTACTTTGTTCCAAGTCCAAAACTGATGGTGAAAAATGTGCGTTTCTCAACGCCTCATCCACTCACGCGGACTCCACTTGTTTCTACGTCTTCTTCCTCCTCTTTGTTCTCTTTATCTTTTTACATAAACTTCTCCAACATGCTTCCCACCGCGTTTTGCACGGTTTCGGAAAGCGACGCTCTCTTTTGCACTTTCGCCAGAGGTTGCCTATTCTCCTCCGACCCGATGTCCTTATTCTCTTGAGAATCTTTCCCGATGTTTTCGAGATTGTTGTCGTCGTTGTCGTTATTATTACCATCGTTGCGCGTGAACCCCATTCCTCCAACAATTCGAGGTCCCGCGTCTTCCATCGGTTCATCTTTAACCACCACCGCTGGAGCGGGTTTCGCGCGTGGAACTTCATCCTCGGGTGGAAGCTCTGGAAGCAAATTGCCTCGCGAAAAGAGAAGATCAAATTCCTCCAACTTCAACTTTTGCTTATCCGCGCGAATCGCGCCGGCGAGTTCACCTTTGTTCATTTGCGCGCGACGCATGTTCTCCTCTTCTTCCTCTATATCGATTATCTCCGGTCGTCCATTGTTCTCGCCGTCGTTTTTCTCGGCAACTGTACCAGTCGTGCGTTGTTGGACCAACTTGACGATGTTTGTCTCGATGGAATCTTGGACAGTTAATATCTTTACCGTCACCGGTCTCGTTTGACCCATTCTCCACGCTCGGCCAATCGCTTGATTTTCAAGCGCCGGGTTCATGCACGGTTCGATCATAAACACGTGCGAAGCGGCCGTCAAGTTGATCCCAACGGCTCCGGAACGAACGGACAAAATGAAGACAGTCGTCGGCGGGTCTTTTTGAAACGCCTGGATGGATTTATCGCGATTCTTCGCGGACATCGAACCACTGATGGTTCGGAAACCAAATCCTTCATCCGGTAATCGCTTTTGTAACCATTCGATGGTTTGCGCGAATTGCGTGAAGATCAAAGCTTTGTTCGTCGGGTCGTCTTTGCGCATTTTTTTGAGCTCGGCGACGAGCACGCGAAGTTTCGATTCTGCTTCGATGGATTCCACCTCGTTACCGTTATTAGGGACCATCGGAGCCGCTTCTTCTTCTTCTTCTTCTTCTTTCTTGACGCGTTTAACTCCTCGCTGCTCGAAGTTATCGCCTTCGCCTTCGGCGTCGCCGTTCGCTTCAGCAGCGGCAGCGCCTTCGTCTTCTTTGATGGTCAAATCCGCCGTTGTCAAGCGGCCGCCGGAGCACAATCTTCTCGTGGGAAGCAACAAGGACATGATACCAAACGTACGCTTTGCAACGTGAGCGTGTCCTTTCGCCTTGTACTTCGTCTCCCACGTTGCTTTCGTGTCCGCGTGCAATTCGTCGTACAGACGCTGCTCCTCTGGTAAAAGAGTTACGGGCACGTGGATAACCGTCTTTGGCGGCAACGAGAGCAAGTCCTTGGTCGCGTTTCTTCCGAGTTTTTGCGTCTTCGTGTGACGAATCGTCATTGGTTTCATCACCGTCAACACGTTCTTGATTTCTCTTGAAGACTTCTCTGTCATGTCATTGCGCCCAAAGCGACGCGGACCCGCGTTCGTACAGATGATGTTGTTAAAGTCGTCCCGAAATCGTTTGAGATCGGTTCCCCATGGCGAAACGCCAAGCATCGCCAATTGCCCAAAAAGATCCACGCTATTCGTAGCTATTGGGGTACCAGTACACGCCCAACGTCTAACTGCGCATATTTCCGAAGCCGCTTTGGACTGCCCGGTGTTGTAAGATTTCGTCATGTGCGACTCGTCGCAGACCAAGCGATAAAACTCAATCTGACCGAGAGGATTCGTTCTGGAGCGGTCGGCTGCGAGCGTTTGGTACGTCGTAACAACCAAGTCGTAATCTTCCGCTATTTTTTTCGGGTCCTTCGTGCGTTGTTGTCCATGATACATGAGAATACGCAAACCTGAATCTTCGTCGAGCTTTGATTTTGCCTCGTCGATCCATTGACCGACGAGCGAAACGGCGCAAATAACGAGCGTCGCGCCCGAACGATAAGGCTTCTTCACGTTCGTTCCATTCGACATGTTCGAGCAGTCTGCAACCGCGCCAGCTTTACCGAGCGTTTCACCGTGTTCAATCCACCCTTGCGGAGGTTTTTGTGCCAAAATCAACGCGAGAACTTCGATAGTTTTTCCTAATCCCATCTCTTCGCAAAGAAAGCCACCTCTCGGTGTCTTGGGAATACACCCAATCTTCGCGATTTGATCAAAACCGGGAGAATACATCCATCTCTCCTCCGTAGCGTCCAACGACGCATTTTTCATCACATCACTCACGTCGTACCACACCAAATCGCGAAATCCACCGGGTATTCTCTCTAACTCAAGCATTCGATTTAACGTTTGCCTCTGGTAGTCGTGCATCGTCACCGTCAACCCCGTAGGTTGTTCGACCGATGGATATTCTTGCATCTCCAACGCTTTCATTAGCCCAACCGCTCCTGCTGCGCCGTGTCCGACTTTGAAGCAATTTTCTGCTTCGCTCGCTTCTCTTTTTAACGAAGCGTTTTTCGATAATTGCGGTAGTGTAACTCTCAATCTACGCACGACATAACTTTCGTGGTCACCCGATTTTCTGAAATTGTTGTAAAGTGAAGGCGGCGCAAGCATGTCTCGCACTTCGTTCACTTTCGCATCCAAACCTAACGCTTGAACTGGAACAGCGAGGCGCATTCTCCATCCCGGGGGTGGAGTGTACGCTAAATCTTGGGAAAAATTGTGTGCGTACGGTTTGGGGTCAGCAAGAGTTCCAGGCCTTCGTGCGTAGATATCGACGTCGAGATACCAAATTTCGCGCCCCTTGTTGTGCATTTGCTTTCGCATTTTCGCCGCGACTCGGATTTCCGGTTGGTTGCAAAAAACCGGTTCCTTTTTACACGTTCGGAAACCTTCCAATCTCTTTTCTACTCCGACTGCATTGTATCCGCCCTTTCTGTCAAAATATGTCGTCGAGGAAGTGAAGATCTCAGCGCACATTCGCTGAGAGCGCTCAACAGCTTGACACTCGCAAATTTGCATGTCAATGATATCTTCCGTATGCTTCAAATCCTCGATAGCCTCTGCGGTTGAATCCGCACAGCCCGGGAGCAAACCACGTTTCACGCCAGCTAATATTCCAACACTTTCGTCATCGATCTCGATAATCGCCGTGACGTTCGTGACGAAAATTTCTGGAAATTCCACTCTCCGTTGAGCATGTCGTGGCGTGCTTAAGGGATGAAGAGGTTGCTTTTTATTTGTTAGCGCTTTATCTAAACCATCTTTCAACGATTTATAATTGTTCTTGCCGCCGAGGTGAGGAACTTTATCGTGCAAAAAGTGAGAAATCGTAACGACTTCTTCTTTCTTTACTTTGACGCCATCTCTGTCCCGTTTGCGCGATGATTCTTCCGAAACGTATTTCTTCACGCAAGCTTTCAACAAAGGTTCCGTGTTTTGTCTGAGCAAAGTACTTACGTCAATACCGCCGAATTTGGACACATTCACGTCCTTTCCTTTCACTAAGTAAACCATTCTTTCGTTCCCAATCGTGCGCGACATCGTGGAGATGAGAACTGAATTGCGCTGAACGCTCAGACGCTGAACGCTCACGTGGACGTTTTTTCGTTGTTCACTCGTAAAACTCGATGGAAACTCAATTTCGTCCCAATCATTTATGTGCCTGGCACAAGTGCGAATGTATTCGTTTATATTTTTCGGGTCACCATACTTTTCGCCCGCGCGAACTTTTCGTAAAAACTGTTTTTCGTTGTTGTTTTGCGTCGCAGCGCCTTCCGCGTCGATGATGATCGGAATCGAACACGGTTGTAAATAATCGCCATTTTCCAATTCTTTAACCTTCTTCAAATCGTCCTCGTCGATGATTTCGCTTTTACTGTTCATGTGTTCCTGCCACGGCAATATTCGCTGCTTGAACGTTTTCTTCAACATCGGGTGCACGATGCAGAAACTTTCAGCCTTCTTCGTCTTGTAAGCCACCAGAATTTTTTCCACATTGTCCTTGCGATCGTTTCTTGTTCTCGAAAATGGACGATAATAGTTTGGCAGCGTAGACGCGCGTCTTTCTCTTTCTGCCTCCGTGTTGTGAATTCCCGTAACATCCGAAATGGCTCCGGCATGATGGTGAGGGTTATTCATATAATATCTATCGAACGGCACTTGGGTGACAATCTCCGGCCTATACTTCACGGTTGCTAAAACGATCTGTTCGTTCTCGTTCAGCTCGTATCGTTCTTCTAAATCCTCGATAACGTTCGTCACTTTATCGCTATTTTTCACGTCATATATCGTCCACTCCGCCTTCGCGTTTCTGACATCGACGAATAAGATGCGCAGAGGAACTTTCGATCGCGGCTTTGGGTCTCCCTCCAAGAAAATAGGCATCGCCTCCAAAAACGGCTTGAAGGGATGCCTGTTCGCACTAGCGCTTCGCGATGTCAAATAGACGGCGTCTGGTTTGTAATTAAACAAATTGGTCAAGTCTACATCTGTTCCGTACCTTTGGTGATTTTCACACGATGCTTTATCAATGAATCGATGACCGTGCGGTGCTTTAGCCAATTCCTCCGCGATGCGTTCCTCCGTAAACTCCTCTCCGCGCGCTTTGGATGCGCGAACTGGGATCGAGACGGTGCCAATTTTGAAGGCTGTTGCGATTCCGGCTGGATCAGGTAATGGTACTTTCGCCGGAGGATACACGTACGATATTAAGCCGTCTGGCTCTTCGCCGATGCGATTCTTGTACGCAGATTCGTTTTTGTGAATAAGTCGCATACACGCGCGGGCGGCGAGTACTTCGTATACTTTGGTCTTGTCGTCGTAGTCAGATGCTTCAGTGATCCTTACTCGCGCGATGTGCTGAATTAACGTCGTAGGTTTGTCCCTATTCGCAACTTGCTGCGGCGCACCTCCCACCAAAGCCTGAACTTGTGCAAAGACTTTTTGGTAGAGATCGAAGTCGTCTGCGCTTCTCGGGAAGCGATCTTCCGGGATATCGTCGTACTTTTGAAAGTGTCCACTGTAAATCTGCTCCGGTGCGTTCAGCTTGTAATATCCAATTCCCCACCAACTGACGCCGAGATTCCCCCCTCCCAAGGCGCCTTTCCACGCCGCTTGGAATTGCGGACTCGTCGGGAAGTAAACCCAATTGCCATTGTCCTTCTCCTTCAGTCTCCGCAGAACTTGTTCCGATGTTGCGTTACGAGTTTGTCCATTTTGTGATCCACTGAGAAAACGTCCATCGTGCGATAATTCATACGATTTCCGAGTAATGACAGCATATCGATTCTTCCCGAGTCCATCGAATTGGAGTAGAAGGAACAGTTGCTCGCATTTATTCCTGATTCTATACATGTCGTGATGTCCCTCGATGCACAAAACTCTCAGTTCGTCCATATCTCTATTTGACGCAAACGCGTTGATCTGAGCAAGATGATTCACATGAACCCCATGGACTACTAACCTCCTCGCGGCATCATCACCTGCCCCCCCAAAACCAAACCCCCGCGGCTCCGGCGGCGGGACATTCCCAGGTGCCTGCGGCAATCCGGCCAACTTTCTTCGTCTCGCTTCGTCCCATTTATAGCACGGATAAGCGCCGCAATGCTGCGCCCAATGCGCACACGGCGCTTTCAAATCGCACACGTAACACCAACAGTTCGCGCAGTGCTTCATCTGCAAATGCACCACATTTTTATCGAACTTGTGCGTCGCGCACTCGTGGCGCGGGTGTGCGATATCTCGGAGTATTTCTTGACCGCCGACGCCTGTTTTTATTTTCCGCGCGCAGCGCAGGAGGAAAAGAGAGAGAGAGAAAGAAGCATTCTCGGTCAGCGCGCGCACTAGTCTCGATGAGTATTGCGAGCGTTATCATTATTCAAAGACAAAAACGACGACAACGTGAAAGAAAGAGTCTGACGACGAAGGAATACTATACATCTTTCGACGCGTCTTTTTTGCGTTCAAATATAGGCACCCTTTTTGACGAGACTCGGACAGTTCACCCAAAAAAAACGGAAGAAGAGGAGGAAAAACCGAGAGGAATCTTCGCGCACCCGTGATCACCACGTCCTCGTCTCTGTTGTTGTTGTTACTATTCGTGTTGTCGTTCCCTTCCTCCTCTCGTATCGGCCGTAAACGCGGTTCAAAATTTTGCTGCACGATTCGAACGCGTTCGTCGCCTTCCTCGTCCGAATCGAGAATTTCGATCACCTCAACCATGATCTTCTCGTTTCTCTCTGGTGATGATTTGGTGTTTGTTCTCGCGCGAAAGGACGACGCAAAAAACAACGAGAGAGAGACGACGCTCCCTAAGCTCCCGAACCCTCGAGGCCCTTTCTCTCTCTTTTTGTGCGCGCAAAAGCCGCGATGGAAGTTCTTTTCCTTCGACTTCTTCTTATCTTTTGTGTGTTGTGTGCGGGAAAAAACTGTTGATTTTGAATATGAAGGGAAAGTGCCTTTATTGGACATTAAAACGCGTGGAATACTCTATTCGCTCTCTTTTCACTCTCTCATTCCTCTGACTCTGACCACACGCTCATCTCTCTCTCTCTCTCTCCGTTTAACTTTGCTATTAAGGTTTAAAAACTAATTACACAAACTCTCCCCTCTCCATAATCTAATACAAAAAGCGCGTTTTTTCTCTCTCGAGAGAGTTTACTTCAACTTCTTCTTGATGCGCAACTGGTTCGTGTGCCCGCACTTTTTCTTTCTGCAGTTGACCGCTCTCGGGTGTAATCGAGCGTAACATTTGCGGCAAATTTTCTTGTCTTGGTTGGATTTTCTCGCCAAGACGATCAAGGACGGCTCGATGATGCCGCCGCGCAAACGCAAGACCAAGTGCAAGGTGGATTCTTTTTGAATGTTATAGTCGGCTAAAGTTCGGCCATCTTCTAATTGTTTTCCGGCGAAGATCAATCGCTGCTGATCCGGCGGGATGCCCTCTTTGTCTTGGATTTTCGCCTTGACGTTGTCGATAGTGTCCGAAGACTCGACTTCGAGGGTGATCGTCTTGCCCGTGAGCTGTTATACATAAAAGGAGAAAAGGAACGCGTGGGGTGAGTAAAAGGTCCAAAATATAAGGGAGAGGAGGAAAAACGGCCGAAATCGAGGAATGCGCGCGCGCCGATGTGGCGAGACCAAAACGACGTAAACGCGCCGAACGACCGTTCCATCCGTCTCATCCACGCGCGCATCAAAAAAGAAACGCGCTTTATCCACCCTCGCACGCTCGCATCAATCTCCTGGATCGTCTTTTTCGAAGAGATTTGCACCCCCGGAGGGTTTGCGCCCCTTCGGCAAGAAATTAAGCGAACGACACGGAGCGATTTTTCGCGCACTCAAAAACCCCCGCGCGTCGTCGCGACCGTTGAAGACGCGATCGGAGCGCATACACGCACGCAGACGGTATCAAACGATGCGAAAACACGAGACAACATCGGCTATAAGGACGACACGTAATACTTACCGTTTTGACAAAGATTTGCATGTTTGGTTGTAAAGCGAATTTATTTGTGGGGAGATGACGAAGTGAATTCTCATTTCTGATTTGAGATGCAATTTGTGTGAGAAGGAAGAAACGAGAGCGCTTTTCGGTGTCTCTAGTTGAATAGCTCTTTGTATGTTTATCAGTAAAAAATAGTAATAGTAACAACATCTCTTAATCTCTCTCTCTCTCTCTTAAAGTACTCGTGCTAGTAATAGCAATAATAAACGTATCATTAGTAATGAATGTTCGGGTTTTCGACTCTGGCGATATCGGCGTCCACCATCTCCTCGACCAACATTTGTAAACTCGTCTGCCTCGGGTTCCACTTTAACTGTTCCAACGCCTTCGCCGGGTTGCCCAAAAGTTGCTCGACTTCCGCGGGACGGAAATATCTCGGGTGCACTCTCAATAACGTTTTACCGGTCGCCTTTTCCACGCCGTGTTCTTCCACGCCTTCGCCTTTGAATTCGAGCTCCATGCCGGCGTGCTTGAACGCTCTGGAGGCAAACTCGCGAACGGTGGTCATCTCGCCAGTCGCGACCACGTAATCTTCCGGTACGTCTTGTTGTAATATTTTCCACATGCACTCGACGTAATCTCTCGCGTGTCCCCAATCTCTTTGCGCGTCCAAGTTACCCAAATACAAGCATTTTTGGTTTCCCGCCTTGATGTTCGCCACGGCCAAAGTAATTTTTCTGGTGACGAAAGTTTCCCCTCTTCTCGGCGATTCGTGGTTGAACAAAATCCCGTTGCACGCGAACATATCGTACGACTCTCTGTAGTTCACAACGGCCCAATACCCCATCAATTTCGCGACCGCGTACGGCGATCGCGGGTAAAACGGCGTCGTTTCGGACTGCGGAATCTCTTGCACTTTACCGTACAACTCGGACGTCGACGCTTGGTAAAACTTGCACGTCCTCGTTTGCCCGGTCAATCGAATAGCCTCCATGACGTTCAACACACCAACCCCATCAACCTCCGCGGTGAACATCGGCATTTGAAACGAAACTTGCACGTGCGATTGCGCGGCCAAGTTATACACCTCCGTCGGTTTAATATCTCTCACGATCCCGACCAACGCGTGTAAATCCGACATGTCCCCGTAGTGCAGGAAAAATTTGTCTCCGTTCGGATAATCGGGTTGTAAGATGTGTTCTAAACGCGGATGATTGTACGCGCTCGATCGTCTCTTAATGCCGTGGACGATGTACCCTTTCTCCAACAACAACTCGACCAGGTACGATCCGTCTTGGCCGGTCACGCCGGTGATGAACGCGACTTTACGCTTCGGGTCATTCGCGAGGTCGTCGTAGTCGATCGATCCTTTCTTGTAATCGTTCGGCTCAAAGTTCGTCTCCGTGGACGTCGGCACGGGAACGAGGGAGGATTTTAATCGCGGGGAAACAACGGGAGGCATGATGTGGATGATTTATTCGTTCGTCGTTGTAAAGGAGTAACTGCGCGCGAGTAAATAATTTAGACGACAGTGCAATCTGCGGTGTCGGAAGATTATTATGAAGTGTGTCGTGGTTTTGTACGAGTGTATAGTGTTGGATCTCGAAAGAAAGGAAGAGCTCTTCAATAGTCTCGCGATAGGATTTTAAGAAGGTTTACTTTTATATACTTAAATCAGAGAGTCAATACTTTATCAACGCGCTCTCTCTCTCTCTTTCGCTCTCTCCCTCGTCGTCCTTCATAAAATAATCGTTATTACATCTTCTCCAACGGCTCGATCATTAACAAACGCAAACCGTTGTCGAGGACTTGTCGCAACGCCGTCAAATAGTGGACGCGTTGCCACATGGCGTTTTTGTTCCACATGTGTTCGCCTTCTTTGACGTGGTTCGTCATCGGGAGGATGCGAACGCCGGCTGGGCCGTAATATCCAGACACCGCACGGACCATGGCGTTGAGGAATTCGCAGACTTTGTGGGTACCGTAGGAAGGTAAAGCGGGAGGTTCCGGGAGTTTCGGCAACGCGGCGTCGCACAGCATTTGGGAGAACGGTAAGACGTATTCCATGAGCAAGGCCCACTCTTTATCGTCGACTAACTCGTCAAATTCCATTTCTTTGATATCCGCGAGTGGCGGAAGCTCGCCAGTGGCGACTCTCGATTCGTATTTGGCTATGACTGATCGTAAACGAGTGGAGTTGTAGAGGATGAACGGCGCCGAGGCATCCTCGAAATCGGTGATTTTCGCAATGTCAAAGTTGATTTGCGTTTGACAGGCGCACGAAAGGAGTGCGTATTTCATAGCCGCGGCGGAGACTTCGTGAGTGACGCTCTCGAACGCTTTTTCGTCGACTTTTTCGCCCTTATCTTCGGATTTCTTGGCCATTTTCTCTTTGATGATGTCTTTCAAGTCTTGGTAGAGGTCGTCGGCTAACAAGTATCGACCGCGACGACCGGACATTTTGCCGGTGGTGAGTTTGACCAAATCGTAAGAGAGGTGGTACTGCCGGCCTTTCATGGCTGGATTCATCATGCACATCCCGAGCGCTACTTTTTGTTGCGCCAAATCTTGCTCGGAGCAGATGATGTTCAAGATTAAATCCGACATGGAGGCTTTCTTGAACGAGTAGACGATGTCGCGGTAGGTGTATAAAGTAGAACCATCCGGGCGCAAGACGTATAACGGCGGGTAGTCTTTTTGATAGCCGCCTTTGCCGATTTTGAACTTTTGGTCGCGAATAAACGCGTCCATATCTAAATACGCGCCCTGCGGGACGCCTTTGTCGTTGCACTCCGTTTGCGGGACAAAGTAATCAGAGTTTTTCATAATCTCCAAAACTTTATCGTTCGAGCCTTCCCATCCGAGCTCGGATTCGAAATCGAAACGGTCGTGCTTCACGCCGTAGTTGGACAAAGTTTCTTGAACGCCGGTTAAGCAATCGATGACCATCTTGCGAAAGATTTTGATCGCCCACGGTTCTTGGCGTTCGTACGCCAAGTTGAGTTTACCAGCTTCGGTTTTAATATCTGAAATTTCGCGAACGTCTTGAATCATGATATCCATCATGTCTTGAAATCTTCCTCGCAAATCTTGGTAGATGTCGAAGTATTCGTTGATACTTTTTATTTTCTTTTCGTCGTTTCCGGCTTCGGCTAGGGCTTTCTCTAACAACGCTTTCACGGCGTCTTCGCCGGCTTTGCACGCGTCCTTTACGATGGATTTCGGAAAGAGGAGAGAGGGAAGAGGATATGTGTCAGTCTCGATTGTGATGAATGCACAACGCACGCGCGAAATATTGTTGGCGAGAGCCCAAAGAGAGAGAGAGAGAGAGAATAAAGAGTTCGTTGACACGTCCAACGCAAGAACAAAGCATCATATTGTCAGAGGTGATTTTGATTGTTTCCTCATCGTAATCAGAAAGAGAGTTAAAAAGTAATTTTTAATCAATAATCATCTGCTTTATTCTTTGTTTGATTGGTCACGGGACGGTAAAACCGACGAGAAAGAAACGAAAGAAACGAGGAGAGAAAATAATAAGCGTACCTCTAAATCTCCCGGTTGCACGCCAACCTGTTGCAACTCTTGGCACGTGTTCATCACCGCGTACATGGCGCCAATCCACTGGTCGATTTTCATCGTCGGCTTTATCTTGGTATAAATTCTCGAATACGCCAACGCCGTTAACCCAATCTGCGCTCCTAAATCGTTCACGTAAAACGCTTGCGTGACTTCACACCCGCACGCTTGCATCACTCTCGCCAAGTGCGCGCCTATCATCACGTTTCTCAAGTTCCCGATGTGCAACGGCGCGTTCGGGTTGCTCGACGTGTGTTCGATGATAACTTTCTTCCCTTGCCCGGCGTTCGTGCACCCGTACTTCGTGCCTTGCTCGATGATGGCGTTAATCGCCAGTTTAAAAACTTTTTGCCTCTTCACGAAAATGTTCATGTACGGCCCGACGCCTTGGACGGACTTGATGAACCCGTCCTGGTGCGCGCCGTCTTCGATTTGTTTTTGAATAGTTTCCGAGAGATTCTTCACGTACTCCGCGGGATTCAACTTCCTCTTCGCGCAAAATCGACTCCACTGCACGGTAAAATCAGCTTTCGATAAATCTCTCGTTCTGGAGAGTTCCGGTAAATCATCCTCCGGGACGTCCGGTTCGTGCTGCGTTACGAACGGTTTGATTTCAGAGAACACGAGATGCATGATCTGTCGCATCGCGTCTTCGTTCGCTCGCAACGAAGGGTTGTTTGAAGGCGTCTCCGCCCCTGCGTTTGAAGCTGCTCCCATGACAAACCTTCTTTTTTTCCTTCTTTCTCTCTCTCTCTCTCTCTTTTTGCGCGATGCGTGTAATAAATGTGTCGTGTTGTTGTCACAGAGAGAACAAACACCTCTTCTGTAATGGCGGTGGTTCTGTGTGGGGCAAGTCCTCCTCGACTCCTTCGAGAGAGAGGAAAAATTTAACGAGAGCCGAGAGAGAGCTCGTTCGGAGAAAGGAAAACGCGAGGACAAACACAGCCGCCGTCACATCACGAACGAGCGAACAGAGAGAAAGGACAAAAAAAGAAAAAAAAAGGAACGCCTTTTCGAGCGTTTTCGAGCGCTTCGAGTTTTTTGAGCGCTTTTCGACCGCAGGACGCTCTCGTTTTCCACCGCAAAACAGAGGGGTAGGTCAAAAACGCAAGATCGATAGGTCAAAAAAGCGCAGAGCGGAGAAAAAGGCAAAAAGCGTCTCTATACTCGTCAGAATTTGAGATAAGAAGAACGGCGCGCGCGCACTACAAACCACCACTCGCGCACGCGTAAAGAAATAAAACACTCACAGAAACGCGCGAGGAAACACACAACGAACGTTTAGATAGCGCTAAACGACTTTTTTCTCGTTCGGAAGACATGGCGCCGAGTCGACGACGGAGCACGACGGCTCAGAAAAAAACGACGACGATGCCTTCGAAAAGAGGCGAACGGGCGGAAAAAGGACAACAACGGGAGGAAAATTCGACGGAGCAAGAATTTGAATCCGAGTTGTCCGGCGCGTTCAGCTTGCTCTCCGTGGAAGGGTCGCCGAGTAAAGTGAGAACTTCGGATTTAGGAAAACTGTTGTTAGCGATTGGTGCCGGGGAAATCGCGGAAATGAAACCGCTCGAAAGCATCGTGGACATAAATCACAGCGGATTCTTTACCCGAGAAAAAGTGCGTCTAAAAGCTCTTTCGTGGTCGAAAATCGTTCGTTTGGAATTCAGTTTTTCTTAACGCGCGCGCGCATCAGAGCGACGATGCGAACCACGCATGTGCACGCACTCGACGAAATCGTGTTATGTGTTTATAGTATTATGCGAAACTGACTTTATTCTTCTTTCCTCTCACAAAATCAGGTCACCGCGGCGTTACAAAAACTTCGAGAGCAAGGCCGTTTCCCCTCCTTGGACGAGCTTTCCGGACGCTCCGCGTCAGGGAAGAGAGCCTCCACGGTGGCGAAAAACAAGCAGCAACAAAAACGATTAAACGACGAGGAACAGATGAATCAAAACCAAATGAACAACGCGTCGAAGAAGATCTTAGTGGTGGACGATATTGGTTTGTGCAGAAGGGTACGTTTTCGTTTCGCCCGTGTGAACGCGCGCGGAAACTTTTGTTTTGGATAAAAGTGCCTTTCCCTGCCACGTGTACTTTTCTCTCTCTTTGCTCGCGCGCTCGAGGATAGGGGATAACAAACGAAATTTTTTCTGACATTTTTCTCCTCGATTTCTTTTGTAAAACACAGATAACGACGAACCAGTTAGAGCAGCTCGGGTTTAAAGACTCGCCGGTGGCGACGAGCGGGAAAGAAGCGATTCAATACATTGACGAGAAACAAGGCGAGGTGCAGTGCATTTTGTTGGACATCATGATGCCGCAAGAAAACGGGGTCGAAACGTTAGCCGAGATCCGAAAGCACGAGAAGTTCCGAAGAGAACACTTAGAGCCTGGGCACGAGGAGGAAGAGCCGATTAAAGTTATTGCGGTGACGGCGTTGAAACATGGGGAGCTTTTGAGTTTGTGCGAGTCGACCGGCGAAGCCGGGCACTCGGTCATGTTTGACGGGTACATCGAGAAACCGGCGACTTTGACAAAGATTCGAGACGCGATGGAGACGGCTGCGATTATGTTTGCCTCAAGTTTGCCTTCAGGATTGGACCAAAAAACGAGAAAGATCAATAATAATAATAATAATAATAGCACGAAGAATTTAGCAACGCTGGCGGCACCGGCGAAGGTACAGAGAGGGAATAGCGACGGAGGTTCCGGAGGATCGGATCCAATCACAGATGGTGGAGGTAGCGGAGGCCGAGGTGGTTCAAACGAAGGTACCGACACTCGAAATAAAGGGAGCAACGAAGTTGATAACGGAACGTCGAGCGATGAGAAAGGACAGACGCAATCGAAAGGATTGGGCGGCAAGATGTCCGCGAAGGCTGGAAAAGAAAAGAAACAGGATCAAATCGACAAGTTGAAGAAAGAGGAAGAAGAGAACGACGACGAGAACAACAAGCACAAACGCGCAGCGAGTCCAGGTTTGGGCGGTAACAAAGTTCGACCGACGCATTCAGGAGAAACCACGTCGGCGGCGCCTGAACACGATTTGGAAAAGTACGGCAGTAACGAACGCAACGTGGGAGGAGGCAATCAGTCGAAAAGGGCACACTTCAACGAAGGCGAGAACGCCGCCGCCGGCAACGAAAATACTGACGGCATATCGAATGAAGACGCGACGAATAAGAAAGAAACGACCGTGCTGGAGAATGTTTACGATAAGAATCGATCCGAACGAAGATCTGAGCGCTCAAAGAGGAACCAAAGCCAAACGAGGCACTCGCCGTCGCGTCGCGGAGCGAGAGATATGAACAACACGGATGACGATGACGAAGGAAACGACACTGGCAACGAGAAAGACACAGATTCTGGCGAGCATCAAGGTTCTGCCGGTGGTTCTGGGAAGAATTCGGAAGAACCGAACCCTAGAGGGATGTCGCCGCAAGCAAATTCTGGGGGTAGTCGTGAAGGTTCCGGAGGGTCTGGAAACGATGGTAGCGGCGGATCTGGGGCCGAGACGACTTTGAACATTCAAATGCCGAAAGAAGGTGACAAAGATCGCGGTGGGCAAGTCAAGGTAGAAATTGCGAAGGATGAAGATGTCGAGGACGAGGCAGATCGCAACTCGCCGGATGAAAACGGGGACATGCCGATGACGCCGGCGACGGATATTATTGAGCAGCGAGACGCGCAACAGCAACAGCAACAAATGCAACCACAAAAGACGCAAAAAGAGCTCGAAAGAGAGCAGAACATTGCTGGTCGCGAAGATGTGAACAACCATCGCCCCTGCGCGAGATGTAACTCAAACGAAACTCGTTTCTGCTACTACAACAACGGTCTGTTATCACAACCTCGACATTATTGTCGCGCGTGTCAGAGATATTGGACAGAAGGCGGCACGCAACGCAACCTTCCAAAGGGCTCTGGTCGACGCAAAGATCGTGGTGCTCCGAATGTACACCATGCGAGTGGTTATGGCGGTGGTGATGGGGATGGAGCGGATGGCAGAAACAACACCGAGACACCCGCCATGAATGCTGCCGCTGGTTTAGCCGGACTTGCGAGCGCAGCAGGCAACGCGCTTGGAGGCGCTGGACCAGCATTCCTGCGACAACCGCCGAATATTGCAGCGGCAGCTGCAGTCGCTCGACAGCAAGTTTTGCTTCCCAACTCGATGGTTGGTGTTCCGTCGACGGCGAGTAACGGCAGCAATCAGCTTCCTTTCAACTTTCCGGGCGTTTCGGCCGCGCAAATCGCCACCGCTGCTCGAAACGCCGCAGGTGGTGGATTTGGCTCGGTGGGGAGTCAGCCGGGAGCCAACGCGGACGCCGCGGTACTCGCGGGTATGCACAGCGCTTCCAACGCAGACGCCCAGGTTGCGCAGTTGCTATCTTCCGTCGCTGGATACGACGTCAATTTGGCCGCATCTCTTGTTGGATTCGCTGCTGCCAGAGTTGGCGAAGAAATCGCGAGAAATGCAAAGATGATTCACGGCGATTCCCCGGGTGCGGATATTTCCGAACGCGTCGTCACGTTGGCCAAAATCACCGGATGGAGAATTGGTACGGCAATTTCAACTATTGCAATGTCGTCAGTTGAGCATGGTATGGTGCAAGCGGACGTCAATACGCTCGTGCAAGCGCAACTGCCTATTGTAACATCTCAGGCTACCATGGAAGCGAACGCGATATTGCAAACCATGTCTTCCTCGACAACGAGTGAGAAACCGCAGAGCGAGACCGAGAACAACGATAACATCAGCGGCGGGAAGAAAGCCACCGGAAGTGGAAATTCAGGCGGTTCGGGGGGAACCGGTGTTGATTCCATGGGAAACAACGTCAACGCGCAAGCTACATCTGCGCCCGAAGCTACTATTCTTGCCATGCAGCAAGCACAGCAAGCGGCGGTTGCGCGATGGATGAATGACTTGGGCGGAGCGCCTTTCATGCAGCAACAACAGCAACAACTTCAACAACTTCAACAGCAGCAGCAGCAACAACAACAATTGTTACTACTTCAACAACAACAACAACAACAACAAGGCGGTAAGTCGGCCCAAGCTGCGCAGTACGCGAGCCTTTTGATGAATTTGACCGGAGGAGAGGCGGTGGACGCGAAAGCGACGCCGAAAAGGAAAACGAACGAAGTCAAGAAAAGCACAAACAACAGCAGTTAATCTTGCGCATAACATTTACCATTTTACTGCGTGTTTGTGAAGGAGAACATACTTCTTTGTACAACTAGCTATTTATATAACTTTTCCCGTAGTACTGAGGAACATTTATTTTGATAACTTTAGAGAACCATTTTGTAATAATGTATTCATAAAAAACAAACACTTTCAACCAGTACTAATTACTTCTTACCGCCCTTCTTCCGCGCTTTTTTCGTCGGCACTGGTTTGACGTCTTCGTCGTCGTTCTCTTCGTCTGACGAGAGCTCCAATTCCTTGACTAAATCTTCCTTACCGAGGTACAAGTCTTCTTCGTCGACACCTGACTTACGCTTGCGTTTCTTCATTTCTTCAAACGCTTCGTCTCCGTCTATGATCTCGTCGTCGTCGTCGTCGTCGCCACCGTCGTTATCTCCGTTCAAGAAGTCATCATCTTCGTCCTCCTCGTCGTCGCCTCTTCTGTGATCATCATCCTCGTCATCCCCGTCGTCGTCGTCATCATCAGAAGAGGATGACTCATCGCCGTGAGACTTGTTCGAGCGAATAGACACATCCATGGCTTGCATTGCCGCGCGCCTTTCCTTCCCCCTATCTCTCAACTGTTTCACGTACCTCGTCAACGGTGCTTTTCCTTCCATTTTCTCTCCGTGTAAGAAACTCTTCGCTTTCTCGATGTCTTTCGGCGCAAAATCCGCCTCGTCATCTCTTTTCCTCTCGATGTAATCCGCGTTGCGTTCAATCGCATCCAACATTTGCTTCGCCTGTTTTTTAAATCTACCAACGGTTGTTTTCTTATTGAATCGTTTCAACTCTCTCGTCACTGCGTGAGAAATCTCTGGAAACGCGACTGAATACGCATGTTGCTCGAGGTGTTCGCCGAGCTCCTCAAACGCGGATTCGACGACGACGTCTTGAACAGCCGGAGAGCGCAACTCGGTTTTAGAAACTCTCAAAGCGAGCGTAAAATCTGGACTGGGCGCTTTCGTTGACATTGGCGCTTTGTACAACTCGGAAAAGTTCAAAAGTTCCAGGGCGAGTGGTGCAACTGGTGCAAACGTCTCCATCGACCTCGAAAGCCTATTGAGAATTTTCAAAAGACGAATGCGAAGCGGTGCGTATCGCGCCGAAGGCAATACTCTCGCCGCACCGAGCGCAATTTGTTGCACCGGATACGCCAACGGTCGTAAAACCGAAGTAGATCCGTCTTTTGTTGTTTGCTCGCCGGAACCTTTGCTGCTATACTCTCTATTCGAAGCGTGCGCGGTTAATATCCGCTCAAAACATTCCAAACAGTTTATGTATTGCCAACAATACACCGATTTGAACGCATCTTTTGTTTTTTGAGCCAAAGCATTTCTCAACAACGTCGCGAGTTGTCTAATGTACGCAAACGCTAACCCGTAGGATTGATTTTGATCGATGCCAAACATTTCCACCACGCACGCGCTCATAAACGCGATATTCTCCGCCGAATTCGCATTCATAAACTTTGCGTTGCTCGCGTACGCTCGGTACACCCCTTTCACCGCTCTCTCTAAAGCCGGTCCTGGACACGTCGCCGCAATCGCTCTCAGTAAAACTATAGCACTTACCCTCAATCTTGGCTCTCCGCTCGAAAAACACATCAACGTCGTTCTCGTCACGCGTTTTGTCAACCGCTCGAACGGTTTCAAAAACGCCACGGACGCAGCCAGCCGTCTCAAAACCAAAGACGTCATCGACGCATCCGTCAACTGTCCGAGTAAATGCAACGTGTTCCCGATGTAAGATTTCACGACCGGCTCAACTTTCTTCCATCTGTTTGATTTCATCGGCTCGTAATCGTATTGCTCTTGCGTCGATTTCGCCGGCTTATCTCCCAACACGCCTCTAAAAATATCATCCGCCTCCGCCAACACAAACTGCACCAAATCGTTAAACGCGCTCGAGCTCGCCAACTTCAACATCGTCTGATCGTTCTCATTCTCCTCGTCGCCGTAGTGACACGCCGCTCTATACGCGGTGAACAAATGCTTCGCGGCGCCCAACGCCTTCCCGCCTTTGGCGTTTTCGCACAATTTTTTCACGAGCGCCGACGTCAACGTCTTCCCGGATTGTCTGTTCTCCGATTTCTTTCGCTTCGTTTTCGCGCGTTTCGAGGCTTCGTCCTCGTTTGTTCCTCCTTCCTCGTCGGAATCGCTTTCATCGCTCTCGTCCTTCTTTTGTTTCTCCTCTGAATCGTCCTCTTCGTCGTCGTCGTCGTCGAATTCCAACAACTCTTTATCCTCCTGTTGCAAGTACTCGTAAAATTCAGGATCCGTCTCTTTCAGAGACTCTAAATGTTCCCTGTGTCGTTTCATCTCCTCTCTCGTTTTTGCGTCGTTATCCTCGTCTTCTTCCTCGTCTGAATCGTCCTTTTCGTTTTCGCTTGTCTCCTCGTCCTCGTCGTCTGAATCGTCTTCGTCCTCGTCCTCGTCCTCGTCATCGCTCGCGTCTAAGAACTCGTCGATGTCCATCTCTTCCAATTCTTTCTTCCTCGTCTTCTTCGCGCTCTTGGCGTCCGCGAACCCTCCTTCCTCCTCTTTATATGCATCTTCGTCGCTCTCACCGTCCTCTTCGGGGTTTTCTTCTTCGATTTCTCGTCTCAGGCGGCTTTCCTCGTTTCTTTTCTTCTTCTCGTCCGTCCTCGAAATCTTCTGGTGCCGCCGCCGGTTCGCGACCGAAGATTGGAGATGATTCTTCTGGAAGTTTTTCGTGCGCTTGCTCACTTTCTTCGCCGCCATTATTGAACGATGAGGCGACAAAAACGAACAACGCAGAGCACTTCCCGTGACGCCGGAAACAAACGACAAAAGCTTTCGATTTGAAAGGTCCTTCAGAGAGTACAAATTGCACTTCCGCGCTCGGGAAATGACGACCTTTTCCACACAAAAGTTGAGACACAAAACGCGCGAAAGAGGAAGAAGGAGGCGCCTTTCTTTGCCGGTTCCGGCGCTCTTTCACGCCAGAGAGAGAGAGAGAGAACAACGAGAGCGAGACTTTGACGAGTCATAATACGACTGTGATGCGTTTTACTCTCGTCTTCAAACGCTCTCTTCTTCTTTCACTGGTGATTCTGTCGTCGTGCAGCGGCGAATCGGCGTTCGCGAAGAGGAGTAAAGCACACGACCACGATCGATTACCAGGATGGCACGGAGAAATCCACTCCGTGGAAGACACGATCGCGCAGAGGAAACAAGAGCTGAGGAAAACCAGGTGCTCAGAACGAGTGAATAACAACAGTTTTACCGTCTCGTTCGGAAGTGATTTTGGTGAAAGTGCAGCCTTTTGCCCTTTGGAGGTGACCGAGCGCACCGCGAGCGCGGCGAACATTTTCAACACGAACGAGGAAGAGGAGGATCGATGGTGCCCAGGCGAACCGGTGTCTTTGTACGACGTGGACAATGTTTTGAAAGGGAACTATAAGCACATGGCGATGGTGGAAACTTTGCCGTGGAAAGGACCGGCGCGAGGGAACGTGTTGCTCGCGTGGCAAACGAGCGAGAAGATTGAAGGGACGAAACAAAGGATAGTGATGGCGGAAGCGGACGGGAAGGGGGAGCATTTGCGGTTTAAAGCGCTGACGGCGAACGAGCAGAGGAAGATTTTCGCGGACGTGGGGAGTTATAGCGTGCCGACGGACGCGGGTGAAAACGGCGCGGTGTGGGGTCCGGTTTTGTTCGCCAATCCGAAGAAAAACCACGAGATTTGGTTGTTTTATTCGCAATCGAGAACGAATGGGTGCGGGTCTCGAGTGCCGGGGATGGATTACGCGCCGGGAGGGGATATTTTGGCGAAGAAGTTTAACGTAGTTAGCGGCGCGTGGACGCACACGGAGAAGATCGTGTTGAGTCAGGATTTTGACGACGGGATACCGAAAGTCACCGCGAATAAACCGATCGTGTTAAGACGGTCCGGTAGATGGGTTCTGCCGTATTGGAACGAACGCGCGATGTTAGAATCGCCATCGGTCAATCCAGAGAAATGTTCAAAACTGAACGGAAAAGAAGGCGCGGGCGTTTTACTTTCCGACGACCACGGCGAATCTTGGTATCCCTCCGAAACCATTCGAGGTCGAAATACGTGGTTGATTGAAAACGCCGTCGTCGAATTGGAAACGGACGACCACTTACTGATGGTCTTTCGAACCAAAGCTGGGTACGTGTTCCGCTCGGAATCTCTCGACGGCGGTCAAACGTGGACGGACGCGTCGGCGATGAAAGACGTCCCGAATCCAAACTCGAAAATCGACATGATTCGTCTCCAACCGAGCGGTTTACTCGCGCTCGCGTTCAACGACCACGCAAAACATCCCGCCAAAGGGTGTTCCCGATGCCGCACCTTTCTTAAAGTCGCCGTATCCTCAAACGACGGTAATACCTGGACTCGAATTCGTGAACTCGAAATGGACGTCGACGGTTCCTTACGCAGTCACTACCCGACGCTGCTCCAGCGCGGGTGCGAGGTGTTGGTCGCGTACAGTAAATTTTACAAGATTGAACCCCCACAAGGAAGCGCAGACGTCGAAGAGAGTTTAGCCAGGCAAGGTATTTACGTCGCCAGAGTGCCGTTAATTTAGTCATTAAAGATAGTAGCCGAATGTTGTAGACACGTTAGTTTTAGTTTCATTTTACCACACAATTAATACCCACACATTCATCACGTCATGGCCACCACCATCACCGTCCTCTCCGAGGACGGCAAATCGAAAATAACCCTCAAATCTTTACCGCCGATGAAACCGTTGAGGGACTGTTTGCTCGAGTGCGCGAGTAAGCTCGGGATGATATCAGAGAGTGGCATAAACGTTGATGCGTTGGAATTCCGTTCAGAAGACCAATCGCGGGGAAAAGGCTCCTCTTCCTCCTCGGGAGGTGTGAAAGTCGACATGGACTGCCCTTTGCGGCACTTGAACTTACCGACGAACGCGAAGTTGAAAGTAGTGTTTATTAAAAAACGAACTTTAACGGTTGGTTCAGATGTCGTCGCGAATGAGGAGAGCAGTTTGAGAAGAGGAGGAGGAGAAGCACCACCGTTACACGTTAAAGGTGCCTCGTCGGCGAGCGCGGCGAATGACGCGGCGGAGAAGAAAGACAAAAAAGAAGACGAAACGATGGAACGATCTGCAATTCTGAGTGACGACGACGCAAAAGCGACGTCTTCTTCTTCTTCTTCTGTTCTCGGCAAACGCGCGGCTCGGGTGGTTCGACAGAAAACTTTAGACGCCGAAGCGGAGGAACGCAAAATGGATCCAACCACCGGTTTAGTCTCCGCGAATGAGGAATTACCGGAGGCGTTTTTTGAGCTGTCCAGTGCGGAAGCGGCGCAGATTGTGGCGTCAAACAGACGTAAATTAGAGAACGGGAATGCCTTGTTGACGAAGAAGCATCGAGAGCGAGAAGCGCAACGGCGAAGAGAGAAAGTGCGACACGCGACGATACGGATTATGTTTCAACAGAAACCAATTTCGGACGTGTGCGTGGAAGCGGTGTTCGACGCGCACAAAGAAACCGTCGAGGACGTGTACGCGTTCGTTGAGGAGATTTTATCCAAGGATGATAAAAGTACTCAAAACGCGCCGAGCTTTGAACTCTTCGTCGCGCCTCCGAAACGCGTCTTGAAACGAAACGGCCGAGACGCGAACCAATCCTTATACGACGCCGGCTTAGCCCCCGCCGCGAAAATCTTCTTCTCCTTAAAAACCACCACCACTACCACTTCCTCCTTCGAAGAAGTAGAGGAATCCGCGCTGCTCAGCACCAAGTGTTTGGAAATGCTTCGATTGCACGACCAAAAATCTTCCGCTTCGGCGCCGATACGCCCTAAGCCTCCTCCTAAGCCTCCTTCGAAAGAAGAAGACCAAGAAGATCGAGAAGCAAAAGTCAAACCGACGATGAGCGACCAGGCTAAGAAATCCTTCGTCCCTAAGTGGTTCAAGAAGTAGTTTTCGATAGAGAGAGAGAGAGATCATTACGCAGAGCGTGTTGTAGCGAGAATATACCATTTAGCTCACTGTAACCTCAAATTCTTCAGATTTTTCCATTCATTTTGCCGCGAAAGAAACATGGCCAGCGCAACGGCAAAGAAGAAGAAAACGATTTCAAAGACGTCCGCGACGAAAAGTAAGGGGACAGTCAAGAAAGTCTCTAAACGGAGCATCACTCCTTCCTCCTCAAAAACTGTCAAAGCACGAGCGTCCGTCTCCAAAATGTGACAAGCGTTCGTCCGCGTCGCGAATCAGTTGAAAGCGGAGCTCAACGGCGAGTTAGAGATCACGCGAGATGCCTCCGCGGGGACGTTTGAGGTCCTCGTGAACGAGAAAATCGTGTGGACAATCACGGAGAAACGACCGTTCCCGAAACTGAAAGCGAAAAATATGAGCGACGTCGCCGCTTTGGTGAGGAAAGCTTTGTAACTGGATGAAGAATGTGTCTGTCTGTTAAGGAGAGGGATGATACTAAGCGGACGAAACGTGAACGCGTCGACGAGAAATACATGTGAAAACAAACACTCGCGATTGCGGGATACTTCGCGCGTTGTTATTATTACGATGCCTCTGTGTGGCCTACTTTATTATACTACTATTTTAAAATCGTTACTCTATTCTATTCGTCCGCTTCCTCGTCTCCGTCGTCGTCTTTTTCTTCGTCCTCGGAATCGTCTTTATCCTGGTCCGAGTCGTACCAAATTTCGTTCGGTTCCGCGTTGGTGTGGACGTTGTGCTCTGCCGCGTCTTTCGCGTGGCGCAAGATGGACTCTCTCGCGTCGCCCAATCTCCAGTCTTGGTCGCTGAGCATGCCGTCGTTTCGTAACAAGTGTTGCGTGAGCAACGTCGAACCTCTTTGCGCCGGGCGGTCGCCGGCGCCGGAGCCGTCGGTCTGTGGCTTTTTCGAGATGTTTGGATCGTTCCGTTCGATTTTGTTTAACCGGCGTTTACGACCGGATTTGTCGACGGGTTCTTGGAATAACGGCAACGCGTTTGGAACGTGTAAAATGTTTTGCACGTCCACGCGGCGGTAGAAATCGTCCGCGTTTTTCGAGCGAGGGTTCTTGCCAATCGCTAACATGGCGCCTCGGTCGACCGCGGAGAGATTAGTGTCGTATAAGAGCGACACTTTCCCGCGAGATCCGAGCTTTCGGTCGTTCGTTCCACTCCCGACGAAGAGTTGGTTCAACCGTTGGTGCCAAGTGGCGCAGACGACGTTTTGTTCCGAGGAGGAGATTTTAGCCACGCGCTCTAACGTTTGCGAGTCAAACACGTGTAAACTCCCAGTCGAGGAAGAGATTTTACCAACGTCCTCGCCATCGCAACCGGTGAAAAACTTGGACCCGTTCGGTGAATACGCGACCGTCGTTTCTCCGTACGACGCCGGCAAATCGTCAAACACTTTCACCGGTTTTTGCGCGTTGCGTAAATCCCAGACTTTTAACGTCCCATCGGTCGCTCTCGAGAGCATTTGGTGTCGTCCATCTTCCTCGTTGAAACATAAGCTGGATATTTCTTCGTCCGGTTGGTGACATTTTTTGAACAACTGTTTCGGTCTGTTTATCGACGTCCAGTTGTTATCCAAGTGACTTTGCTGACTCGGCGGTAAGACTAAACCTACCGAGGTGGATTTGTACGCGTTCGAGCCGCCTCCTCCTCCATTTCTATTCGCGCTGCTACCATTACTGTTCATAATATTTCCTCTCTTTGAATTTGCCGGGAATAACTGTATGCTTCCATCGGTCAACGCCATCGCAATCAAGCTCCCGTCCATGTTAAACGCGCACGTCGTCGCCCGAAATCTCCCGGGTTTGACCGATTGCGGCTTCACGACGGACCGTTGCGAGCCTCTCGGATCGCCCAGATAATCCACGTTCCAAATCCTCACGGTTCCATCATCCGCGCTCGTGATTACTAAATTCTTCTCGATTGGATTCCAACACGCTTTGGTCACGTTATGCGTGTGTCCTCTCGTGTTTTTGCTATCTAAAATGTACATGTCGCCGCTCTCGAATTCCCCGAGCTCTCGTCCATCTCGATCGAACACTTTCGCTTTATTCGACCCAGTCGCGACGACAAACGCGTCCCCACTCGGCGACCAGTCCAACGAGTGCACGGGGTACCCTTCGTTCGGTTCAATCTCTCGAAACGGGTGCAAATCTTTCCTCATGCCGTTAAAATCGTACAGTTTCACGAACCCGTCTCGCGCGCCGGTGACGAACCGAGACCCGGTCCGTTCGACCGCAATCGTCGTCACGGTTTTCTTGTGCGCAGATCCGAGTTCAATTTCGTCGGAGATGGGAAGTTTTTCGTACTCTTGGTCTTCTTCCAAGTCGTCGTCTTCATCCGCTTCGTTCGTATTCAAAGCTCCTTCTTTGTCTTCTTTCTTCGAATTTTGCATTCTTCTTCCAATAACACTCGCATCATCCTCGTCGTCGTTCTGTTGCTTTCTCTCCATCTCTTCTTCCCGTCGTCCTTCTCCTCCTTTACCTCGTTGTTCTTCTTGTTGTTGTTCTCGATTATGCTTCTTCTTTTTGCTCCCGAAACCTCCGCTAAATCCCATCATCGCCGCCACATCCATCTCTTCCTCTTCCTCTTCGAAGTAGTCGTTCCCACTCTTAAACCGGTTCGTATTCGTCGCAAGATTCGTCGCATCTGTCGCTGCGTTTGCCGCTCGACGGAGCAACGCGTCTTCCTCCTCTCTTTTCTCTCTTCTCAACGAAGAGGACATTTTCTTTTCTTTCAAAGCTTCTTTCAAAGTGACGCGAATTGACTTCACACTTTTGGGGGAACATGACGCTTCTGCGGAGCAGCAGGGGTTCCCTTCGATGGTACCGCTGCTGCGCCTTTAGATCCTCCTCTTTTACTCAACCGTCCGCGAGAAGAGGAGGGCGAAAGAGACGACTTACATTTTTTGCTTCGTCTGTATCGTCTGTGTCTTCTTTTGACGACAACATCATCGAGAAATACCGAGCGTTGCCGCTGGATAATGTCCGCCTCTGGGGAACGAATGCAAAGACGACGAAGAAGAAGAAGTCCGCGTCTGTACTGATACACGAACCGACGGAAGGCCAATACGTGTCCTCGAAAGCGAAACGAAACGTCCAAAACGCGCTCCTAGA
>Ga0129327_10000309_pt1 | contig 29368 bp, 37 predicted proteins | sample CPBDNA_6_FD_111799 | JGI IMG/M metagenome (GOLD analysis project Ga0129327, IMG submission 111799) | Freshwater to marine salinity gradient microbial communities from Chesapeake Bay, USA - CPBay_Spr_31_0.8_DNA | ecosystem: Environmental > Aquatic > Marine > Coastal | place: USA: Chesapeake Bay... | reverse complement strand
CTAAGGTGCGTCTTTCCAGGAAAGCATATGTTCCAATCTACACAAGTCGATGGCTATAAATTCCTGATGGAGCCAAGAAACATGATGCATGCTTCGATGGATGCAACATCTAACGATCCAGATATTCAGCCCCTTTCTATTTTTGATGTCAGTGGATCTGAAAGAACAAAAAATGACCTAGCCAGGGGGTGTCTTCTCATTGGAAACAGAATGTTTTTTTATAGCGCTGTTGATAATGCTATTTATCCGAGTTCTCCTAATAATTTTCGGGCGCAAATGAAAAATGCTTCTGACAGCAGCGCCTTCAAAATCACCCCAGCAGAGTCCCTTCAGTCGATGACAGACTTTAATGGGAATATGATTACTTTTACCCCAAGTGGCATTGATCGATGGGTTCTTTCTCATGATCAAGAGACCATTATTCAAAGAGATCCCACCTTCCACTTCGATCATAGGATCCGCTATGGAGGAAGTTTTATTAAGGCCAATAGAGATCTCTATTATTATACCGACGATTTCAAAGTGTATCGCCTGAACTCTTCTCTTGGTGTTGAGCAGATTTTTAATGGCACCCTTCCCGTCTATAAGCCTTTAGAAAGTTATCTCGTCAAAGATGAAGACCTTCCGATGGCCTATTTTGGAATGCTGGGGTATCGCTTTGTGAGCATTGGCCCCTGGCTCTACAACATTGAATCGAATACTTGGTCGACTTATAGCTACGACGGCTTTAAAGGTGTTCCAGAAACTCCAAAGTGGATCTGGGAAAGCGACACCTCAAAAAGAGTGATTGGCACGGCCTATGACGATCTGATCTGCCGAGCGGACTTATTGATTATATCGCAGAAATTGGGGAGCCGGAAGAAGCGCATTTAATCGTCAAAGAACTCGCTAACAATGAAGAGTACAAACAAAAGCTAAAAAATAATCAGACAGAAATGGGAGTGAAAAAGCTTCTGAAAAAGGTAAGGGCCTCTGTCCTAGTTGGGGGAGGACCCAGGGGGATGCCAGAGATGATCAAGAAAGACATCCCTCAGTATAACTACAACAACAGTCCATCAGACTACGATAAAAACTACTATAGTGATCTCAGCATGAGACACGGCATCTAACAAAGGAAGGAAAATTTTATGAGTATGCCAACAAACACTTATTTACCCTCAGACTTGGTGTCATTAGACATCATGAATCTACTGGGCAATATGGACAGCATAATTCTTCGCTGCGCAGGACGGGCCCATACATCGACATTCGATGAGAAGGAGTACTCTCCAGGAACAAGCGTTGCCTATCAAGTCGCTGGGATCCCTCCAGTAAACAGAGGAAAAGAGCTTAAAATCACTCCTTATGAGCAACGGACACTTTTTATAAAAGCCGATGAGAAGAGATGGTATTTTAGTGTAACCCACGCATTTAATCAGACGGATGACATTTTCTTTCTCAATAGAAAATTAATCTCTGAGACGATTAGCGCTCCAACACTAAAAGCTCTAAAGGAGACCATCGAGCTAGAAGGGTCTCAATGGGCCAAAGAACATTCTCCAGTCATTCCTGCTTATGGATCTCCTATTGATAAGGAAATCAGTATGCCAGGTGGGTTTGACTATACAGTCATCAACTATCTAGAAAAGCTCCGTCGGGATTTAATTTTCCCAACAAATAGCTATAAGCTTGTTCTCAATACAAGAGATGACATGCTCCTGGCAAATAGTCTGCAAAACATGTTTAACGAGAAGATCAATCGCCTTGTTACAGAATCAGGGGCCCCTCCCTCAAAGGTCGCTGGCTTTAGTAATGAATGCAGTCCTTACTTGGGACTTCATCTTACAAAACTGGGGAAAGATGCTCAAGGAAATGTCGTTAAGGGGCCACTTGCCTTTGCCTCTTATCCCGTCAGCGATGAAAGCCCTCGAGCTGTTATCAAAAATAGAGCAGCAACTGACATTACTCTTAATGCTGGGGATATCATTTATTATGTGATGAATGATCAGCAGAAAAGTAAAAAAATGGGAGGTCTATATTGGATCCAAAATACAGTCAAAAGACCTATCCCTGACAGTCGCTATGCCTTCTGCGTGACATCGGATAAATACATTGAAGACCTCACTCCAGAGCAAATGAAGACTTTTCAGTATTCAGATGTGGAATACACCATTCCTTCTGGGGGGCAGTTAGAGGTTTCTCTATCACATAAGCCTATTTTTGGTGGCTACCATCAAAACTGCTCTAGACAGATAGAGGTAGATGTTGGAAGCCATGAAGAAATTCCAGACCAATTCTATGTCTTGGGAGATCATTTTAAAAACCATGCGCTCCATCCCGAGTATTTTAAGTTCAAGTGTTTCAAGCTTCCTCATATCAAGGGAACAGAGCACTCTCAAGTCAATGACGGAAAAACAGGGATCAAAATGTTGATCTCTCATGATGGCGATCTTAACACCAAACAAAACATCTTTGATGTGAGTGCACTGCCTTGTTTTGGAGCGGTTGCGCAGAATCTCTTTACGCTTCCCGTAGTGGATTCTTCTCAGCTTACAGATAACATCACCTTAATCGGGAAAAAGAAAAAATGAGTAAAGTCAGCAGTATCATAGAAGCCGCCCTTTATCTATCCATTAAGGATCGCTATTTTAACGCGCTTCCTCAAGATGCTGCTGAAAAACAAAAAGTCTTGGAAAACTTTCTTGCTGATCTCAACACGATCTTAGTGGGGATCGGCAAGAAGAATCCTGCGTTTTCTCATATGACGGTGCCAAATAGCGCAGTCAAAGAAGACCAGGATATAAAAATGTCCTATATTGATTTGGATAAGAAGTTTTTAACGCTTTTTAGAGTAGAGTTTGTCTGCTCTGGAGGGAGTTTTTCTAGGACTCTTCAAAGACTAGGGATCAATGATTTTTTCTCCAATTCCAACCTGAGGACAACAAGCACTTTTCCAGCTTTTTACAATTATAATACTTTTAGCAATAAGCTCTATATTTACCCAAAGGCCTCTATTTCTGGATCATTTAACATTTTTGGCAAGGAGCGCATTGGACCTTTTTCTGATATCGATGAAGATTTCCCAGAAGAAGTAAGCGAAACTTTTCTGCTCTATTTGGAGTATTACTTCGCCAAGTTCTTATGCTCCCAGTATAACGCGCCGTGGCAAGCTCAAAAAGAAGAGCTCCTTAGAAGCTACAATCGCCTCGTAGACTCTGAGAACAATATCTCCTACCAGGAGACTTCAATCAATAGTGGGCGATTTTCCATGCCCATGAGAACAAGAATAGGATGATGATGGCAATACCTCCCAATAACTTAGATCAGCTCGTCGCTTGGATGAGGATTTTTTCTGAAACAACAGCAACTCATATTCGGTCTTTAGAAAATCGCATGAAAGAACTTAGTCACAAAGTCAGAAGGATGGAAAATGAGCAACCTAAATGAAGCACTTTCTAGTGAAGCCCCTGCTAGAGCGCCAGGATCTTTTAGGAACTTGCAAGAGTTTCATAATTGGAGACACAGAAACAATCTAGGATTTAAACCAACCTTGAGACTAAAGCCTCCGCCGCCTCCTAATCCTGAGATGATGAATTTCCAAGGAACGAATTATCCAATTAGCATGCCTCAAGCAGACCCAAACTATGCTTGGGTAACAAATAGAGACTCCTTGGAGGGGGGTTGGCAACCGATTAATGGTCCAATTAATGAGCAGGCAGTGGGACCAACAACCTTTGGGCAGATCGGACAGGATCAAGTTTTTAGTCCTGAGCATCATGGGATCAACATCCCTGGAGAGTCCAATATGAGCGATGATCAGCTAAGACAAAATCTGTCTAACTGGAATCTTCCAACAGAGGGAGATCGCTCGGAGCTTTTTGCTCGCAACATGAGGGTCAAAAGCCACCCAACATTTTTAAGAAATTTTCCTGATGGAAATAACCCTAATCAGGCTGAAGTCTCAGATATTGTCAGTCCCAATGCACCTACATCTCTAGGAGAAGCGGGCCAACTAAGGGCTCTTAGAAGTCAAGCAGGGTACTATGAAAATGTGCCACCAGTCCAGCCTCAAGCCCCCATGCCAGGGGCTACAATGAGAACACTTGGAGACCTACCAAGAGCAGGAGCTGCCGCGGAAGGTGGAGCACTAGCTGGAGAAGCCGCTGCTGGAGAGATGGGAGCTATGGGAGGTGCAGCGATGATGGCAAGTCGAGCCGTTCCAATTTTGAACATGGTTTTACTTGGAAAAATGCTGATGGATGGAATGACAAATAGCTCAAAAGAAGCCAAAGCGAAACAACAAGAACTGATGTATAGGACGTAGAATGGGATATGATTCTTGGAGTGACGTTCCTTGGTATGAACGAGCAGTCCTAAATGTTGGCTCAGGACTGGAGAGTGTTGGCAAGAAAATTGGAGGTTTTGTTGGGCTTGATGATTATATGCCTTCAAGTTTTACAGACACCAAAAACAAGATGAAATCCGACATGGAGCAGAAAGGGGCTTCACCTGGTTGGGACTGGGGGGCTTTTGGTGGGGGAACCTCTGGGTATAAGATCTATGACGCCCTAGCTCATGATCACCCAAATATTTCAGAATCGACGGGATCGTCGTTCAATATGGGAGCAAATGTTAGTGCTGGTGGTGAAAATCAGATGAGAGCCTCTTCTGGAGGAGTCAATAATCAGGCTTCCTCATCAGATGGCGGCAACTCTCTTGGGAAAGCCTTGGCTGTAGAGCCAGATGCGGCTCTCGAAGATGAGAACTATAATTATAACAACTTTAACTTTTAGAGATATATTTCGCAGATGGGGAAGAGACATGAGTAGTAAATACAAATATTACAGGCCTGGATACACGGTCATCCTCAATCAAGACATCGTTAAAGAATGGGCGATGAATCCACAAGGTCTTCCTGAGAAGCTGCGAGGAAAGCTCGACGATAAACCCTTTAATCAGCTCATGCTTTTTTCAAAAGGACTTTCAAATATGACTGACATCATTCAATGGACAAGACATAGGAGCTTATCTCGGAAGAATCCCAAAAGAAAAAGACCAACAAACCAATAGGGGAAAATCATGACACCAGATCTTAAAGAAATCACCATCGATGAACTCAATCCATTTGAGGGAGATCCATCGCTTATTCTAACAGAAAATTCTGATGGTCTCTGGAAAAAACTAGAGTTTGATCCAACAAATATTATTAAAAATCCTAAAAATACTCTAACACTTGAGGGTAATAAGCTCGCGTTGGGTCCAGCCGTTCAAAACAGTGGAACCTTAGCTAATCCAACAACTTTTCCATCAACACTTGATCCTGTTGGATATGGTCCTGGCTATATTGCTGCTACTAATGTTTGGCCTGGTAGAAATGGAGCGACATATAATGATTTAATCTGTGCTATTCTTGGTGGGAAGTTTGGTGGCAGGATCGGGGTTGAAGCTTATGCTTATATCGCTATCAATTCAGAGTTGATTCAGATCTTAACGACTGGTGATTCAGGTTATATGTTTGCTGGGACAGATTCTGAGAATCAAGATCCACACAAAGATTTTATGTTTGGTATTGATAGGACAGGAGCCTATAAGCAACTTTCTGATAAATCTGCAAAACATTCTATTTCACTGATGAAGGACGATATTCTACCTAAGTTAAAAAACCTTCAGGTAAAAACTTTTGGCTTTAAGGTACGATCCGACGAAAACTCTTCAAAAGAGAAAAAAAAGAGCCAATCTGAAAAATTCTTCAAAAAACATCTGGGGCTTGTTGCCGATGATATGGAAAAGATATTACCAGAAATTATTCATGGTCTGGGATATCTCTCTGAAAAAGAGGCCGATCTTGATCAAGCAGATCCAGATCTTATAAAAGCCTTTGCTCCTAAGGAGCCTTCTAATGGAAACAAAATGATCAACATGTCGCACCTGCAGATTTATATGCTAAAGGCGATTCAAGAGCTTGCCGAAATTGTTGATTCTTTAAAAAAAGGTAAGCAATAAAAACACAAGGGGGAAATATGGTTTCAATGAACCTATTTCAAGACATTATTAATATTTTGGAATCGATCATGGGTATGGAGCAATCTATACAGACAGCGATTTCTCAAGGCAAAAAGTTCGCTCAGGACTTTAAAGCGGGGAATGTCAAACAAGCTGAAGCTGATGCAGATGCTTTTTTAGACATTCTAGATCAAATGGGCAAAAAATTTGATGATCAATCGATGGGTGCCATTATGGATATCTATCAAAAGATCAAACATAAGGCAAAGCCATGAGCACTTTTGAAATTTTTAGCGATGTCATAAAAATTTGCGGAAGCTCTTGAAGTGGTCAAGAAGACTCTCCACTCAAAAGGAGATCTTGCCTCGGCTATTATCGAGCTCGAGGAAACTGCCATTGCTCCAATCAAGGATATCTGCAAGAAGATTTCGCAGATCTTGCACCTTCATATCGGACACGGCGAGCAAAAAATATCCGAGCTCGAGGGGGCTCTCAATATTAAGGGCGCTAAAGAGATGCTTGCCAAACATGAAAAGCTGATAACAAAGGAGAAATAAATGTTTATTCAACAGAAAAAGAAAAAAAAGAAAGGATGCCGCTAGATTTTTTGTTATGGGGGCAGAATCGGAGAGGGACCTGCACAAGAGTCTTGTTAAATTGCTTCGGCAAAAGCAAGCTCATGACGAGTTCCTCTTCTTTCATGTTAAAAATGATGTTGGATCTTCTCGGGGTGCTCGCTTCTATGATCCACGGCCTTTGGGAGTCTTGGCGGGGGTAGCAGATTTTTGTATCCTTAGGCAGGGAAAAACATTCTTTTTGGAGATCAAGACTGATAAGGGAAGACTTTCCAAAGAGCAGCGGAAGTTTTTAGTCGAGGTCAATCGATTAGGGCATGTAGGGTTTGTAGCTTTTGGGTGGAACGATATCATGGATAAGCTTGATGGAGTCTTTGAGGATAAACAACGCTCGGCAGAAGCGTGCAAAGTCAATGGATCTGCTGGTAAAGTCGTTTGGATCGATGAACGGGGTAGAATTTTGAAGCGTAGGCCAAAGCAAGGATTTTCAATTTTTTTGTATTAGAAAGCGGCTTTTATATTTGCGCTGTGTTGGCTTATCTTGAGTTGAGCTTAGTGATTAATCGAATGAAGTCGAAGGTTCGATTGTAGCTCAAAAGTCGATGTTTTTGTCTTATCTTCATGGAAATCAGTACCGATTTGGTATCGTAACGAGGCTGTTCAATGACTTGTGATACGTTATTCATCATATAGATTACAAAAATGCGCGGATTGAGCTCCAATTCCTTAGAGCAAACTTTTCACACCGTTGGATTTCATACCCCACTTTGAATAAAACTTGAAATAATAAATTTTGAAGCATAATCTTATATTTTTAGATAAATATTACTAAAAATTTTTACATGGAGCAAATTTATGGAACAACTTATTATAGCGGGAATCCGAGCCCCTCAGATGGCTTGTTATGCTGCTGGTGCTTTCTGTGGAGTAAACGCAGCTAAAGAAGGCTTTAATGTTAGAGAATACACTAAACTCCCTCACGAAGCAAATATTTCAAATCAACAAGACCTTTCAGCTCACAAAGACAAAGTAGTCTTACTTAGAGGTTTTTTGAGTGGAATAGACATATCAGATGGTCTAACTCCAGCTAACGAAGCTCGTAGGTGTTTCCAAGAGCTTACGATAACACATAGCTTTAATGTTGAGCGAGTTGAAAGAGTGGAACACGTAAGTCGTACCAATGTTCCTGGTCTTCTTGACAGAACCTACACAAATGAAACGCGCATCTCAAGATTTTCAAATTCTGTGACAGAGCCTAAAAGAGTATCTGCAATGTCCTTAAGGATATTCCCTCCTAATGAGTCCGAGATTAGAATCTCAATTGCTAGGCCCGATCAAAAAACAAATATTGTGAGACACAAACATAGCAATACTTTGACTCACTCAAACTCTATTTATCAGGCAAGTCTGAGATGCAATCATACACCACGTCAAGAAGACTCCACTTACTCTATTTCCGAAAAGTATTTAGAGATAGGTGATGAGGTTTCTGTTCTTGGAAAGCTTCTAATCCATAGCCAAACAGGTCGAGCGGATCGATTTGAAATTGTAGAACCCAAACTCATTTCAATTAAAACAAAATCTGAACTTAGGAATAAGAGTTTTTGGGACGGTGGTATATCAGCTATTGCGGCAGTAGTCTTTAGATGTGTTGGAGTACATTGCTGTAAGAGAAGAAATTAAAATTAAATTTCCTCGGGAGTTAAAAGCTAAAATTTAAGGAAATAATCGTGCCATTATCAGAGTTTTACGAGGTATTAAAATACCTATATAGGGGGAGCGGGCTCATTCGTGCATTTTAGGGTGTTTTCGTTTGTTACACATATAATTTCAGAGACTTAAGTGTGTCTCCTACTTCAGAGAATCTTGAAGTAAAGAAAACGAGCGTTTTGTTAACTCTTCATAGAAAGTGTTCCTAGGAAATCTCCCGACATAGACAAGGAATAATTTAATAAACATAGGTAAGAATTCTAAGTAAAGTTTCAAAGAAAATTTTCTGATATTCATTCTATTCAAGAGATAAAGTCCTTGCTCAGGGCCTATCAAGCAGCCGTATCTATAAGCCCCCCAACAATATGGATCCTAGATTGTAAGGTCTTTTCGAATGCATAGCCCTGGGGATAACACCCTGGCTGACAGAGGACGTCATCCATATACATTGAAAGCAAATGTTTTTTCCGTTATTCTTTATCATAAGTTTATGGAACGGGTCGTTGGAGGAATGACCCTCAAAAATAAAACAGTAAACATAAACACAGTTTAATTAAATGTGTTTTAACAAACTTAAGAGGTCGTAATGTCTTATATAAATCCTATCACAGCCAAAGATTCTGGAGTCGCGGCAGTTCAACTTTCAAGACAAACTGATGGAATTCATATTGATAAACTAAAAAAAATCACTTCTGATCTTGAGGAGATTAATTGTATCCTCAGAAAATTCTCTGCACTCAAGAGAGAGATAGATGAAAAAAACGATGGGAAATCAGATAGCTATGATATTACAGAACTTCATGAAAGACTGATTGATTTTCAAAGCCACTTCAATAAAAATGTGACTTCCGAAGAAGAGAAACTCAATTTTGATAATCAAGAAGCTTACGAATCTCTTAAAACTAAAACTGAAAAGGAGCTTGATTCTACTTCAAAAAAAATTGAAGATGTTTTAGGAGAACTAAAAGACAAAGCTTCTGACGCAAGCAACCAAGTTTATTTGCAGGGTCATCTCTATACTATTGTAATGAATATTCTTTTAGAGCTTATTCGAACCGATTGTCGAGGAAAAGAACGACTAGCACAAGCCTCCATTAGTCGCTAATGAGTTCAAATTAAGATACAAAGAAAAGAAATAGGAAGGAGATTAAACCCACTTTTTATCGCCTTGCTTTTCTTAAAATATTAAATGCTGATTGCTGAATAGCCGTTTAGCTATTGCAAATATAAAAAAGGAAACCTAAACCATGTCAGATGGAAATTCGTTGAGAATTGAACATTCTAATTTGATTAGTGAAAACCAACTTCCTTCTCCTTTTCCTGTAATACTAAAATCTAAAAAAACACTAGAAGATAAAGGCAATTCTCCTTTTTCAAGCACTTCATCCCTTGAAGGGGCAAAAAATGAAGAGGCTCTTTTCCCTAACATAAAAATATCAGAGCCATTATCGGAAAGGGAATGCGATATTAATTTTAATCGGTCATTTTTGCATGAAAAACCCAGCGAACAGCTGATCCAAGACCAAAAACAAATTATTCAAACACAGGACACAAGTAAGTATTTACAACCTGTAATAGCATCAGAACCTCTTCTAAATTTTAATAGACGTTTCTACGACTCTGACTCAGAGTTGTCCGAATTTGAGAAAAAACTACTTGCTTCAGATCTTGGTTCTCTTGTTAAGATTGCATCTCAAGTTATTGATATGAGAATGGATGAGCAAAAAGAAGCTCTTAAATCATTCAAGCTTTCTAGCGAAAAATTGCGACATCTCCGTGGAAAAAAAGCTAAACTCCTTGATGACTTGGCTGAAAATGCTAAACTTGAAGATTATTGGTCATCGGTTCTAGACATGGTCAGCTATCTTTCTATTGGAATTGGTGTTACTACAGGTTTGGGAACCTTTGCTTTGGGGGTTTATACAGGTAACCTAGTATTTATTAACTCGGGGATGCTATCCCTACTTGGAGGAATTGGAAATTTTGCTTCTCAATGGATGAATAAAAAGAAATATAATGAAAAATACAGTAAGGCTGTTAATCTTGTGAGCATTCTTCTTGTTGCATACGGTGCCTTTAATACCTACCCATCTCTTTTAAACATGAAAAAAGTGGACATGGTTAAGAATGGACTGCAGGCTGTAGGAACGACGTCGCAAACTATTGCTCAAAGTCAGCTCACCAAAATGACTGCTGAACAATATAATATTCAATCGGCAAATGCACGTATTCAACACCACCATGAAAAAAACAAAGCAAAACTAACCAAAGTATTGGGTAGTCTAAAACTAGAAGAATTAATGAACGAGTTAAAAGCAGCCTCAAAACAATTAGGTGAAGAAGACAAGTTGAAAGAGCGGATCGCACAAATTCTCTCTTCGGCCGTATAAAGTTATTAAATAGATTATATCAGGAGAATCTTGACTTATGGAAATATCATCAATCAAATCTACATCAGCACTATCTGATACAAAAAAAATTTCTCAGAGCTCAGAGCATTTGCTATATCAAAACAGAGAACACCAATCTTCTCTAAATTTTGAGCACGGAGAAACAATTTATTCTAGAAAAAAAGAAGTGAATACAATTCTATCCGTCTTTAGAGCAATGTCTATTGCTAAAAACATACTTCGAGAAGGTTTAAAAGAAACTAAAAGGAGTAATAAAATTCAAGAAAGACGTTGGGAGGAGGTCGCTTCAAAAATTTCGAAACAACATGAGGATACCGCCAGATCACACAAAAGTATGAGTCGTTTATATTATTTACTTCCTGTAATTCAAATTACGGGGGTTATAGCAGGCCAGAAGTTCGCAACCCTATCTCGCACTCAGAAAGAATCAGCTAGAACACAGTTAGCAAACTTCCCAAATCATTTTCCTAACCGGATTCAATGGGTGTCACGTTTTATTCCAAATACTATATTACCTATTCTTGATAGCAAAAACAAAGCTAAAAAAGTTGAAGAATTTGCTAGCGCTTTATCTACTATAACATCTACATTAACTCAAGGTAATTTGGAAAATTTGAAAAGTCAAAATGAAGCAGAACAAGCCCCATTAGCTATGAAATCACAAATTTTCACAAGTCAATACCAAAACCGTGGATCGGAGGAATCTTCGGAAAAACAACAATTAACTGAAATTGATCGCTCTGTGAGAGATCTTATGCAGCAAGAATCGCAAGTCTTTCAAGGAAGTACTGGCCGTGGGTAAAACTTGCACTTTTCCTCTTGGTAAGCCATGAGGGTAGATTATAGAATAGCGGACCTCGACGGTATAGCCGTCCCGATAGGGGAAATTCACATTATACGGAATCTAGGGAGTATTTCTAACTCTTTTTTTATTGGCATGAAATGTTCTATATGCGAGACTTCTCTAATAATTTCTTAACCCAGGTGAGAAATACGCATATAGAACAAAAATCCCCATAAAAGTAGGATTATGAATCCTAATTTAAGGAAAAAGTATATGATAAGACTAGAAGAATTGAATAAATATTTTAACCCAAGGGTTGCAGATCAATCTGATTTGAATATCCACTCAGCAATTAATTGCATGATTGTGGGTATCGGCATAATTGGAATTTCTTTGACCTCTACAGTAGAGAAAGGAAATGTCATTAACAATGCTGTTTCTTTAAGCGGAATGTCTTTGACTGCCGCAGGAATATCACAGAAAAAGGGATTCCTCGTGTCACCTGCAATTATAACTTTACTACTAGCTTCTATTATGAAAATCCATGGGGCGGCAGTCTACTCTAAAAGCTTTTTCACAAAAAATATTTATCCTATTTTTAAAAACCAGTTTAACCAGGCCTAAAAGCTAGAGCTTTTTTATTTTCCAACATAGAAAAAGTTATTTTTTTAATGGTTTTTTCATCGAAAAATCTATAGAGAATAGCTTTAAATTTGTCCGGATCTCTCTTTGCAAGAATTGCAAGACCGATAAGAGTACATGCAGAGAGAAGACCTATACGCATGTTTCTTTTTGAGAAAACAGATTGTTGTACTGGAACAATAGGAGCTTCTTCTATTGGAGCAGGGTCATCCACTGGAAGCTCTGCAATTGGAACATCTGGAAGTAGCGGTGAGTTTAGGACTGTTTTTATAGCCTCTGGAAGAAGTGAATTTATGTATTCTTCTAGTTTAATGTCCATTTCTCCAAAGAGCCCTACAGATTCTTCTATAGTCTTATCATTAGTTATACAATCCCTGCAGAACTTTTCTAAAAAATTGTTCATTTCTTGAACTGCTCTAGATAGATCAGGCTGCCACTGCATCTCAACCCTTGCAGCTATACTAGTACTAGATAATTTTTTATAATAAGACTCTGGTTTTTTATAGTATTCAGATAATATTTTAAGATGCGTAAGCCGAGCACCATTTGCTGCAATATGAGCACCATTTGTTGCTTGCTGCTCCGCTATTTCTTCAAGCTGAGCCCATTGCGCAATATCTTGCTTTTTCAGAGCACCTATAAGTAAGTTATGCGCTAGCCAAAACTCTCTCTCTAATTCCTCGAGTCTTCTAGGAGATGTGGTATCTTTTTCTAGACGAAGCTTACTATTGACTTCATCAAGTATTTTTCTACATTCTGCGGAACGCATTTCTTCTCTACGAGAGCTTCCGCGAAGTTCTCTAGGTCTTAAAATGTGCTCTGCAGGAAAACCCGCGTCTTCTAAAGAATAAGGCTTTCCATATTCCTCTTCGTAAGCCTTTTCAAATGTGTACCCCTCTTGATTTTCACTCCACTTCTTACGTTGATTAGAATATTCGGGGTTTGGAACGAGTTCTTGCTCAGAAAAATTAGGAAGCCTGCAATTCGGACAACAGTGGATAGATCCATTGTTATTATTTTCTCTTGTCAAGACCCGTCTAATACACATGTCATGAAAAAGATGATGACACCTTTTTGAAAGAGACACCAATCCATTGGTGTCTCCATCAAGATTTTCAAGACAAAGAGAACATGCTTTCCAGTAATCTGTTGATACTGTCATTTTTACCTCTATCTGTTATGCACGCACAAGTCCAAGCCCTTCAGCAGGAACGTTATTTCTTGCAGCATTTGCTTGATATTCCAAGCGTTCTGCTATAGTTCTATGTCTATCTGCCGAGTGCTCTCTTCTTGTTTTTTCATTATTAATCCGTGTAATTTTTTCTCTTAAGAGAACTTCTTTATTTTCAGCAGCTCTTTCATTCGCTTGGTTTTCACCATGTTTATAGGCGGAACCAAATAGCGCAGCAACACCGAAGACCGCACCAACAGGGGCATTTGCAATAAAGCCAGCCCCAAGGACTCCACAGTAAGAAACAGCACCAACTTTTTCCCAAACACCTTCCCATCTCTTAGCAGAATCTTTACTTTCTGTTTCTCTACTACGTTTAGCTTCTTCAGCTATTGCCTCTTCGTGCTTTTGGCGAGCTTCACTTTCTTTAGTACGCATTAAGTCTCTTTCTTCATGCATCTTAACTTTTAGTTCATTCGGACGCGCCGAATGAACTGACTCGCACATATCCTCAATTCTTCTTGCTTGATCACCAATTGTTCTTACGTGAGAAGAATTTTCGGTACTCAAATTAGAAATTTTACGATCTTTTAGATCACCCTTTCTTTCTAGTTCAACTACTATTCTTCGTGATTCATCACGCTCTTCTTGAGCTAACCGAGCTGCTTCAAGATTCACATTGGCGCGAGTCTCAGCCGTGTTTTTTTCTCCACGCAAGGCTTGATTCTCACCTCTAAGCCTTACATTAGTAGCACTCAACTCTCCGTTTTCTGTCTCCACGACATTTAGACGACCATCGAGCCGTTCCAGCATAGTTTCTATTCTATCTGTTCTGGATTTTTCTCTTGTAACATCATCTCTAATTGAAGAGTTTTCGTCTGCAAAAAGCTGATTTTGAAATTCCAAAACTTCAGCCGCTAATTCTGCTTCAGCAACTCGTCCCCTTAGAGAATTGTCTTGAAAAGCCACGTATCCACCACCGAAACTTCCGGCTTCTGAAGGTGCTCTGCTACCAATATGAAAATGCTCTGCTCCTCTATTTGAAGCGTGTGAAGATTCTAAGTGAGAAGACACTGTAGACCCTTGTGATGCTTCATCTAGGTCTCTTTGTCTTACCATATGGAAGCTACCAGCTTGGCTTCCGCTTGCAATTGAATTTAAAGAACTCATGAGTTCCTCCTTAAGTTTAAAAAGTTTAGTTGAAATATTTTGATAAAAATCTTCTGGACCGCAGATGTCTCTTTCAGGTTCTAATCCATTTTCTAAATCTATAAATTGTTCTTTTTCCGCATCTGAGAGTTCAAAAAACGCGAGTCCTTCAATCCCACTAAACCAGGGAAGGTTGAATTTTTCTAACATGAATTTTTCTAACACCATTACCCGAAAATCTTCAAGTGATGAGATTTTAAAGTTTTCTTTATCTGAAAGAATTTCTTTAATTGGTTCTTTAAGTTTTTCTAAAAAAATAGATGAAAACAAGAGATTTTGATAAGTGGCTTTGATGCCGTTATCATTTGTCATCTTATGCGCACTCTTTATTTTTTTTCTAAAATCTTCTTCATTACTAGCAAAGGGAATGTTTTCAATGAAACATATAAGACTTTCTATTGGGTATTCAAAAACATCATATTGATCTAGAATGTCACGTATAACAATGGCTAAAGGATGTATAATAAGATTGCTATAATGAGGTTCTAAGTGATTGAGAGCTTGCATCATATAAAAGCCAAAATTCCAAGCGGAACCAAAACAACGCTCTGGACATAAAGAACAAAGCTCTAAATGTTTTTTTCTAAGTTCGGGGTCTTTTTTTAGAAGATCTTTAGAAGCAAATAGCAAAGCTTTTTTATTTATCTTATAGGCCTCTAAAACAAATGCTTTATCTCCCATTAATCTTGGAGAAAATCTGTGACCAATATCATAGTCCCATTCGCTATATCTAGTAATATCTTTTTCAAAGAGCTCTGTTGCTTTTAATACAATTTCTTTATCTTCCATTAAAGATTTTGGAATCGAGCGAAAAGTAGCATAAGGGTCGTTTTTGATGGCTGCAAAAGCAATATCTTTGTCCTCTTTATAGTCAGCTCTAAGAGCTGCAAAAAACTTATACCACCTAAAGTTCGGGTTATCTGAGCCTATCGTAAAGTCATTCTCACTAAAAAATCCTAAGGCGAGTCTTTTCCTATCTGGAGTTATATTTTCTAGAGAAAGAACTTTCTCAAAAACAACTCCTCTATGCTTTTCAATCCCTATTTTTAACAGATAAAGCAATGTCTTTAGAATACTGCGCAGTCCTGCATCTGTAAATGAATAGCTATATGTATTAAGTAGGCCAAATAGGCCTATGCTTCCATCTTTTCTTGGTGCTAATTTTATATCTTTTCCATGAATCCTAAAGGTCTCTTTCCTAATAAGGGAAAGCTCTTCTAGATTAAACCGACCATCTTTAAGTACCAAGTGCCTCCACTCTCTAGATACCAAAGAGGGGCTCTCTAGGTTTCTTAAAGGAATATATTTAAATACTTCTAGATTTAAATCTTTTGGAATATAAGAAAGTCTTTGGGTAGATTCACCCCAAAAACAATTATTTGACTTGGAATTTTCTATATAAATACTCAAAACACTCATCTCAGGGTATCTGATATTCAAAAAATATTGTGGACCTGCTTATGATTTTACGCAATCTCTTAAAATATTTTTTAATTTTCAAATTTCTTTGGACAATGTTTGCTGAAAAGAGTTACTATTGATTTGTTGTTAAAAAAAACAACGCCCCGCCAATCGGCTGTAACCGAGAAGCGAGGCTAACACAACCTAACCAAACAGGAGTCAGGTTATGCTAACTCGATCATACGCTGCTTTTGAGCAGTTTCAAAGAAAATTTTCCGATATTCATTCTATTCAAGAGCTAAAATCCTTACTCAGGTCCTCTCAATTAGGCCTATCTATAAAGATAAGCTCCCCAATGGTATGGATCCTAGATTGGGACGTATCAAATGATACTGTCTCAGGAACACTAGAGCTGAGGCTTGAGCCAACCTTGAGGATTGGCAATGAGCTCCTAAAGATGCACGAAAGATCTTTTCGAATGCATGGCCCTGGGGATGACACCTTGGCTGACATGGAATCTAGCTTGATAGAATTTATCAGACATTCTATAAATACTATTTGATTGAGCTACTAGGCCCTGTCTCAGGACGGGGCTTTTTTTTAATCCCCAGTGAAATATACATTTTATATACAAAAAATAAATATTTTTGGTATAGTTTTTATAAACTTTTCATATAGGAGATATATATGATTGTTTCTATTGGTGGCATCAAGGGTGGGGCAGGTAAAACAACACTTGCTGTAAACATAGCCGTTACTCTTTCGATTAAGAAGAAGCGTGTCTTGCTGATCGATTCTGATAACCAAAAATCTTCTATAAAATGGTCAATAGCCAGAGAAGAGATACAAAATTCTAATTCTATAACGGTAATACACCTTCCTGAAACTTCTGTAATTTCTCAAGTGAAAAAGATGGAACCGGATTATGATGATGTTATTATCGATGTTGGAGGAAGAGATAATACTGCCTTAAGAGCATCAATGCTAATCTGTGATATTTTTTTAACTCCATTTCGACCACGAAGCCTTGATATATGGACACTTAATGAAATTGAATTATTGCTGAAAGAGGGACAAGCTCTTAATCCAAAAATGAAAGCATTTTCTGTAATCAATCAAGCCGATCCAAGAGGATCTGATAACAGGGATTCTAAGAAAATATTGGCTAAAAGTGATTTTTTAATTCCCGTAAAAAATGTGATATGTCAAAGAAAAGTTTTTTCTAATTCAATTGCTGAGGGATTGGGAGTTCTTGAGTATTCTCCTGTAGATAAAAAGGCTAAAAAAGAGTTGAAAACTCTTATATCATTTATATATAGATCACATAAAAATTAAATATATAAAACATACAACAAATATATAGGAAATTATGGTTATTAGAGATATTTCTGAAAGAAAAAAGAAGTTCTTAGCGGGTGATATTCGAAGCGAAAAACCCACTAAATCTCGACTCAAAACAAAGGCTGTTTTATTACATGTGCCTTCTGAAATTTTAGAGAAAATTAACGATGAGCTAGACAAAACCCAACTAAAGACATCAAGAAGCAGGTGGATGATTGAGGCCTTCTTAGAAAGATTGTCATGAAACTCTACTACACTATAAATATTATTTGATTGAGGTGTTGGGGCCTATCGCAAGATGGGGCTTTTTTTACCGTTGCTTGTGCTATTTTCTGTAATGCTTTGTTTTTTCTCAATCCTATCCCTAGATTAATAAACCATTAGGTTATCAGACGATCAGCTATTTCTTGCTTGAAAAATTGGAAATAGTTGGGATCTGTTAATGATGATTTTCCTTCACTTCTAATTCTAGTTCCTGCTTCTTTTTCTTGTCTCCCGTCTTCTGATGGTCTCCTACTTTCGCTTGTGCTACTACTTGCAACACTATAATATTGCGGAGAACCTCCACCCCCAATCACCATAGGAACTTGTTGTTTTGCTACCAAAAGTTCTACTTTTAAAGACTCTATTTCTTGCCTAGCGCTTTCACCTTTGTTTGCTTGAGCTCTTAGGTCTTCTACTTGCCTGGCGCTTTCAGCTATGTCTGCTTGAGCTATCCTTAGCTGCTCTCTTATCTGAGTACTATCAGCTTGGGCATTTGTGAGTTGACCTCTTAGGTCTTCTACTTGCCTAGCGCTTTCAGCTTTGTCTGCTTGAGCCCTCGTTAGCTGCTCTCTTATCTGACAAATGTGTTTTCTAACTCCCAAAGAAATCCCAGATGAAAACATAGCCGCGGGAAGAAAAGAAAAATGTGTGTTTATTCGAAGGGTATTATTTATGCGAAGGGCGCTATTTTGAATCCATTGTTTACTTTTCAGAATAGGGATATACTTAGAATTTTGACAAAGCAATAAAGCCGCTCCCATCAAACCAATTATTTCAGGAGCATTTCTTTGAAGAGGACTAACCATGATTTTCCTTGTTTTTCACAAGTATTATAGGGTATTAGTCATAAAACGCTACTCCAAATATTTTCTAATCGGGTGTAGCTTCACCTGAAGTCTCCACGCCCATGCAAAAATCCCCATACAAAAATAATAATACCTGTAAGCACTGCTAAAGCCTTATCTTTCCTACTTTTCATGCATGTTCTCCCCTTCCCAAGCGGGAAAATCAAGGATGAAATTTCTGTAGCTATAATCCATATTTAAGGTCTGGCTTTTGCGGATGACCTCTAATGCTGAATAGTACCTTTCTATAGACTCAATGGAAATAACAGGAGCGCTGCCCCCACCTTTAGATCCGAGCATTGCCTTCTTAAATGGTCCCTCTTCTTTAGATAGATCCTCGATAGACTCAATGTCATACATTTCATAGTCTCTCAAGACGCTCCTAATTGCCTTTTCTTGGTACTTCTTTAGTTTGGCAGCCCTTTGAGGAAGACCCTCAAAACATAAGTCCATATCAGTATTAAAGATCTCATAGACACCTTTGGTGTTAAAGATCTCATAGATGTCTTTCTTTCCAGTGGATACTTTAGCAAACCGACTCACGGCATACTCCTGAAGCTCTGGGACTATAGGCCCTCGGTGAGGACAGGCTACAATATCTTCTTTGAAAAGGGGAACCCCGTCCCATGCCAAAGACCAAGCTTGGCAATAATATACGAGCTTTTGAAGCTTTCGAAGTGTGATCGTCTTTTGATCTTTATTCTCCTTGTATGAAAGAATGGTAACGGCAAGGTCTATGGCTGATATTAATGTGTTTGTCATGTTTTTTTATCTCCTATTGCAAATGCATTTATGGTTTCTTCTTCAAAATATTTCTCGAAACTGATTTTATCTAATATCTTTCTGGCCTCTGCCGCCGTAAGCTTTTTAGTCGCTACCAGGTCTCCAGGGGCGTCTTTGCGATATTTAAAGCGCTTCTTTTCTATAAGCTCATAATCGAAAAAGTCTGACAATCCTTCTTTCGTTTTCAGTTCTTTTAATCGCTGAAGCAGCTCTTTTTGGCGCTTTTCCTTTTCATAGATCAGCTGATCCGTGTCCATGTCGGCATACTTCTTTAAGGCGTGATAGCTTTTTTGTCTTATGCAATAACGCTTGCTAGGGCAGAAATGACACCATCCTCCAGGTCTGCCAAAAGATTCTTCAATAATGTTTTTCTCGAGAGCTTTCTCGATTCTAGCTTTCAGTCTTTCTACGTAAAGTGTGCCCATATAAACGTGGCGATTCACTGCGTCATGCTGCGTGTTGAGAATCGCAAGCTCAATCTGATCGATTTTCCAATCATCATGCCGATTCATGATAAGCATCGCATAAGCCAAAAGCTGATCGTTGTTTTCAGCCACGACGTAGCTGCGGCCCGTCTTGTAGTCGATTACATGCAATGTCTTGGATGCTTCGTCATAGCCATAAACGTCGGGTGTTCCCCCTAGGAACTCCGCATCAATCTCCATTTCAAGATGCTGCTCTTTGAAGAAATAAACGCACCGCTGTTTAATCTTTTCAAAGTATGCTTTGCATTCTGTCTCTTTATCTGTGAAAAGCTCTTGCTCTAAGCGCTTGTGCTCGTCTGTTCCCTTCTTCAGATAAGCAATCTCTTCAGGAGTTCTCTCCTCTTTTGGAAGATGCCTCCATAGATTTCAGTGTGTATACCTAGAGATGCTCGATGGCCGAAATGCCGTTTTACTGTCTGTCATAGTTTCCCCTTAACGATTCACAAGCTTTATTATATACTGGCATCAACGATTCGTTAAGCTCAAAGGGTGAGACTTTGGAAGATTCAAGAATAGTAGAAATCACAAAAACAAATGAGAATGAGGACTCTTCGAGTTCTCTAGATAAGCTTTATGCAGCACTTGCCAAAGCGCAACTAGAAATGCTTCCTGCAAAAACAAGTAGCAGTAATCCATTCTTCAAAAGCAAATATGCCGATCTAGCATCTATTGTAAAGGCCTCGAGAAAGCCCCTTGGAATAAATGGACTCTCTATTATCCAAAGGGTTGTGAGAAGTGGTTCCGCTGGAATGACTCTTTTGACAAGGCTTTGCCATGCTTCTGGGCAGTGGATTGAGTCGAGTATGACCGTGAACCCGCCAAAGCAGGATATTCAGAGCTTAGGATCTTACCTGACATATCTCAGGAGATATACGTATAGTTCGATTGTTGGGGTGGTTTCTAGTGAAGAAGATGATGATGCCGAGGCGGCGATTGGAAGAGGAAATTAATATCTAATGCCAAATCCATTTTTAAATGCTCTTGATAGACCTTTTATACACTGATCAGCACCAAAGCCCTCTGCTGTAATAGTTAGGTTATCCTTATAGCAGATTCCCATCGACATTAATTCAAGAGCGCCCATAGAAGGAAATAACCAAAGTTTATCCTTATAGAAAATTTTTACAGAAAGACCTGTAAATCGATATATATTGCAAATTTGAATAATTTCTACGGATGGTCGGCAATGGATCCCACATTTATTACAAACAGTAAACTTTTTTCTACACTTCTTTGAAGGAAGTTCCGTCTTTCTTTGGAAGAGTTTGAAAAACCTCTTAACCTCCTCAAAATGCACGTAATATCTCCCCCTAACCTTTTTTGATTCTAGAGTCCCACCTATTACAAGCTCTTTATGTAGGCCTATCATTTCAAGCTCTTCTGTTGAATAGTGGTCTTTTATTTCTTCAATAAATTTCGCCTCTTCCTGTTTATAGAGCTCTAAATTTTTTTCAGAAATTCTATGTCTTCCGTTTTTGCCTTTCATGGATTTAATCTTTCCTCTCAAAATATACTGGTAAATAGTATCAACTTCTAAATTTAAAATACCTGCAACTTCTTTTACCGAATAGTCTTTTGTTTCCTTCATATAGGACCCTCTGCTTCATTCAATTAAGACAAAGCAAAAGCTAGCACAACATCAAACCTGACAGCACATTCGCTGTCAGGTTTGATGTTTTGTTAAGCTATGAAAAATAAGAAGAAAAATCCAGGTAAAAAGTGAAATTTTGATTCCAAAACTGACGAGATATCAATTTGAGGCAGAAACAAGAAAGCCAGAAGACTCTTTACAAAATCCTCTGGCTTTAAGTAAGGTTATAAGTGCGAACCATCACCTTAAGAGGTTTCAGATCATAGCAAACACTTTCCTCACCGTCAACAAAAAGTCTTCAAGAGACAAAAATCATCTCCAGAGTGGAGGTGTTTTATGAGCTGCGCTGAAGCTAAATATGCTCAAGCTTTTGATCCACTTAAGCGTCCCCAGTACGACTGGAAACGGAAGAAAAAGCTCACTACAAGCCACCCTAAATATACTATGGCTTGGCTAACAGCAAACGCTAAGCACTTTGACTCCTTAGATTTTTTGCACCTAGTGCTTCTTACCTTGTTTTGGACGAAGAGAAATATTTGTCATTCTTTTAAAGAAATCTCTCAAGATTGTGGTCTATTCGACGATCATGCCTCTGTTCTCCTCATGAAAATGCTCGAATCTCTCGGGATTTTAGAGATCAAAAATCAGGCTTATAAGGGTAAATACCGTGGGCGCAACTGGTATAAGCTGACCTATAAAGGGCAAAAACTCCTCAAGATGATCCTCAATAAGGCTTTTAAAGGAACGCCTGTACCTGTCGAAGCCCTACCTATAGAGATCAAGAAGAACTATCCGAACTTTATCAGAACGGCGCCAAAAAAATCGAAGGTTTCGGAAAAAAGTAAATCTTTCTTTGAAAGTAGTAAACATTTTTCCAAGGACATAACTAAATCCTTACTTCGTAAGAATAATAAAAAATATATGCTAGAGCAGACTGCCGCCTGCGGTTCATTTTCTTTTGAGAATAAGGTGAGGATTTCTCGTGATTGGTCTGTTTGGGTACCCTCTGCTTTTGATTCAGGAGCTTTTTTCACACAAACCCTCGGTAAAAATCATTTCAACTTGATCAATCAGGCTCAGGAACGGTTCGAAACACCGGAGTACAAAAGACGTAAAGCGCTTATAGCTGAGTATGATAAGTTCAAAACATGTGCTAGACGGGAAGTTTTCAAGGTGTTTGGCTTCAGCAGGCAATACGACAAAGCCATGCACATCGGCATCTGGAGAATTTTGGAGAAAGAGCCGATTGAAAAGATCGCTAAAGCTCTGGGACACATGCAGAAAAAGGTCTCTAAGCGCAAATATCGGATGAGAAACTTTGTCGGCTTTTTCACCCACCTGATGAAAAATCCTGGAAAAATGGGCTATAGCGCTCACAAAGCAGAGGTTTATCGGGATGCTATCGACGGCAAGAAGACCGCGGGGACAACAAAGCTGCTGAGCGGCCAAGTCTGCGCTGAGTTTGTGGCTCTTGTCAAGGAACTGGAGTCGAAGACGGGAGAAAAAGTTCCTCAAAAGACGTTGAGCTGGATGCTGAGCCTGGGAGATTCTCAAGTGTGGCTCAAAGCGATCCAAGCGGTAAAATTTAGAAGAAATCTCGATGAGCCTAGGACGGTGAAGACTAAAACTGAAAACGTCTATGAAAAGCGCAAGAAGACCGAGACCTGGACGACAGAGGAAGCGGTAAGAGATTCTGAGGGAAATCTCGTGAGAGATGAAAACGGAAAAGTCATGTGGCACCGCGTTGAAAAAACTGCGGAGACGGGATTTTACGAAGAGGTCCTCATTGGGACCAAAGAGGTGCCGATCTATGATCATGGAAAAGCCCCCAAGGAAAACGTCAAATCTTGGGTCGGCCTCTGGGTATACGCCGTAAAACTAGGCTCTGTCGAGGCGATCAACGAAAAGTTTTTCCAGAAGAGAGAAGCTCCCCCAAAGAGGATGCCTCGGCTTCCAGGGTCTCCACCAAAAGAAGATTTTGATTTTGAACTCGTTGATGATGAGCCGGAGGTAGAATCATGATAAAAATGCCGCACTCCATAGATCTTGAAGAGCGTCTTTTGGGATGTATAATCAACAAACGCGAGCTTGCCAAAGAAGCGATAGACGACTTGAGCGAAGAGATTTTTTATGATCATAAGCACCGTTCACTATTTTTAAATATCAAAGATCTTATCACTAAGAAAAGATCTGTTGATATAGCGATTCTATTAGAAGAGCTGCGTAAAAGCAACGGGAGTTTTACAGCCAACGACTTTGAGTTTTTAACGGGACTTGCTCAGAAGTCGGGACTTTCAACAAACTACGAAGAGTATGTAAAAGCTCTCAAAGATCTTTCTCTACGTAGAAAGGGGATAGAGATCTGCCATACGTTGATTCCAGAGTTGGAAAAAGGAATTGAAGATACAGAGCGCTCAATCGACCAAGCGGTAAGAGGTTTTACAGGACTAGAAAAAGAAAACGCTTCCATGAGAAGCCTAGAGGAGATTATTCATGAGGAAAAGATTCTTGAAGAGCTATCTGCTCGGCAGGCGTATTATGAGAAGCATAAAAAGCGCAAGCTCCCAGAGGGTGTTATCAATACGGGGATTGCTGACATCGACAACACATTGGGTGGGCTTTATCCTTCTAGACTCTACATTTTGGGTGCTCGCCCTGGCCTTGGAAAAACAGCATTAGCTTTAAACATCTCACTCTATGCAGCAGCAACTGGACATAGCTCAGCTTTCTTTTCCCTGGAGATGAGCGAGCAAGAGCTTGTGAATCGCTATGTGTCTTCTTGCTCAGAGAAAAAGCTTTTAGACATTCAGATGGGCTGTCTTTCCAGTGAAGATTTTTCTAGTGTGAAAAAGGCCTTTGAAACACTTCAAAAGCTTCCTATAGCAATCGACCAAAAAAGCTTTACCCTCCCAGAGATACGAAGGGAAGTGCGCCGCCATAAACGAGAAAGCAATATTCACCTTGTCGTTATTGACTACCTGCAGTTGATTGTCTCCAGGGGCACAGATCGGAAAAATAATCGCTATTTAGAGGTTTCAGAGATCTCTAGAGGACTTAAGCTCCTTGCTAAAGAATTTGATGTCACAGTCCTTTGTTTATCGCAGCTCTCTAGAGAATCAGAAAAGCGGCAGAGCAAGTCACCACAACTATCAGACCTTCGGGATTCGGGCTCCATAGAGCAAGACGCTGATATCGTCATGCTGCTAAGCCGACAAGGGAACAAATCTAAGCTAGACATTTCTAAAAATCGTCATGGCCATACAGGTGTCATAGACCTTTACTTCGAAGGAAGCACAGTAAAATTTAAGGATCAATACGGGAGATTATGATGACAAACGAAGAGATTATCACAGAAGTAGTAAACGAGACCGATCTCAAAAGTCTTGAGAGTGGAAAGATCGAGGACGTTGAAAGATTTGTTAATACGATCATAGCGAATTCCGTTATAGAGCAAGGAGACTTAGAAGATGACATCGACTAAAAGCATATTCCATGAGTGGCTAAAGGAAGAGATCTCAAGTATAGGTAGACTACGTTATGCATCCCTTAAGACGAGGCATATCAACAAGATTAAAACCGAGATATTCGTCATCAATAACAATGATAAAAATCCGCTCTGCATCTTTGAGGTGGCAAAAGAATCTCTTATCACTTCGGAATACAAAACCTTCCTCCTAAATAAAATGCCATCTTGGTGCTTAAACATCCCAGGGTATGCGGTTTTATATCGCCCGAACAACGGAAACATCATTACATTCTGTGTGAGAAAGTTCGCACCTAGAGAGCGTCATGTTGGAAACTTTACCCCCGTAGAGTTTGCGGGGTTCATGGCATCAACAATCAACTTCTGTAGAAAAGAACAGACAAAGGAGAAAGCATAATGAAAATAGAAGACAAAGATATTGCATTAGCGAAAGAAGAAATAAACAAAGTGATCGAAGAGTTTTTGGGGGGACCTCCTTCAGAGTTTGAGTTTGACGATCTAGTACAGCGCAGGCTGGAAACGTTTAGCGTAGAGCTTATCAAAATACTTGATGAACCCGAGAAGACGGATTTTCTAGAAAAGTTAGCAGAGTTATTTACCGATACAGCACACCGTCGCATGGACCTGCTTACCTCGGAACTTTTAAAACTTATTAACAACCCCGAAAAGATGAAAGCGATAAGCCAACTAGCAAAAAGGAGAAGCAAGTGAGCACACAACTATTGCAGATCAAACAAGATTTCAAAGACCTGATCCCGCCACTATCGGATCATGAGAAAGCGGGGCTTGAAGGAGATATTAATCAATTTGGCTGTTACTGCCCAATCATCACGTGGAATGGCTATATTATCGATGGGCACCATCGTTATGAGATCTGTATGCGACTTAAGATAAGCTTTCACGTAGAAGAAAGAGAATTTGAAAGTCAAAATGATGCTGAAATATGGATCATAGAGAACCAGTTCAGTCGGAGAAATCTCCCGTCATTTACAAGAGCGACGCTAACTTTTGAACTTGAAAAGCGGTATAAAACAAGGCGTGGTGCAAACCAATACACCAAAGAAAGTGGATCGGTCCGAATTCGGACCGAAGCTAATCGTGACACATCTAAAGAGGCATTGCGAAAATCCGCCAAAGCTGCTGGCATGGGTCATGACACTTATGCCAGATGCAAGTTTATAGATAAGCATGCCGACGAAAAGACAAAGGAAGATCTTCACAAAAACATTAGAACTCCCAACGAGGTCTATGTAGAGCTTAAGCGAGAGAAAAAGCGAGAAGACCTTATTAAAAGAGTCGATTCTATTGAGGTCAAAGAGGCAAAGGCTCTAGAGGGGGTATATGATGTCATTGTCATAGATCCCCCATGGGATATGCACCGGATTGAGCTTGATGAGAGACCAACCGATGTGGGGTTTGATTATCCGACAATGTCGATAGACGAGATCAAAGCATTAAACATTCCCTGCGCAGAGGATTGCCATGTCTTTCTATGGACAACGCAGAGGTTTTTGCCTGATGCTCTTGAAATCTTAAAGTCTTGGGGCATGAAATATGTATGTACCTTTACATGGCACAAGAATGCGGGCATGCAGCCGCTTGGGCTTCCTCAATACAATGCCGAGCATGTTCTATACGCAAGGAATGGAACACCTCAATTTGTAGACACCAAAAACTTTCAAATTTGCTTTAACGCTCCAAGGGGGAGGCATTCAGAGAAACCCAAAGAGTTTTATGAAACGATTTGCAGGACAACAATAGGAAGAAGATTAGATATGTTTAATAGGAGAGTAATCAATGGATTTGATGGATGGGGCAATGAAGCAACAGCCTAAAACAATATACGACAAAAACTACGACACCAACCGAGCCTTTTCAGATAGGTTTGTTTCGGAGGTTAAGAAAATATTGGGTGAGCAATTTTTAATAGAGGCTCCCTTGATAGAGGATCTAAGAGAAAATACCGATGTCCGAAGTTTTGTGATGTGGCCAATTAGATATGGTTTTCGGGTTAGACGCCATTCGGATATTCATTTTAACAAAGATTTTACTATTTATTACGAAAGCCCCAAGGGGAAAGAAATTGAGGTCGAGTTTCATAAGATTCTCAAGGGCTATGGAGATTACTTTCTTTACGGTTTTGCGGACGAAGAAGAAAAGAAATTTGCATTTTGGGGAATATGCAACCTCAATGTTTTACGCGGTTTTATAGAAAACTATGCAGCCAAACACAATGGTGCTTTACCGGGGGAAATTAAAGATAAATATGCCAAAGACGGAGAGTATTTGGGAAAGTTTATTGCCTTTAAGTGGAAAGATCTTCCCGAAGGTGGTGTTTTTTCTTCAGTAGGTCTTGGTCTAGATAATCTAATGGAAAATAAAGAATCACTAACAACGGGAGAACCCCATGAAAAGTAAAAAGCTCTGCAAAGCAGACATTGAATACAAACTTCAAAACTACCTCACAAACGAGCTTGGTGTAGACAAAGAGTACTACGTTAAACTATCTAGGAAGAAAGACTCCACCAAGCTTGGAGACCTTCCAGAAACTCGCCCATTTGGTGTAGATGTTGACCTGGCGCATAAGATCTATAACTGGGGCTTTTGGAAAGGCATCCAAGCACACAAGGTTATAAACCACTTTTTAATTGCATATGGTGGTGACATCTTGGATCTAGCGCCTGAAAGGCCTAAAGACGCCGACAACTTTGCTATGCGCTACAACAAAGCAAAGAATCCTAGCAAACTAGGGAAAAAGAACCCCCCAAAAAGAAAGATGAGAACACTCAAAAGGAGAGCAAAAAAATGAGTAATAGAATAACCGTCTATGGCCACCTTGGCAAAGATGCCGAGTTTAAGGATGTCAACGGCAAGCGTATTATGGAGCTAAGCATCGCTAGCAACCATAAGATTAAAGGCAATGACGTCTCTGTATGGAGAAAGGTAACCTTTTGGGATGACTGCTACCGCACTATAGAGCAGTATCTAAGGAAGGGCTCTGCGCTAATCATCAGTGGGGAAGAGCTTCCTCCTACTATATATAACGGCAATGTTCAGTTAGCAATGACGGGGAAGGATATTATGTTCAGCCCATTTGGCCGGGGAAATAAAAAGAAGGAAGACAAAGACGCTTCAACAAGTACAGCGCAGCCTGCTCAAGAAGAGAATAGATTACCAGGATTGCCACCGTGCTGACCTGGCCAATAGAAGACGCATTAGCTCTCTCACCTGAGCAGAGCTAGTGATCCATTAACAACATGAAGGAGAATACTAATGGGAAGTGGGAGAAAGTTCGAAACAATAAACAAGAACGAATCACCAAGGTTTGTTTTAAGCGATCCTGTTGAAAAGAACTGGGAGCTGTATCAAGCCGCGGTAGAAAAATATCCTGAGAAGGTCCATCAGCTCAAGCTCAGGTATGATCAGTATCTCAAGACGCTGACACACTATAGCAAGGAGCAGCTGGGGACTGAGGAAGATCCAACGATTGAGTTTCCTGTGGCGGAGTGAATGTTGAACCAAACCGGTGGAGCTTTAGCGTAAGCCGGTTTTGGTTAATAAGTACTACTGCGTAAATATGTGCTCATGTCCTAAAAATCACCAAAAAAGTCGACCCCCAGTCGTACCTCATTTCATAGAGGAAGGTCGACAAGGGTCGACTAGGCAGTCGACCTCCAATCTTTATTTTAAAACAAGCGTAAGTTGTTTATATATAATGTTATTTATATACATATATTTAAAATATTTCATAAGAGGTCGACTCTTTGCGTCTTTCTGGGCTTTTCCTAGAAAAAACACGGAAAAAAGAAAAAGAAAGGGGGTATTAGTCGATCAGTCGACCTCTTATGAAATATTTGAACGCAAGCGCTTGTTTATGAAAGATATAACGCCCTCAAGTGAGGGTCGACTAGGCAGTCGTACCTCAGTCGACCTTATCGACCTCCAAACTTTTTTTGAAAACATAAGCGAGAGGCTAAAATGGAGCTAAGACCTTATCAAACAGAGTGCCTAGACTATGCGGACTGAAGGAAACAAAAAGGAAGAAACATTAAGGAAAGATTTTTTTGAATGATCTGTAACTATCCATTGCAAACTTTGGAGTATTATTTACTCCGTTAATGATATCATTAACAGAAAATCCTACCTTAACGTTGCCAATAATCTTGACTCCACCTCCACCATAGTTTCTAATCAGCCCTTCTTTTTCTAGCAATCCGCCAAAGTATAAAGCTGCTATTGATGAGGATGCAATCACAACCTTAGATAATTTTGGAGCAGACTTGGACGATTTGAGTCCAATATATATAGAACCACCAACTCCTAAGGCTCGAAGGCTTTCAGATTTTAAAAGATTGAATTCACGAAAATAGTTAATCATTGAAGTCCTTTAATAACTCACAAAATGTGTATATACCATATATATGTGATTTGAGTTTTTAGATTCAATAGATAAAAAATCCTCGATCACACGCTCACGTAGATTGAAATAAAGTTTTGGTTCCGTGTATACATAGAGTCGGCTGCGATAACAACGCCTACCGGCCCCATGAACTACAAGATATGGTGTGTTCGAAAGGAACTTCTTTAGAACATACTGTCCAACCTATCAAAAGATATCCCAATGATAGTCGAATACTGTAGCAAAAGTATAGGGCGATAGTATAACATGTTCGTAAGTAGGTAGTATATG
>Ga0129327_10000308_pt1 | contig 29466 bp, 20 predicted proteins | sample CPBDNA_6_FD_111799 | JGI IMG/M metagenome (GOLD analysis project Ga0129327, IMG submission 111799) | Freshwater to marine salinity gradient microbial communities from Chesapeake Bay, USA - CPBay_Spr_31_0.8_DNA | ecosystem: Environmental > Aquatic > Marine > Coastal | place: USA: Chesapeake Bay... | reverse complement strand
TGGAGCCACCTGTCAGAGTCGAACTGACGACCTGATGATTACAAATCAACTGCTCTACCAACTGAGCTAAGGTGGCCGTTACTTACTGGATCGGGGACTTGAACCCCGAACCAATTGATTAAGAGTCAACTGCTCTACCAATTGAGCTAATCCAGCAAGTAAGCTAGCGACCGAAATCGCTAACGAAGATGCGGAGATTGTTGCTACAGCCTAATCTGTCAAGCCATCGATACTATTTTTTCAATTTTCTGTATTTCTGCTTGGAACGGCAAGCTCTGAGCCGCTTGGCGGGTGCTTTCCTTTGCCTTCGGGTCGTTTTTCGCGGGCATCTTTTTTGCCATGTTTGAGATGCGGAATCATGAAGCCTTGCGCTTCAAATAAGGCTCTGCGATCTGTAGGTGTTAATGTCTTGATTTGGTCGCGCCATTGTGTGCGTTCTTCCGGGCTCATTGCCTTCCATCGGGAGTGCATGGCATCCCGCTGTTTCTTAGGAATGGATTGGTAGTTTTTACGCATTGCGTCGACATTTTCAGGTGAGATTTTACCAATGCGCTCACGAAGTTGCTGTTTTTCCTGTGGGGACATTTTTTGGATACGTTCTACTGTTTGGCCGAGGTCCTGTAGCGCTGTATCGTCCATTTTCAGTAAGTGGTGCAGCAGGCGCGTCTCACCGCCTGAATTTAGGCTTCGCTCTTCTTTATGAATGACAGTGTCATCATTATTTTGGGCGAAACTACTAACAGCTGTGATCAGTAAGCAGCAAAGTGAGGTAATGAGTGTTTGGGTATTCATGATTCGATTTCAAAGGTGAGTGCATTCAGAGTGTTGAGCAGGTCGGTAGCATTGATGATGTCACCCTCAACTTGACTGAGTCCAGCGAGGCCTTCCGTAAGCATTAATATTTCCTGGATGTCGGGGCTTAGTAAGATTTCTAGCTCGGTCTCTGCCACAGGAGTTACGACTAGATTTTGGCTGGATGTGTTAATTGCGAGTTGATCGGCTGCATCACTTGCGTTTGGCGTACTGGTGCTAAAGTGAGCGAGCGTGAAGGCAACTGCGATGACAGCCGCTATTGGCAGAGCAAGCCTGAGAAACTGCCCATCAGGTTTGGCATACGTTTGGCTTAATTGAAATGAATCTTCCCGCTCAGTTGCGGCTAGGACCTGGGCGGTAAATTGTGCGCTGGCCTGAACGGGCCTATTCGTTAGTAGGTCGTCGATTTTGCGGTCAAGCGGATCGCGTGGGTCTGTTGTTTTCATGGTCGGAGTGGAAGAGTGGTTTATGCGAAATCTTTGAGCTCATTGCGGAGGTGCTTACGAGCACGGTGAATCCAGGTTTTGATTGAGCTGAGGCTGGCGTTGAGCGATTCTGCGATTTCGTCGTAGGAGAGGCCTTGTTGTTGTAATAGTAAGATCGCGCTGCGCTGATTTTCAGGTAGAGAGGCGAGGGCGCGGTGAAATGCCTCTTCTATTTCATCTGTGCGACTTGTTGCCTCATCAGCTTGTTGTTGCATCACAAAATCGGTGGGGTCGATAAAGTCTAGTGGGCGGCGTGAGCGTTTGCGGTAGCTATCAATCAGACGGCGCCGCGCTAGGGTGAAGATGAATGCGTTAAAGGTGCCGCGATGTGAATAGCGCGGTGCAGCTCGATAAAGTTCGAGAAAAGTCTCCTGTGCGAGATCTTCTGCATCCGCGAGGTTTTGTGTCGAGCGGTAGAAAAAATTAATGAGCCGAGTCTGCCAGCGCTCGACTAGGCTGGCAAATGCGCTGCGGTCACCTTCGGCGAGTGCTCGCAGACAGGCGCTGTCGATGTCTTCAACGATAGGGGTAGTTGATGTGTGTGGTGAGCGAGTCATAATACCTGCGGCACTACTTAGCTTTATGGTCCAAGTGTGTGCGGCGGTCTGTTCGTGTTGTATCATGTGTAATATATGAATCGTTCTTTTGCAAAGAAAGTTGCAGTGAAACTGGGGTTTTATGACTCCATACGACTGTTGGATCTTCAGGGACCTCATTGGAGCTGATTTTGGATCTCATTGCTGGTTTGTCATTCAGTCACCTAAAGCTGTGTAAATGGGCATTTTATGGCTTATTCCAGATAAAAGTTATTCACAGTGTTTTGCGAATAATATGTGTGTAATTACTAGATCTAGTGTTTTATTGGAAAAAATATACGATATACGGTGTTCATTTATTTGACAGCGTCGATAATGCCGCACATGTTAATGCTTATTAAGCGAATCTGCTTTTTACCCCAAACGTTCTATCTTACTACCTTTCAAGTGCTTCAGTTATGGCGGTAGCTGTCTCTACGATACATTTCCGTTTCTATCACTTTTAACGAAACTAAACCCACATCAACCACCCACTACTCACACATGGAAAAATCTTATACAATCGGCGATAAAACCTTCGTGCTAGACGAAGCAAAGGCTGCGGAAGCTTTTGCTGCAAAAAAAATCATCAATGGTAAGGACACGATGTTCTTCAATATCCTGCCACTGAAATACCAATGGGCTTATGATTTGTATAAGACTATGAAGAACAATCACTGGGAGCCAGAAGACATTCCCATGCAGAAAGACGTCGAATTGTGGCGAAGTGCTGACTTGTCTGATGCTGAGCGCTGGATTATTAAGATGGCGATCGGTTATTTCTCAGCTGCCGAGGGTATTGTAGGCGATAACATTCAGCATGTGACTCGTGATTTGGTCACTGCTGCCGAGCTCAAGCTCGTCCTTGGTCGCCACGCTCACGAGGAAAACATCCATGCTGACTCGCTCGTTTACATGGTCAGCTCTCTAGGGATCAACCCGCACGAGTGCGAGGCGATGTTTGAGGATATTCCTACGATTGAGAAGAAGACCAATTTCGTCGTCAGCAACTCCCGCGCCCTGCGCCGCGACATGGATCTCACCACCACTGCCGACAAGCAGGCGTTTGCTAAAAACCTCTTTCTATTTGGCCAATGTATGGAAGGCACCCAGTTCTACGGTCTATTTGGCATGGTGCTTTCGCTTTACCGTCAGAACAAGTTCCCCGGTATCGGTCAAATGTTCCGCTATACCCTGCGCGACGAGTCCAACCATATCGAGGTTTTCCGTAACCTACTCATGGACCTGGTCGAAGAAAACGCAGACGTCTGGACGCCCGATTTCAAGGAAGAGTTACGCGATCTAATGCGTGAGGCGGTCTCATTGGAGAAAGATTTCATCCGCGACTGCCTCCCAGTTAATTCTGTAGGGCTCAGTGCCGATGAGTTCTGTCAATACATTGATTTTATCGCCAATCGTCGCCTCGAAGATGTGGGGCTCGAGCCACTGACAACAGATTCTGCGAATCCTTTCCCTTGGCTCGCTGAGATGATGGACATTAAGAAGGAACAAAACTTCTTTGAAGGCCGTGTCACAGAATACCAAAAGGCATCTGCCCTCGGTCAAGTGGACGACGACGAGCTCTAAGCGACTCGCCGATCCGATTAAGCATTTCTCGGAGCGCGAATTCTAAAGTTCGCGCTCCGTTTACCACTACTGATTTTACTGCCCCTCCCAGTCTGTTTAGCCGACTCCAATACTCACTCAAAACCACAATAATATCTAATGATCCAAAAAATTTCCTTCGAAGAAGATCTCGAACTCAAGCGTTTTACCTCCACTCCTAAAGACAAAAAACCACGCTTCGATTGGGCTGGCGTAATCGGCGAAGACCGCCTTCACCGCCCGGAAATCAAGATCGAATCCGAGGGTTCCGAGCACGATTTCGATCTCGCTGAAATTGCGGACACCATCGGAAGCGCTTTGACTGACCTGCTTCTTTCTCGTCAAGAGGAAGAAATCTTCACTGAAGTAAATCAGAAGTTCGTGGCCAGCATCGCGGACAGTGTGGGCACAGTTTTGGCGGCGCAAATCGACCAAGGACGTTCACTTAAACTATCGACTCACGACATCCACCTTCTGATTGAGAAGGCATTGATCGAGAACGACGCGCATGATGTGGCCCGCAGCCTCATGTTCGGTCGTAACAAGTCGAAGAGCACTGTAGAGCGCGAGCCAGTTTCCATCCGCTTGATCCGCCGCAACGGCCAAGTGGTGCCCTGGAGCGAGTCCAAGATCGAGATCGCTGTTCGTAAGTCCTTCCTTTCCCTGCACCTCGACTCCGAGCCCGCAGTTGAAATCGCCCGTGCGGTGACAGATCGCCTCAACATCGGCGGCCAAGCCTTCATCAACATCGAAGATGTGCAAGACACCGTCCAAGAAGAGATGATGCGCCAAGGTCACTTCAAGGTCGCCGAGTCTTACATCCTTTACCGTGCACGCCGCTCCTCCGTTCGTGAAGAAGAGGGTATCGCACCTGCCGACGAAGCGCAGCAAGAGTCCATGATCGTCGTCACCGAAGAAAACGGTGAAAACACTTTCTGGGATGCCGTCGACCTCAAGCGCCGGATCGAGTTCGGTATGATTGGTCTGGATCTCAACCTCAGCCCCGAGGAAATTGAAATCGAACTTTGCCGCTCACTCTACCCAGAGATGAAGCGCGCCGATCTGCAGAAGACTATTATTCTCAATGCCAAGTCCATGATCGAGAAGGATGCCGACTTCGCTAAGTTCGCAGGCCGCATTCTACTCACCTACATTTACGAAGAAGTCCTCGATTGGGACATCGTACAAGACGGCGTCGATAGCTTGAAAGAAGCGCATCGCCGCGGCTTCAAGCCATATCTCAAGCGCGCCATCGAGATCGACCGCGTCAACCCCAAGCTGCTTGACTTCGATATCGACAAGATCGCCGCATCACTCGACCCCTCCGCCGACCTCGACTTCGATTACCTCGGCGTGCAGACCATGTATGACCGCTACTTAATCGTCGATAAGACTTCCAAGAAACACCGCCGCCTCGAGGTGCCCCAGTATTTCTGGATCCGCGTGTCCATGGGCCTCTTTCACCACGAGAAGGAAGACCGCGAAGGCTACGCACTGCGCCTCTACAATCTCTACAAGAGCCGTCGTTTCTGCTCCTCCACACCAACACTCTTTAACTCCGGCACACTCCACTCGCAGCTCTCTTCCTGCTACCTCTACAAGGTAGACGACAGCATCGAGTCCATCATGCACCGCGGTATCGCCGACAACGCCTTCCTCTCCAAGTGGGCTGGGGGACTGGGCGGTTCCTGGACAGCGGTTCGCGGCACTGGTGGCTTTATTAAAGGCACCAACGGCGAGTCACAAGGCGTCATCCCATTCCTTAAGTTGCACAATGACCAACTCGTTGCCGTCAACCAAGGTGGCAAGCGTCGCGGCTCTGGTTGTGCGTATCTCGAAACTTGGCACAACGATCTCGACGATTTCCTCGAGCTGCGTAAGAACACCGGAGACGACCGTCGCCGCACGCACGACATGAACACAGCCAACTGGATTCCAGACTTGTTCATGAAGCGCATGGAAGACCGTGGTACTTGGACACTCTTCCGCTCCAACGAATGCCCCGACCTCCACGAGCTTTACGGCAAAGCCTTCGAGGAACGCTACTGCGAATACGAAGCCATGGCCGAGCGCGGCGAAATCTTCGGGCAGAAGCGCCAAGCGATCGATCTCTGGAAGTCCATGCTCAAGATGATCTTCGAGACTGGTCACCCTTGGATCACTTTCAAAGATCCTTGCAACGTCCGTAGCCCACAAGATCACTGCGGCGTCATCCACAGTTCCAATCTCTGCACCGAGATCACACTCAACACCAGCGACGAAGAAACCGCTGTCTGTAACCTCGGTTCCGTCGTGCTCGACTCGCACCTCGATAAAGATGGCAACCTCGACCACGAAAAGCTCCGCGAGACGATCAGCATCGCCGTGCGCGCACTTGATAATGTGATCGATATTAACTTCTATCCAACCGAAGCCGCGAAGACAGCCAACAGCCGTCACCGCCCGATTGGTCTCGGTATCATGGGTCTGCAAAACGCACTCTATAAGAAGGACATCGCCTTCGCTTCCCAAGCCGCCGTTGAGTTCAACGACGAGTTCATGGAAGCCATCGCCTACTACGCTTACGAAGCCTCCAGCGATATCGCAGCCGAGCACGGCACTTACAGCTCCTACAAAGGTTCCAAGTGGGACCGCGGCCTCATGCCACAAGACACACTCGACATGCTCGCCGATGAGCGTGGCGTCGAAGTGGAAGTGCCACGCGCCGGCAAAATGGACTGGAAGCCACTCCGCGAAAAGATCGCTAAGCACGGTATGCGTAACTCCAACGTCCTCGCGATCGCGCCAACAGCGACGATCTCGAACATCATGGGCACCACACCTTGCATCGAGCCGACTTATAAGAATCTCTTCGTGAAGAGTAATCTCTCCGGCGACTTCATCGTGCTCAATGCCCACCTCGTTCGCGACCTCAAAAATCGCGGTCTCTGGACCAAGGACATGCTCGATCAAGTGAAATACTTCGACGGCGAGCTCGATACAATCGAAGGCGTCCCACAAGACCTCGTCGAGAAATACACCACCGCATTTGGTATCGAGTATAAATACTTCATCGATGCCGCAGCACGTCGTCAGAAATGGATCGACCAATCACAATCGGTCAACCTCTTCCTCCCCGTCGCCGACATCAAGACACTGTCCCACATGTATCGCGACGCGTGGCGCAAGGGTCTCAAGACCACTTATTACCTTCGCACGCTAGGTGCTTCCAATATCGAGAAAGCCACCACCAGCAAAAAAAAGGAAATCCGCGGCCGCGTCGGCCAATCCGACGCTCCGAAGAAGGAGTTCACCGAAGCCGAAGTCAAAGCCTGCTCGATAGAAGCCATGATGAATGGCGAGGAGTGCGAGGCTTGCCAGTAAACATGAGCTGGTACTGCTAGAATCTTACAAGCAAAAGCCGCATCCGACAGGGTGCGGCTTTTTTGCGGTTCATCGGCATTTACTGGGGAGTGTCGTCCCTCCAACGAGCAAAAAGCAAATCCAACGCCCCCAATATAGATTATTGCCATCTCCACTAATCGATGATGAACCTTTTTTGCGAAACAAAAGTAAGATAGGATGCTGCTGGTTAGTCAGCTTATTAGAAGCAATCGGCAATGATTCGATATAATAATTTGGCAGACTTCTAGACTAGCTTTGCGAAATATTACTTTTTACCATACTCTGCAAATTATCCTACTATGTTACACATACTAAACCTCTTTTGCGCTGCCTCTTTTCTCATGTACGGACTAAGCTGTCTCTTCATGTCCCACATGGTCCAAGAGTTTGCGCGCTATGGGCTGGTAAAATTCAGGGTCTTTACTGGGATAGCACAGCTGTTGGGTGCACTAGGCCTATTTTTGGGAACTCAAAGTGCTCTGATTGGTTTGAGCGCAGCAGCAGGCTTATCGCTGTTAATGCTCGCCGGATTTATCACTCGGTTAAAAATACGTGACCCGCTTTACCTCTGCCTACCGTCTTTTGCTTATATGCTGCTTTGTGCTTGGCTGTGCTTATTGTATGCCAGCTTGATCTAAAGAATCAGAATGAGCAATGACAGCACTAGAACAATAGATGCAGGTAAGTACTTTTGAGCTTCGTCTTGTACTTTAAAATGCATCGCAATCGCACCTAACATAAGAATCAGCATGATGCTGGCAGCTGGTGCGATTAAGGCTGGTCTGAATATACCCACTAAAAGCGCCACTGCGGCAGTTACCTTGAGTACACCTACTAGATAAAATACCGCATCAGGCAGTCCATATGCAGCAAATTCTGACTTGAGTGATTGAGCTGACCGGCCCCGATAGATGGTCGCCTGACGGCTGCGGATCAACCAGACATTAAGTATTCCTAATGCGACGGTGAGTTGAGCGACAATTTGGATGTATGAGGTAATTTCCATACATCCCACAATGTGGTCAATTTAAGCCGATGCAAGTGGCATTCTGCCCTTTAGATGCCATCATGAACTAGGCAGGAATGACTACTGTACGCAGCCGATTGTGGCCTTTTTATTGGTTTGGCTGGACTATTTATTATACTAAACTTGTTTTAAGCAGATTCATTGTAAGCAAAGCCTAAATAATCCGATTTAAACCGCATATGTCCAAGAGCCCTTCATCTAAAACGATTACTGATCGTGTTTGTACTTTCATGGGGATGATCATTCCAAGTTGCATGGAGGGATTACGTCTTGTCGAGTTGGGCAAACAGCGTCCACTCAAGTTACATGAGCGAATGGTATTATTCTACAATTCGCCGCTCTGTTTGCATTGTAACTGTAACCGCGAGAAATTTGACAAAGAACGTGCAAAACTACGTGTGATTGAGCAAGAGCGACGGCAGAAAAAATGAGTGCCTCGCACAGATCTATGATTGGCTCTAAATCAGTGGCGGTATCAATTCTTTCTGTATTTAGCAGCAGCTGTCTTAATTTCCCTGTTTATTAATGATGGCGATACATGACTCCATTCTAGAAGTGGTGGAAGTGAACAAAGCCTATGGAGCAGTTGAAGTGCTGCATAGTCTTAATCTCACGGTCCGTGTTGGTGAACGCGTCGCCCTGACTGGCCCCAGTGGGAGTGGCAAATCGACTTTACTCAATTGTCTGTGTGGTATTGAGCCCGTTGATTCCGGGCAAATAAAAATTGCTGGGGAGTCGCTGCAGCATCGCTCACGTAGGAGTTTGGACCGTTTGCGGAGAGATTACATTGGCTATGTTTTTCAGAGCTTTCACTTGTTGCCGACTCTGACAGCCCTTGAAAATATCGAGCTGCCTGGGCAATTGATTGGCATGGTTAAAAGCGAACGTATCGAGCGCGCACAGCAGCTCTTACACTCAATTGGGCTCGAACATCGTGCCGCTCATCGGCCGGATTCCCTCAGTGGTGGAGAGCGGCAGCGAGTAGCCTTAGCGCGTGCCGTCATGCATCGCCCGCGATTGATCCTTGCAGATGAACCCACAGGTAGTCTCGACTCGATCAATGGTGCAAGGGTGCTAGATCTGCTTGAAACACTTTCGCAAACCTATCAGATAGCTTTGTTGCTAGTCACCCATGACAAGGAATCGACACGTATCTGTGAACGGACTGTGGGCATGCGCGATGGTCGAATCGTAGAGCCAAAAACGACGTGATGCGTTTTACCGATTCATTGTCGCTGCTTTTATTCAAAACGACTTTTCGCCATTGGCGTGACGCGTGGCCCAGTTATTTGATATTAATCAGCATCGTGGCTGTTGGAGTTGGAGCCTTCAATGGCATTCGACAAGCGAGTCGAGCCGCCTCTGCTAATTTTGGACTTTTTAACGAAGCTGTATCAGGTAGGAGCGATTTTATAATTGAAGCTGAAATTGGCATTCTTGAATCTTCACAGTTAGAGGCATTGACGCCGATGGCGCTTGATTCGGATTGGCATTTGTTACCTGTCATTGAAGGATCAGTGGCCCAAACAGATTCTGCTGGCCAAGTCATACGTCAGCTGCGTGTTGTTGGCTTAGATTTAATTGGCTTGGGTAACTTACCCGATTTTATCGACCAAGGACTTTCCTTTGCTGGTGAGCAAGGCCGCCAAGGGGAATGGTCAGAGTGGATAGGAGATGACTCAGGTGTATGGATTTCGGAAGCATTCTCCCTTGATACTGGTATAGGTAAAGGGGATGGACTGCAGTACGCATTTGGCGGCAAACTAGGAGTCATTTCAGTTGCGGGGGTGTTGCGCTCTGAGGGCTCATCGCTGCCTGAGGATGTGGTGGTTTGTGATATCATAGTCGCACAAAAGTGGTTGAATCGAGTGGGGCAGCTCGATCGTGTCGAAGTTATTCTTGAGGATCGGATCGCAAGAGCCGATCCGAGCTACATTACTGCGATTGGTAAACGCCTAGAGAAAGCCCTACCGGCCGGTTATACCTTAGAGCTGTCAGAATCGCGTGCAGCGAAGCGGGCAAGTATGACACAGGCCTTTAGACTTAATCTTACTATACTATCTCTCATTGCGATTTTGGTCGGTGCTTATCTTATTTTACAGGCATTGGATGGGGCAGTCGTGCGTCGACGCACTGAGATGGCTACCTTGCGAAGTCTAGGGGTGAGTGCACCCGCTCTTTTTTGGCTCTGCTTACTAGAAGCACTACTCATCGGGATGATTGGATCGATTGTAGGTATCGGTATCGGCATGTTGTTAGCTCAAGGCGCAGTACATTTACTCGCTGAGACAGTCAATGTACTCTATTTTGCGACTTCGGTTGAAGCGATTCAGTTAACGCGAGCCGATTGGGTTGTAGGGCTTAGCCTTGGTGTCGTATTTAGTGTCTTTTCAGGCTTGATTCCTGCTCGTGATGCAATGCTGACTCCACCTGCTCAAGTACTTGCTCGTGGCGACTGGTCTCCCGGTTTCAGCTGGTTACATCGGCCGGCGATCGGATATACATTAATCGGTATTGGAGTGCTATGTTTGCTCATTCCCTCGCAGGGCATGAGTGGGGGTGGGAAATTGCCACTCGGAGGATTCCTCGCCGCCGCATGTTGGATTTTTGGAGTGGCATTACTTGCAGGTCACATGATGACGCTCGGTGCTGGATTTCTGCGTAAGTGGGCCAGTGGTCCTACTTTACTTATTGCATTAAGTCGTCTGTCGGATGGCTCGAGTCGTCACCGCTTGGCAGTCGCAGGACTTGTAGTGGCAGTTGGAATGGTGGCTGGTATGTTGCAAATGGTGGGCAGTTTTCGTAATACCATAGAGGGGTGGTTTGATGTCCGCTTTCAAGCTGAACTGTATGTTTCAGAGCGCGGTGGAGCAGGCGCAGGAACAGTCAGTGGGATTGACCCAGTATTGATTGCTGAGCTTGAGCAGACCACAGGAATCAGATTTGCTGATACAGTATATAGCGTTACTGTAGATGCACCGATTGGCGTCACCCAGCTAGTCGGCGTTGACTTTGAGATGTGGTCAGGGACGTTACAGCAGCTCTGGTTACGAAAACCAGGTGAACTAATTGCCATCAGTGGTGCGGAACCTGCAATTGTAAGTGAGACTTTCGCGCGGCGTTTTAATCTGCTTAAAGGAGGTGAAGTTGTCTTAGGCACACCAACAGGGTCGCGGCGTGTTTCGCCTATCGGTATTTACTCTGATTATGGCAGTGAATTTGGATCTGCTGCGATCGACAAAGAGACTTGGAAAAAATGGGCAGCTTCGGATCGACCGATCAATACCAGCTTGTATCTAGATACTGATATGGCGATTAATTCGTATCGAGATATGTTGCGTCTACGGTATCCGGGGCTGGACATACGTAATGCTGCGGAATTGCGTACGCTAGCACTGAGTATTTTCGATCAGACCTTTCGGGTCACGACTGCTCTCAATGGGATAGGTCTGTGTGTAGCAATTTTAGGTTTATTACTTGGATTATTAGCAATCTTTCAAGAGTCCTCACGCACATGGGCAACTCTCGACAGCCTTGGCTTTTCTCAGCGAAGATTAATTGGATCTGCGGGATTGGAAGGGGCGGGTATCGCATTTGCTGCATGGTTCAGTGGCATATTATTAGGTATAGCACTAGGGTGGCTACTGATTGCGGTGATTAACGTTCAGTCATTTGGTTGGACGCTTCAGTGGTCACTGCCTTGGCGGGAGTTTATTACATTCGGGTTTTTATTAACAATAAGTGGCTATCTTTGTGGTGTCGGCGCTGGCGCTTGGTGGTTTACTAATAACCAAACTAAACACTCTTGATATATGAGTAGAACTAAGAACATGGCCCTCTTACTGGTGGGTGTCTTGATGACATCGTGTAGTTGCTATGCAAATACTTGGATTAAGCCCCCGATGCAAAACTTGGAGGGGTATCCCGTGCCGCAACCGAATACACCAGCAGTTTTACCTGATGCACATGGCGCGCATCCTCAATATGCAATAGAGTGGTGGTATTGGGTGGGGCACTTAAAAGGGACTGTAAGTGGCGAAGATTTTGGATTTCAATCGACGGTTTTTCGTCTTGCAGGTGCTCCATCGTCCTCACTGCCTCAACACGAGGCAGGAGTTGCTTTTGGAGACCATCAGTTATACATGAGTCATGCAGCTTTGAGTGAATTGACTAAGCAACGTTATCGAAGTGTTGAGCGTATTAATCGCGAAGGCTGGCAGGCACATGCATCTACTAGTAAACTGGATATAACGTCTAGCCCTATACGTGTATTTGAGAGTCATGGCACAGCGGTATTTGAACTAGATTTCAGATTACCAGATAATGTACAGGTTGAATTATCACTTCAACCACTCAAACCACTTGTCATTTTTGGTGAGCGCGGACTTAGTCGTAAAGGAGCAGACCCAGCGGCGGTTAGTCTTTATTGGACATATACACGATTGCAAGTAAAGGGGCGTATTATGCGTGATGGAGAAGTTACAGAGGTCGAGGGAATTGCTTGGCAAGATCACGAAATTGCATCGAGTCAATTAGGCTCAGATTTAGTCGGGTGGGATTGGACTGCAATTCAGCTTTATGATGGTACTGAAGTAAAAGCTTATCGTTTACGTAAAAATGATGGCAGCAGTGACCCTTGGTCTGCGCTATATTGGATTGATCACTCTGCTGCGGTACGAGGTGTGTATGCCGATCGATTTAAGTGGCAGGAAGAGGGCTATTGGAGCAGTTCGCTCACAGGGTTACGCTACCCAACAAGCGTTTGTATCGAGGCAACAGATCCACGTGACGGAGTACTCAAAAAATATTATTTAAGACCTTTGCTTGATGACCAGGAGTTTGTTGGTAATCGCAAAGAAAATCCCTATTGGGAAGGCGCATGCCGAGTGTTAGATGGAACAGGTCAAGAAATTGGTCGCGCCTATTTAGAACTAGCCGGTTATGGTGGTAATTTAGCTAAAAACCTCAGTGATTAATGTAAATCTGTTTAGTGCTGTTTGCTTTTTCGATTGGCAATAGATGAATACAATATAGTTAGTCATTATATAAAATTGACGCACTGCTTAAATATGCAAATATTTACAAATTTACTGTGGTAGCTATAATGAGTGAAGTTAGATATAAAGATAAAGTAAATTCCTTTCTAATTAGAGTGATGCTAGCGAGTATGGCATTTCATATCATGTTGGGTTTGATAGCCGCTATAATTACGATCTCCAGCAAATTTATTCCGAATAGCCCACAGTTTGATGCACCTCCCAGGGTGACTAGGGTACATCTAATAAAGCCCATGAAAGTACAGATTAGGGAAAATTTACCTAAGCAAATAAAGGAATATCACACAATTCAGCCTGTTTCAGAAATCGCTTTGACGAAAAGAAATTTTAACCTATCAAATACGAACGATGTTTTTAGAGTATCTGAAAGCCTAGGACATATAGATGTTGGTCGCTTTAGTCTTTTGGGAGATACTCGAGACACCATTGGTATCGGTATTTCAAACCTCAATGTGTTTGGTTTGAAGGGCCAATCGGAACGCGTCTTATTTGTCTTTGATATTAATCGCTATATGGTTACAGACTGGAAAGGTGGCCTCAATAGTTTTCAAATCATTAAAGATGAGATTATTGATATGGTGGGCAATTTGAATACTGGAACACTTTATAATGTGATACTACACGATCGTATTAAAACAGTTCGATTTAAGGATGAACTAGTTCCAGCTGGCGACCAATTGCATCGGGAATTTGCTAAATGGATGTCACCGATCAATACAAATCCAAATTATCCTGGCCTAGAAGGCGTGAAGGCGATTCCTCGATCTGTGATTAGATGGCTTGATGATTATCCCATCCATGATTCGTTGACGCTTGGATTTCGTGGTAATGATACTGCATTTATGACTCAGCTAGCTTTAGAGCAGGGTGTGGATTCCATTTATTTTATTACTGGCTACCATAAAGGCTTTGAAGCGGTACACCGTAAGATGAATCTAGAAGAGGAAATTGAGTGGAACAAAAAATCTAGAAATAGCAGGTATCAAAGACAACTGAAAGAGCACAATCTTGAGGTGCCTCAGATGAGAGCGAAAATAATTGCCGAAATGGCTAGAATTAATGAATACAGAGAAACAGAAGGAATGCCACCACGTGTTTTAGATTCATCCACTAACGTTTATTTTGCAGCGAAAGAACTTGAGTTAAAATGGGAAACACCTCACCCAGGAGAAACTCCCTTTCCTCAGTATGATGAAAAAGAGGTGTTTCGCTATTTTAGAGATTTGAATAAAGCCATTTATGCTCACCACTATCAAATACCTTCGATTAATGTGGTATTATTTCTCAGTAAAGATCAAAAAATGGCTAAAAAAGATGAATCGAATTTGCGTGACTATGTACGCTTTTATCGCGGTAAATATCGAATCATCTATGGCTTAGAGGAAATTAAGAACGCGCATTTGTAACTTACTTTAAAAGATGAGTTTGATCTATTAATATGTATTTAATAAACTTTTGATTAAGGGATTAATTACAATGTTTAGTTAGTATGAAATCAAGAGCTAGAAGGAAACTAGCACTAGTATTAGCGCTAGCTTCTTTTTTAAGACCGTACTAGGCGTACTTGTAAATGCTTCTTTGGAAGCAAAGAAAGTCCCTCTCTTTATAGGTAATTTTTACAAGCAGTGAACGTCCAGAAACGCTAGTAATCACTCAAGACATGTTAACAATCGAGGAGCTTCGATAGCAAGAGTGTGTGGCACTATTCTTGATTAGATGTATTCAAAATGTCAGCGATAGACGGCATTTTATCATCATTACTAGTCGATAAAATTGAGAGAAACTGATAGGTCATCGAACCCTGCAGATCCAGCTGCATTTACATTAGTTGTGTCCTTAGTTAAAATGGTCAATCGCCCCATAATTGTTCCTGCAGGAGCGTTGGCATTACCATCGAACCTTACCCATCGGTCCAATGGAGTATAGCTAGTTAGAACAGCGACAATGTCGCTACTTATTTGCAAACCACCATCGGTATCAGAATACCACTCCAATTTTACATACGCTTCTTTTCCCTCTAAAGGATCATTCGATGCGACAAAGGTATATCCACTTACAAAATACTGACGCCCTGCAGTCGCTGCAAAATCTTGCGTTAGGTAAGTCTCATGATTATCAAACAATTTTACAGACCATGCTGAGTTATTGTGGCCAAGATAATCATTGTGTATAAAACCGCCTTCTCCGCCATAAATCACCCAAGGATTAATACTTAGGCCAGGACTGCCAAATTTACTGACCATTCCATTATTTATTTCGAATCCACCATTTTCTAATAAGTTTTGTGCCGAAATAGATGCATTAAGAGTAATAAGAATTAGTGTGTGAATTAATATATGTTTCATGCCTTAATTTATTTATATTTTTATTGATTCAGTAATAATTATTTTATGTGTAAATTACTACGAAGTTAGATTCGTTTTATTGTATTTAGTTAGGCTGAAATGCATTTAAATTATTAATTTATTGGTCACCTATTAAAGTAATATCTAACGTTACAATTATTATTTTAAAAAATGTAGAAAGTGCCCAAATTTATTTAATCTTATTCACGTTAACCACGTGTTTTTTCCGGTGCCATATAGGCTATTCGCTCAGTCACTTCATGCTCACGAAGTAGATGAAGCTGAACTAGGCCAGGTTTATTTCCTGTAAGACTTGAGATAAAATAGATATCTATATGGTGCTTACTGGGGAACAGTCGGTTATCAAACCCCTTATGGATCGAGCCTTTATCTTCGCTCGCGATTCGTATTCTTAGATTGTTTTCAAAGTCGTCATTCAGGTTGTAAATGACCCTACCAAGGGGATTCATCTCAAATCGTTTATTGCCATCCTCCTCCAGGAACATCTTTAAATTATACCGTGTTAAGTTTATAAACCGTATCGAGCCCCCTGCGTGTAGACTTGAATCTTCTTCAATTTTGATGACATGGTACTTTGAAGAAGCGCCTGTAGATTGTGGATATGGGTGAAATACGAACAGGGATTTAGAAACATCCTGATTAATTGAAACCACAGCGACTGGTTGAGCATGATCGGGAGCATTGAGATAATCTGATTTATTAAAAAACTTTATTTCTTTAGGACCTACATAGTGAATGCCCGGCGAACGTGTATGATTAGGAATGGTTACATCTATGAGTTTATCGCCAGATAGGATACAGAGGTGATTGATCGGTTCGTCTAAACTAAACATTCTGAATCGAGTATCGATGATTTCTTCCGCAGTGATGGAACCTGCGATCAGAAATATGAGGCTGATGTATCTGAAGAGAATCATATATGGTATTATTGAGTTTTTTAGTTAAAAATTATGCTATTCAAACTTCGTCTTCCTGAAGCCATCGCAGTGCGATAATTTTGAACCGTCTTCCAAGGTTGTCGTTGGGCATCCATTGATCACTGCTATCAGGACTGACAGGTTGGGTTATCCGTTGAACGATCGCTTCGCACCAAGCTTTGCTTTCCACATCACCTTCTATATCTAAAGTCTCACCGTAAGAACGGATTTTAAATGTATCAGATCGTGCAGATATTACTGGTGCTATCGCACGCAATATGTCTGCTTGAGTTAATGTTCCTGGGGCAACTAAGGCAGTATTGATATTATAGCCGGAGATGGGGTAATCATTATCACTGGAAACGTTATAGGCTGTGGTACTAAAATTAGGTGCGCCTGAGTATTTTACTGAATTAATGCCTGAGTCATCAATGGCAGCCTGCAGGAGTCCTTCAGTGCTATCACTTGGAATACTCGGTTCGCGATTTACGAATTGAGCGAGTGTTAAACAGGGCACTGGAGTTGTATCACTTCCTCCGCGATTTGAGGCGCGCGCTCTGATCTCAGACACAATTTGCATGGCAAGACCTTGTAGCTCTACATTCGTTAGTGTCAAAAAACCTGACCATACACTGTCGTCATTGTATATCGTGGATGCAGGTGTACCACTATTTGCAGGTACCGATTGACGGACAAATTTTGCAGCTGCTTGGGTGGCAATATCTTCGGTATAGCCATTTTTTTCATTATAATATTTAACTGCAATCGATTGATAACCTGCAAGTAGTGCATTCCACGCTTCGACCGATGCAGAGTTGATATTGAATGCCCCAGCCATACACAGATTGCCAGCAGACTGCTGAAAGTCCTGCAGCTGTTGTTTGACTTGTGCAGTTGTTTGCTCCGTGGGCAATATGTGCATACGAGGATTGTTAAAAGTCGCTTGTTTGTTAACGACATCATCAATTAGTTGTGGGATATCAGTAACATATGGATCTGTTGTGCTTGAAGGATTGTTAGAACTGTAACTACTGTCTCCCGACCTCGGAGCGATCGAGGAGAAGTAGTAGCGATCCCAGATTGATTCATTTGATAAGTAGGGGAGATCATAAAAAACGTATTCACGTGCTACGTTATCGATATCAACTGTACGGCGTTCATAAGTCTTAGCTGGTATGCTTATGTATGGACTGCTAAAAGAATTCCCGATATTCATTGCAGGATGATAGGCGTTAGCTGACAGAGAGGCGTGTTGAAGTTGTCCAATCGACTGCAGGGGAGCTTGTGGAATCTCAAGTATTACCGCGCGCGAGCTACCGAAACTTCCATGATTGTAACCCCAAGTACCGCCGTCTGCCGTATATAGATTAAACATCAGTGTATTTGATCCAATGTGTTCGCTTTGAATTTGGATTAGGTTGGTAAGTCCACCAGCTTCGAAATCAGCCGCACCGCCTCTGCTAAATGATGCAGCGAGGGGATTTGAAAGAATGAAATTGGGAAATGTTTTTTCGCTTACACTAGTCAGATTTGGATCATTAAAATCAAGCGGCTTGATGAAAAAATCGAGAACGATGTTTGGTATCGCATTGTCTATGTATTCACTGATAGGCCGCGCTAATGATGTATTAAGTCCGCTTGTTAAAGTAGCATTATTACCAGTTATTCCTGTACTGGTATCGTTTAAATATGCAAAATAGCTACCAGCAGTGTCGTATCCCCCAAGATCATTATTCCAAATTTCGTAACCAACCTTAAACCAATTTTCGACCAATAATTTAGTAGCGAAATTGGCAGTAGCGGGTATCTCCTTAAATAGCTCAAGACCCGCTGATTCCTGGTTGTTGTCATGGTCGCATGGAAAACTATGGTTAGAGATTTCAAGTCTAATGCCACCATTGGTATTTGTATTCGTGCCAACTTCAAACAAGTCTAGTGAAGACGCCCACGCTGCTACAGATGTATTTGCAGTGAATACTTTAATCTCGCCAGGATCATAGGTGATTTGAGGGACAACCATCACCATTTCTCCGACATTGGCGTCTGCATGAGTAAATTGGTTATTAGGATTATCATAACCTCCTGAAAATACCGTATCTAATAAGCTAGGAATGGAGCCAGTACCAGTTGTATGGAGGGAGTTGGTCCAATCGCCTCGATAAGCACTGATTTGCACGTTACGCAAAGAGATCAAAAATCGCATACTTGGGGCTTCAATGCGCACGTTGTAAGGATTATGCAATGCGATGTTAGGTTGCAGCAACATTTCAACATCGTAAGGACCGGTTGCACTCACACCAGTAGCACCACTGGGATCGCTAGCAATTGTTGAAGCGAAAAAGGTAAATCGTGATAGATAGGGCAGATAGGCTCCTTTCGTCGGGCGAACTACTTTTATTTGCGGGTCAAGATTGTAGTACCGTCCACCATTAGAATTAGGTGGGATAGTGGCGATTTTGTTCGTGTGTGGCGAGTTCGTCGAGGTATGCACGCGCCAATAGAGTGCTGCCAAGGTCTTTCCCCATGCCTTATTTTCAGTTGCTGCACCATTAGCCAAGAACCACGCCTTACCGGGAAAGTAGGTGTGACTCCAGTTTCGATCTAGAGTGGGCTGGGTCGCCGCTGTAAGTGGTTTGATTCCTTTGTAGAGGCGGTAGTAGTCTCTCAATAGGTCAAAGGATGGGCCATAGATGAAACCATCGCCAGTTGTTATTTGCTGTTTGAATAGTAAGGGGAGGGTTTCTTTCGGGCCCGGCGCGCCCAAATAATCAAGCCCTTGCTCAATGATCGATGTCATAAAGTCGCCACTCGACGAATCATACTCTTGGTCCTGCATTTCAAACAGTAACGATAGATCCTGTTTGAGGCCCCCGTTTTTGGTGTCGGTGTGAAGTCCTGTGGACCAAAAGCTAAGGTTATGAAAGTTCTCTTTTAGCGCCGCCTTTTCTATCGCAGTCGGTGTCGTGGTAATGCCAGGAAGCATGAGTAATTCTTCGTTACTTGATACTTTATCTAGTGCAGAATCATTTTGTGGAATAAAATTAAGATTTGGAATGGTTTCGACACCACTGCGTTGCACGGAGAGTGTTGGATATAGAGCGTTGTTGTCAGCGATCAGATTTGCACGGACCTTAATGCCCTCATCGCCTACCCACCATGCATATTTCCCGCTTGTATTTCCCGAATGACCCTGAATCGGTAGTTTTTGGGCAACAACAGCTTGTGGACTCTGTAGTGGATCACTCTGAGCGACGCTACCTGCTCCCACCAAAGCAACATAATCAGGCTTGGTCACCGAATATCCACCACTTAACTTGTTTATTACTGGTCGATCTGTAGAAATAAAAGTAAGGCTGTCAGTCTTCGAAGATGCAGTGCTATTCGCATCATCATTGGAGATAAGCCAACGAACAAAGTTACCATCAGGTTTACCATCACCATCGTTATCCTCAGTACTCCAGACCCCAACCAAATTTTCAGTGCCTACAGCTGGCGAGTTCCAAAGATCGCCTGTTGCTGTAGCTCGCTGATCATTACCAGCTGTCGCCTGTAAGACCCCTAAGGCGTTGTTTAGCCCTAATAATGCATTTTGACGTGCTAGGCCGGTCGATTTTGAATTTTCAGCAGTTTTAAATTCAACGCGAATGAGGGTAGTTACAGATAGGGTTAATAAAAGTAAAAATGCCATCAAAGACAGAGCGATGACCAGTGCAAAGCCATGGTTCTGCTGTTGCTTAATTTTAACAACTGAAGTCATTTAAGGTATGCACGTAAATTTTGGTGGTAAAAAATTAGTTTCACAAAATAAAAAATAATTATGTAAATATTTACTTTATTATTTTTCAAGTCAATAAAATAGTGTTTTTATTATAATTTTAATAGGATGTATACCCTATTAACTGGGAATCAAAATGCAATCTAATAGTGCTAATATAAGCATTATTTACGGACTGCTCAGTTAACTATATTTTCCGGTTATTAGGTAAGAAAAAATTAGTAAATTAAATCATGCGCCCGTGAGTCATCCTTGCTGTTTTTTTGCTGAACATCAAAATTGATTGGCTAATGCTCACTATCTCAGTCGCCCACATATACATTTAGGTAGCGAAGCAACCTATGGTTGGAAACACAATTTTAATACCAGCAATTTGCTCTAGATTTAGTAACCCTGGGCACAAGAGATACTGCAAGTGATGCTAAAACTGCTTAGCCAATCAAGCAGATTAATTAGCATCAATCCTCAGTACTATCCTCAGATTTGAGTGCTTCTAACATAGGTTCACCTGATGTACTATCATCGGATTTGAGTGCTTCAGATTCTAATTCATCGGATGCAGCTTCATTGGGTATAGTTTCTTGGGATATGGAATCATCGGATTTACCCCAGATTAGTTCGAGTGCACTTTTAATCTCTGGTGCCTGCATAAATTCATCCCACAACGAATTGCTCCTGCAGTTCTCAATCATGGGCCCAATAGGGCCAACATCAATGCCGATATACCCATCAGCTACCCAGTTTCTACTAAAATTAAATGCATCGTAGAACCCAAATGGCCCCCAAAGCATTTTACCATAATTCAAATAGGCAGCTTCCATCATATCCATTACGAGTTCAGGTTGATATGGCATTGATGCCAGGGTTGCTGTTGGTGAGATAGTCCCATTGTCAACATGCATTGGTTCGTGAGCTTTGTATCCGTCGGGATCCAAACTCGCAGTTAAGCCCCACATGTTTGTGTAGCCTGCAAATCGTCCAGCATTTAACTTACAATAATCGTGATTGGCTAGAGTTAGCTTTTCAAATTCTTCGAAGAGTGTGCCATTCGGAGTTGGTATTATCTTCGGGTTCAGTCCCATGTAGGAATAATGCATTAAGAACATCGGCATCCCATAATCCTTACCTAGTTGAAGTTCGATAGTAGAATCTACGCCAGCGACGAGTCTAGTGTTGAAGTAATTCGGGTTTTTATTCATCCATCCATTCCAGTATAATTCCGGTCCGATCGAGTGCAGTGGAGAACCCACTCCGAGAATATAAGCGATCTCCGCTTCATTAAAACCTACGATTGATAATTTGCTGAATCCAGCATTTGGTGACCAATGCCAGGCAAGGGCGCCCTCATTGATAAACTTATTCCACTCAATGGTTCGCCATAAATTATCCGCTATCTCGCGAATGTGTGTTTCATTAGGAGTATCTTCATCGAAATATTCGCGAGCAAAAATTAACCCTTTAGCTAGGATTGCAGTTTCGACGATATCAGCGCCATTGTCATTGGTTGAAAAAGGAATAACAGCTCCAGTTTCCCCATTTAACCAATGAGGAAATGCGCCATGGAATCGATCGGCTTTTTCAATTAGAAAATCGAGTGCAGTCGTTACATGCTCTACGGCAACTTCGCGAGACACAAAACCGCGTTCAATGCCAACTGCCATATTAAAAAAATACATCCCTGTGCTTACACCAGAAATGGTGTCTGAAGACCATGAATTCACTCTCTTGATGCCTTCTCTTGGTAAATTGCTGATTGGGTGTGAGAAATTATAAAAGTAGCGGAAACAAGCTTCTTGAACTTCGGTAAGAAACCCATAGCGATCATAGGGAAGGGTTGTTGCTGAGACTGTTTCTGACCATTGACTTGGTGACGATTGATTAGCGTTTTCAATCCTGCGTATGCGGTAGAAATAGGTTTTATCTGGTTGACCGATGTAATCAGTAAAGATGAAAAGTGAAGGTAGTGGATTTGGTAGCACCTTGAATGGACCACCAATGGATTCACTACGCGCCACTTCGTAATGAGTGGCGTCGCCATTATGCTCCCAAATTAAATCCACGCGCAGCATTCTAGGCAGCGCTTCGATGCCTGTTAGAGGCTCAGCACTAGCTGTTGAACAATTGAGGATCACAAAGCAAGATACAATGAATAAGGAGACCTTTGAGGTGATCGAAAGCGTTGTTGTGGAATAGTGTGAATTAGTTTTCATTAATATGTTTAATTTTAAAAAGTGGATTTGGAATAAAGGGTGCAGTGGCAGCGGCAATGTATTGATCTAATCAATCTCAATTTCAAAGGTCAGCGACATGTTATCTAAAGTAATATAGGCAGGTTGACTGCCTATGTGGTTTGGATTCCTGACTTCCATGATCGCTTTGTAATAAACTTCTTGAATTCTTTCGATGGGCATTCCGCCACTAAAGTGATCGAATGGGTTACCCGGGAAATCATTATTTTGTAACCATTTAAAATTAGGATGGAGATCACCTTGGGGCAAATTCCAAGGTTGATTGAATTCCTGACTCTTTGCTCGATAGATTTTAGAGTCGGTAAGGATATCAATTTCGAAATAAAGTGAATAACTTGCTTCATTCCCAACTAGATCTGATCCGTAAACACTAATATAGGGTGGATTGAAAATGAATGAAGTTAAGACTGCGGAAGGTGCTTCTGTAGCGCCGCTATCATGTACATTTAAACTAATGTGTTTAGCCCGGCCTACAGCGGCGGGAAAGCCGACGTTATGTTGGCTAATTTCATATACAATACGACTTTGCCCGCTGTCATCGCGCCAGTCCCCAGAGAAATCCCAATGATCATAATTCTCATCAAAAAATGGATTGATCATCATTTCACCAATGACCCGCTCAGCATTGGCTTTGAGATTAAAAATTGTGGTAGTGATTAATAATACAACAAACAAGGTTTGGATATTATGAGATATGTTCATAGGTATTTTTTATTAAAATTAAATGTAAATATTTACTTATTGCGTATTAAGGAGGCCCATTTTTGTCAAGAATTTACTTAAAAAGATTAAATGTAGAGTGTAATTATAACTCTTATTGGTCTTATTTACATGCAATACGAGTGGAATGATATTATTAAGAACGCAGTCATATTTCAGTATCTAAACTAATATAATCTAAACCAGTTAACTATTTAGATTTTAAACAATATCATTTAAGTTTTGCTAGGTCATTAATTTACCAAGCTGGTGCTCTTTTTATTCTTTGCTGTACAAAGTAAGCTTGGGTAAAATTATCGTAGAGTGCTAAATTACTGTTAGCTACTTTGCTGGCTCTTACGTGAATGGGTCATTTTTGAATATATTAAGTATTGCTTCTCAAGCTATAGATGCAAATATTTACATAGTCTATGTTATTAAACCAAAGTAAATTTTCGAAATCTACGGCCTGTCACAAAACTCTAGGTGATCGCAATAAGTTTAGCGTTTCTATTGATGATCGGGGGCAAGTTTTGTGCATCACTGCTGGTGATGTTCTGATCAGTAGATCATCCGGAGATCCGCTAGATGGCGGACTCGCTCACTTATTCTTACGTGTGCATGATGGTGATTCCATCGAATTACACACACTATTGGGTGTAAACTGTAAGCTGACGTCATTTGGATGTGAGGAACATATTGCCCAGTGGGAAGGTACAGTTGCAGGTTGTACGATACTTTTATCCTTGTATGTGGATGCCCTAACTCAAATGTTTTTTTGGGATGTTACCATCGAGAACGATTCTCCTGCAGCCATTGTCGTCGATACGGTTTGGTTTCAAGATATAGGCTTAGCTTCGAGAGATGCATTATTAAGCAACGAAGCATATACTGCTCATTATGTCGATGAGGCTGTGATGCAGGATCCTACATTTGGCCCCGTATTAACTTATCGGCAGAATTTGAAACAAGCGGATCAGCATCCATGGCTGATTGCCGCCTGCTTGACTGGGGCAGAGAGCTATGCCACCGATGCATTTGATGTTTTTGGCAATGCGTACCGCTGTGGAAATGAGCCATCTGGACTCCTGAATAAAACGTTAGTCAATCGATGCTATCAATACGAGTTCAGTTGCGCCACATTACAATCAAGGCCTATAAAATTAGCCTTGGGAGATTCGACACGCGCGCGTTTTGCATTGGCGTATATGCCCGACCATTCGACTGCCTCATCTGATGCGGATCTGGCTGAAATTGGCCGCATGTGTTGGGTTGCTGCTGATCGTTTAAATGAGATTATAAAATTAGATTTATCGCCACTCCCCAATCATTTGTTGCCGTCCCATAGGGTACACGGTCGCGACTTATGCCGTACTGAGTTACAGGAGATGTACCCACATCAGTGGCGACATGTGGAAAGCACCGAACAAGGAGTGCTGAGTTTCTTCTATGATTTAGAGTCGCATATAGTGACTCGGGCGAAAGAGACACTGGTTGAGCGCCCTCATGGCAGCATTCTTGTTGGCAATGCGGACACTGATTCTATGAGTGAGGTGCTCGCAACTACAGTTTATATGACAGGTGTTTTTTCGGCCCAGATAGTCTACGGAAATACCTCGTTTCATAAAATAAACTCTTTACCCAGAGAACCACTGGGGCTTTCGCGCGCTGCTGGTATGCGACTCTACTTTGAAGTGAATAAGAGTTGGAAGTTGCTGGGTACGCCATCCATTTTTGAAATGCAGCGCGACGCTTGTACATGGCTATATGTGCTAGAGGATGAAGTGATTAAAGTTCGTGTTGCACTCGATGGAGATCGAGATGTGATCAATTTCCATGCTTCTACCACTGGTCCTGCCCGTCGTTTTCTAGTCACCAATGAATTAGTCATGGGGCCAAATGAGGCTGATTTAAATGCGTGTTTGGATGTCTCAGACTTTGAGCGCTGGTTAACTGTTGCTGATCTCTCACTAGGCGAGCAACGGGAACGTGGTATCAATCTTTCCTTCGGCATGTCCTGGTCAGAGGCGACAGACATGAGAAACGTTGGTGGCTCTGAGTTAATTGGTGGCCTTAGGGGGGATTCTATATTGGTCTTTCAGACTGAAGCAACTAAGCAAATAGACCTTAGCCTCGCTGCTTCACACAAAGGCACCACGGATGTGTTGGCAAAACTGAATTCTGCATCATTAGTGCCTTGTCCTGACTTGTGGAATGACTTTAACCGCGGGTTTGATTGCTCGGGGCAGTCCGACGTTGTGGCGCGCCTTAATGACACATTGCGCTGGTATGCTCACAATGCTTTGATTCATTATGCCTCGCCACATGGACTGGAGCAATATTCGGGTGCAGCGTGGGGCACACGGGATGCCTGCCAAGGTCCACTTGAATATTTTATAGCACTACAACACCATAATTTGGCTCGTAGTGTCTTGCTCAAAACATTTGCGGCACAGTATGCAGACAATGGTGATTGGCCGCAGTGGTTCATGCACGATGAGTATGCTGATATTATGCAGTTTCATTCACATGGGGATATTGTGGTGTGGCCGTTGAAGGCGCTTGCCCTCTATCTTGATGCAACCGGTGATACTGGCATTCTTGAGGTGGTAGTTCCATATGTCATGAATACTAATGCTTCGTCGTTCGAACAGGGGACTATTGCTGATCATATCAACAAAGCGTTAAATCGTATTGAGCATGAATTCATTCCAGAAACCGCGTTGATACGCTACGGCGGGGGTGATTGGGATGATTCTTTGCAGCCAGTGAATACTGATTTGGCAATGCGCCTAGTAAGTGGCTGGACGCAGGCTTTACTGGCTCAATCACTACAGGAATTGGATGCGGTGTTACCCCCATCAGGATTGAAGGAACGTATCGCAGTTTTGTCAGCGCGTGTGCGGGCTGATTTTCGGCGTCATGTCTTGATCGACGGTCAAGTCGCTGGATTCTTACTTTATGATGAGGATTACAAAACAGCAGAGCCTTTATTGCACCCGAAAGATCAACGAACAGGGATACAGAATCGTCTGATTCCTATGACCCGTTCGATTATTGCTGGACTACTCACGCGTGAGGAAGCAGATCATCAGATGCAGTGTATTGCCTCGCATCTGAAATACCCAGATGGAGTTCGTTTGATGGATCAACCTGCACCCTACAGTGGCGGTATTGAAACCTTTTTCAAGCGTGCTGAATCAGCTGCAAATTTCGGCCGTGAGATAGGCCTTCAATACGTGCATGCACATATTCGCTATGCAGAAGCGTTGGCAATGCTGGGCGATGGTGAGGGCTTGTTACAGGCGCTGATGAAGATCAGCCCTGTTGGTATTCAAAAATCGATTCCAAATGCAGATCTACGGCAGAGTAATATGTACTTCAGCAGTTCGGATGGTGCATTTCTTAATCGTGCAGATGCCGCCAAGAACTTCACTAAACTAAAAGATGGATCCATACAGGTAAAAGGTGGTTGGCGCTTATATTCCAGCGGCCCTGGCCTATATTCCGGAATAGTGATTCGGCATTTGTTTGGCTTACGGGAGTGTAAAGATGCATGGGTTTTTGATCCCGTGCTCCCGGCTGAAATGGACGGTACCGTTTTGCATTGGGAATTGTGCGGGAAAGCCATTGAAATCGAGTATCGCGTAGGTAACCTTCAAGTCGGCGTAGAATCTATCGCAGTCGGAGAGCATTCACTGCCAGCGTTGCGTCAGGATAATCCATATCGCATGGGTGGCCTTATTGTGGATAAGGCACAGCTGCTATCAGCAATCACCAAGAATCGTCGAATCACCATTTATTATAATACGCTAGCCTAACAGGTAGCTCAAATTAAGGAGCAAATATTTTTTTGTAAATAGTTACATTTTTATTTGACACCTATTTTTAAATAATGAATGGTTTAGCTTATATTGCTAGTAGGGTATATTGCCCATAATATTTAAATAATATAACAATAAAATAATAACAACATGAACATTATGAAAAAAATAATCCTTATCCCTGCAATCGCTGGATTGCTGTTTACGGCTAGTGCGAATGCTAATTTACTTTCGCAGAGTACTTTTGATAACAATAACCTTAATGCGGCATCAGATGCTTGGACTGGGCTTGCGCCAGGCTTTGATCCTCCATATACTAACACTGATTTTTTTCGTTTTGATGGAGATCGGATCTCTACAGATCAATGGTTAGGAACAGGCATAAATGCAAATGTAGGACAAGTTATCATAATGGATTCAGACAACGAATCTTTTGGTGGAAATAAAACTTATGCATCAACAGTTACCGCTTTTTACAATACGGGCGGCACTGAAGGACTTTATGATTACGACATTTTTGTAAAGTTTCGGTTTTTGAATGCAAGTAATGTCCAATTAGGGGTTTTTGAGCCGACTCATAGTAACTTGATTACAGCTAATACAGCTGGTTTCATAACTCTCTTTGATGATGAATTCACTACCGTAGCAGGCACCGAAAAAATAGATGTAGTCTTCTTTGCTAACCAACCATCGGTCATATCGGTGGATCGTCTTTCATTAGATGCACTTAGTTTTACTGCAACAGCTGTTCCTGAACCAGCAACGTTTAGCATGATCGCTGGTCTTCTAGCCTTGAGCTTTGTTGCTCTGCGGCATCGTACTAGTGCGAAGTAGTTTTTGTAATTAAGAATGTTATTTGCTATTAGGCCGAAGATTTTATCTTCGGCCTTTTTTGTGCATTCGACTCTCGTCGTGTTTTACCAATATCAAACTTAAATAATAGTACTCGACTTCAATACAGAATCGATTGACCAATCTTCTCAGATATCTGTTTCCATGCGACAATCACTGTATACAAAAAAAGTAGCTTTTATCAGCTCGTACCTATGTATGCAAATGGTACAATAGGTATTTGCATTTCAGACTATTCAAACTATCAATTAAATAGTTAAAATATGAGGAATTTTATTAATCTATTAGCAGTTAGTTTTATCTTACCAAAACTATGTATAGCTAACCTTTTTGGTAGTGAATTCTTCTCACCAATTAATTTCGTTGATCCGCCGCCGGTGGTTGATTTGAGCAAGATTCTCGACTCATTTGAGAATGTGCCGCCGATGGGTTTATATGCAGAGGGCCACGATCGACGCATTGACTTGATTTGGGATCGCGTATCACAAACCGATCAGGATCACTTTAATATATATCGTGCAGAACATCCAGATGGCCCGTGGTTAAAACTGAACGCGTATCCGCATTCGATTCATGTCTATAGTGATTATACTGGTGTGAATGACCAGCGCTTTTACTATCGAGTGACGCGGTGCTTTGAAAATGCCCGGCGGGATCAAGCCAAAGAAGCTTGGTTTTCTATTGAGTCCCAGGGGTCGACAGTTACATCTGCCGTTTCAATTGAGTGTGATGATGAATTATTACTCACCTCGATTCAAAAAGCCTGCTTTCGGTATTTTTGGCATTTCGGACACCCGGTCAGTGGCTTAGCCAGGGAGGGGTACCTGCGGCATCGGGATACGACTACAACCGGAGGTACTGGTTTCGGCATGCTCACAATCCTAGTTGGAGTCGAGCGTGGGTTTGTAAAACGAGAACAGGCCGCTTTACGTTTATTAAAAATGGTCACTTTTTTGGGTGAAAAGGCCGAGCGTTACCATGGTATCTGGGCGCATCATTTACGCGGGGATACAGGTGAGACGATTCCATTCGACGGCAAGCTGGATAATGGTGGGGATGTCGTCGAGTCTGCCTTTCTAATGCAAGGCATGCTAACTGTCCGTGAATATTTCGATCGGTACAATGAGGTCGAAGTAGAGCTGCGGCAGCGTATTACCAAGCTGTGGCTTGAAGCTGAGTGGAGTTGGTATCTGCAACCAAATACTACGAGCCTTACTTGGCATTGGTCCCCAGATTATGGTTTCGAGAAGAACCATAGATTCAATGGGTTTAACGAATGTATGATCGCTTATTTGCTAGCGATGGCCTCGCCTACTTATCCGATTCATGTCGACCACTATTATTCGGGATGGGTCAATGATGCAAATAATTATGTAAATGGTAGCACCTACTATGGCATCACACAGCCAGTAGGCGCAGCAATGGGTGGCCCACTGTTTTTTACCCACTATTCATTTCTGGCACTTGATCCATCCAAGGTGAATGATCTCTATACTAATTATTATGAAAATAATCGTGCGATCTCATTGATCCACCATCGCTATGCGATCGATAATCCAAATGGGCACGATGGCTATAGTGATTTAGTCTGGGGATTAACCTCTAGTTATAATCGGAATGGGTATAAAGCACATGAGCCTAGAGTGGGGCAACATAGTCGCGATGATGGTACGATTACTCCGACTGCAGCATTGTGTGCGATGCCCTATACACCTGAAGAATCGATGGCTACTTTGAAGCACTTTTATTACGACCTAGGGCCTGATATTTGGGGGCCATTCGGATTTTACGATGCATTTAATATCAGTCAGGAGTGGATATCACCGGGCTTCTTAGCA
>Ga0129327_10000306_pt1 | contig 29641 bp, 35 predicted proteins | sample CPBDNA_6_FD_111799 | JGI IMG/M metagenome (GOLD analysis project Ga0129327, IMG submission 111799) | Freshwater to marine salinity gradient microbial communities from Chesapeake Bay, USA - CPBay_Spr_31_0.8_DNA | ecosystem: Environmental > Aquatic > Marine > Coastal | place: USA: Chesapeake Bay... | reverse complement strand
TCATCTCTGTCTAGGTGAAACACGCCAGTAGCATATGCACATTTTGTAAATTTGTTACTAGATGACAAGCCATTACTAGTAGCAAGAGTGTCGGCTGTACCTCCCTCTGTGTAAGTATGTATTCGTTGCCCAAATTGAAGCTCTCTAGCATTCCATGCTTGCTCATCAACTTCAATATCTTGAATCTTATTAATGCCGTCTTGACATATAGCGTATTGCACAGTTAAAAACTGATTACGCCTCTTTTTAGCCTTCGAAAAACTAATACTTGAAGCAAGACCGTTGTTTCCGCTTAATGCCCATTTTTCAGCACCTGAAGGGGTACTACTAGGTGCAGTATAGCTTGAAGAGGTTTTAGCTGCAGTTACAACGGCTCCTACTTTATTACGCCCATAAAGAATAGGCAGGGAGATAGGCTCCCCTTTAACAGTCGCTTTAAACCCTTTTCGAGCATCCGCTTCTGCTTCCATCTTCTTTTTCATTTTTTGTTGTTTAGTGAGTGTAAACACTGCTGTAACAACTGCTATTATTATTTGCCAAATCATTACTGTTTACCCCATTTTATTTCGACTGTTTTAGCCGCAGCATATACGAGATCCATAGAAGTATCTGTAGAATCGATATTTCTTTGAGTGTTGGAATCAGTTTGTCTATCATTAGTGCGATCTAGCGCCGCAAATGGAGATGCGCATTCAATAATGGCATCTTTGGTACCCTCTGCTGGATTAGTTTCAATAGTCATTCCGTCGATACGTCCTTTGTAGAGAGTATCTAAATCTGTTAGGTTCCCTTCAATACCTAACGATACGGTTACTAGTGTCCCAAGAGCGTTGTTATCGAATAAACCTTTATACGTGTCATCAAAGTCCACTAATTTAATCTTATATACTTCTCTATCTAAAACAGAAGTAAGGCGAGGGGGTTCTAATTCCGATAGACCCCCATTAGCCGAGTAAGTATTACCTCCAACCACAATATCATAAGGTAGGCTGGTTAATCGTACGGTACTAGTAGCGAACTCCATTTGCAGTATAAGGTACGGGTTAGTAACATCTGTCACTAGTGCCGATGTTATAGAACTTGGAGTATTTTTCATTACAATGCCTCTATTAGTTGAATTGTACCCATATCAGACAGTATTCCATCTGTGTAGGTAATACCTTGTACGTTTGATATATCCCTATATCCTTTAAAATTAATCGGATCTGAGTCTCTGTAGTATAATGAAACTGAAGAAGTTAAAGCACTACGAAGGCTTGGATATATGATTAAGCTTGCTTCACCAAAATTATCCGCTGTTGCAGTTTGTTTAACCATGTAGATTTTGTCGTGATTGCTAAACTTTATAAATCGTCCTTTTTCAATAGTACTTCCTGCGGCCATTCCTTCAATGACTATAGCGTCATCGTTTGCAGCCTCAACTCCTTTAACATTTATATTGTCAGTGCATGTGCCAGAACTAATAGTTTCACCCCGAACATTAAGTTGAGGCATAGTGAAAGTTATTGTGTCATGGAAAGTGGACACCGCAGTAGTGAAGGTCTCAGTCGGGTCTTGCATTACTACCGTAAATTCCATCTCCCATCTTTGCGCACCTTGTTTTATTTTACGGGTCTTTAAATTGATTGAGTCCGCAGAAAAAACAGGTTCGTTAGAAGTGAGACGGAATGGGGCAACAATTTCTTGACCTTGAAATGTGTAAGCTCCCATACCGTTTCTCCTTTATCTATTTTGTTCTCTATTATGTTGGTTTACACCAGTTGCTATCGTTGGCAGCATACCAAAGATTTCCTTCTTGGTCTGCCTTGAGATATCACCAGTAATGTTTATGTTTTGAACGGTTTGATTGCCTTGAGAAGGTCTAGAAGCAACATCGCTCATTACTGCCATTGAACTAGTAGAAAGGTCTACAGCACCACCATCTTTAAATCCGGGTAGTCTGCTGATGTCTTTTCCACTGTTAATAGCTTCAATTAAGCCACGATGTTTCTTAGTTGCTTTAGCGTTAATAACAAACTCTTTATCAGAAAGCCTAGCTAGGATACTGTCACTAGTAGTTGAACCTGCACCACTAACGTAACCACCTGTAGAGAAACCCAGAAGAGAGGTTGCCGCCGCCGCTGACATAGCCGCCGCGAGTGCAGTTGTCGCACCAGTTGCTACTGCCATAGCTGTTGCAAGAGCAGTAGATGCAGTTGCATTTAAAGTAGCAGTAGTAGTTTGAGCAGTAGTTGCAGTAGATAAACCAAAGAATTGTGCAATGTTCATAAGAGTCTGAGAAACCCAGCCGCCTAATCCACCAACACTTTCTTCTAGTTTAGCAGTAAACATTCCAAGACCTGTTGCCGCCTTTTCAGGATTACCACCTTCTGCACTTCCTTCTTCACCACTTCCTGATCCAAAACTATCGAATAAACTAGCTCCGCTACTTTTAAGTCCGTCCTTTTCTTTATTGTCAGGACCTTTAAGCGCATCAGCAAGACCACCCATAATACCGTCTTTACCAGAGAATGCTTCAAAGAATGAATCTAAGAAACCTTCAGCAAAACTAGCAATCCGATCCTGTAAACCTTGTTCTAGTTTACCTGTGATCAGAGCCGCCATTGATTCACCAAAGTCTCCTCTGCCAGTCATAGCATCTATGATAGACTTACCAAAGCCTTGACCTAAGTTTTCAGCAGTTTGTCTACCTAGCAACGCATCTTCTCTTGCTTTACGAGTTGCTTCTTCTAAATCATACAGCTTCTTATTGAAATCAGCAACAGCATCGATACGAGCTTGCTCGCCTTCTACAGTATCAGCAAAGTTTTGATCTGCCAGTGCCCTTCTTTCCTCGTTAAGCTTTTGAGCTTGAGCAATTATCTCTGCACTAAATGTCTTACCTAAGTTAGAGAAATCATCAGCGTTAAAGTTAATACCTAAGTCACGGAAAGGTGCTAGCGCTTTACCGAAGTTATCTAATTGAGCAAAGTCAATATCGATATTCAGTGCATCACCAAACTGCTCTTGTAATTCACTTTTGTCTTTTTCAAGCTGTGAAAGAACTGCAGGATTGCCTAAAGCTCCAGCAATCTTGTCGTTAACCGCTTTTAACTTTGCCGCATACTCAGTAATACGAGTTTGCAACTCAGGTCCAAGCTCAAAGAACTCATTAGCAGAAATAGCAATATCAGATCCAGCCAGATCTGAAGTTAGAGTATTAAACATAGACAAAAGGCTTCGTTCTGCACCTTCAACCAGAATATCCCCTTCTCTTTCGAGCTGAGTAAGTTCTGCTTGTGCCCTATCGAGACCTTCAAGGTTTCCGCCTTTTCTTCTTATATCAGCAATTTCCCTTTCCTTATCTACTATTTCTTGTTGCTTACTAGTAATCTTATCGAGTACTGAATCCGTAAGTTTTCCTACAAGATTAGCGTCAAGTCCCATAGCCGTAGCTAAATCGAAGGAAGAGAATTTCTCTAAGTTAACACCTACTTGATCTAACTGGTAATTAACTTCATCCAACATTTCTAATTGTTGTGAGATTAAGTCATTACGAGTATCAGTATCCGTAGTGTTAGCTTGGATCTCTTTTATGTTACCCATGATAACTTCTGCTTCTGACAAAAGCTCGTTATAAGCAGATTGTTCTGCCGCATTAAGCTTCTGCATATCCGCTATGCCCTTCATTTGAACAAGCTCTTTGCCGTAGAAGGTTATTATCTCTTTGAAGCTTTCTAATCGAGCATCAAAAGAACCTTGAATACCTGCTTCAAGCTTTCTAACCTTGACTTGCTTTTCTAAAGCTTTAGTTACTGATTCAACACGGTTTTTCTGTATAGCAATTAATGCGTTCGCTTTGTCTATCGCCGCAGTATCTTTGTAAAAGCCCCATAAGCTAAAGAACCCATCTTCTGCCTTAGCTAATTCACCTTCTAGTCTAGTAAGTTCCCTAGTTGTCGCTACGAATAATCCTTTTAAGTCGTCATCGCCAAACTCTTCAAGGTCTTTAGTAGAAATATCTAAGTCTATACGTAAGCTAGGGTTAATATTGTCTAGCAAAGTTTCTACTGCATTACGAGTGTCCCTTTCAAAAGGAGCAACACCTTTGTTAAAGATAAGGTTAAACGCACCAATACCCGCATTAGCAAAGTCTACAAAGCCGTTTCTAATACCGATGAACGCACCTGTTACTGCTATTTTCAATCGAGTAACAATATCATTAATTGTATCAGACCAGAAAATACCTACATTTTCTTCTCTTCTTAATCGATATAAGGTTTCTGCGTTAGCGTCTTCAATGCTTTGAAGAGTAGCTTCTGTGTCTGCAGGATCATAATTCAATCTTACATCCAAGTCTACGCCAAATCCAAATAAGTTAGCAATGCTATTTCGAGTCATATCTGCTTGATTAGCTGTCTTAACTAAAGCCTCTGTAGTACTATCTGCGCTTGCTGAAGTAGATCCAAACAGCGCAAAGACTAATCCTAATCCACCTATAAGCATAGCAATAGGTCCACCTAACGCTAACCACATAGCTCTTGCCGCTACAGTAACCATAGATATTACGCCTGTAAGACCTATAAAGCTAGCCGCAAGTACTCCGTTTACTACAGTAGCTCCAAGAGCCAATGCTCTACCTGCTACCATTGCCGCATTGTTAGCAATAAACGCAGTAACATTTGTAACTACCGCTGATGCTAAGGTAATAAACTCTTTCGTCAAAGTAGAAACTACAGCTATCATTCCTGCTACAGTAGTCTGTCCTGCGAAAGCAGTTTGGATAGCTAAGCCTGCGGATACTGCTACTGTTTTAAGTTTGTTAAATACAGCACTGCCTATAGCTCCTATGCTTAAAAACTCTTCAGCAAGTCTAGCAGAACCTATTGTTTTAAGTAGGAAGTTACCTGCATTAATGACTGCTGTTTTAAAAGCGCCGCCAAATAAAGAACCGCCCCAGTTAAATACTAGGAATGCCGCTGTAAGTGAACCAACAATAGTTGAAGCGAAAGGTATAGAACCAATAATATCCCCTATAAAGCCAAGTTCACCTAGTAATGCAGAACCTATTTGACTTATGTTTGAAAGAGCACCTGCTATACCGCCTATGATGATACTAGGCAGATTTGCAATAACTGCACCAAAAGCTCTACCAATAGAGTTTGATATAGTACGAGCAACTTCTTCAATAGCAGTTAAAAGAGTAGCAGACTCTAGCCCTGCCGCAAGAGCAGAACCTAATGCTAATGGTAATGATAAGAACTTCAAAGCGCCAATACGACTAGTTAAAGTTAATGCTGCTGCTGATGCCGCAAAGTCATATGCTTTAGGATACTCAGACCGTATGTAGTCAGAACCTTTAGAAAGCTCACTGGTTAAACTAGTCGCAATACCAAGCCCTCCTGAAGACGCACCAGATAGACCGAGTGACAATCCTGTGAATGCTACTACTAGACCGTCTTGTACTTTACTCTTAAGGGAGTCAGCATCGTCTAATACTGTATTAAGTGCTTTCCTAAAGGATCTAGATACTTTAGAAGTGAAGTCATCTACTTTAAATAGTGCCTTAACCAAGTTGTCAGTATAGTTAACTACACCATCAACAAGATCGGGCCACCAAGAGTTACCTACTACTTTATCCATCACCCAGAAAAAAGCGTCATTTACGCCTTGAGTGAACGCTTCTACTTTCCCCAATGCCTTATCACTTAAGTCATCAGCAAGTTCAGTAACAACGTTTATTAGTTCTTTAAAGCTGTCAACAGCCTTGTAGACCCCTAGATCGTTAAGGAGCAATTGAAAGCCCGACATTTGTTCTTCTGCAGTTAGAAAGAGGTTTCCGAAGATACCGTCTTTAGGTGCAGGTGCAAAGAGAAACTTGTTTATAGCCTCACCAAGCTCTCTAGCGGAGGGAGCGCCCCGTGTTAACGATGCTCCTAGGTTTAATAGTTTCTTGGCAAAGCTATCTGCGGCACCAGTCCCGGCAATAAACTCACGGGTCATCAGTGCGGCACCTTGGCCTACCTGAGAAAAACCTTCTCCTACAGTAGCGTTAACCGCTTCAAATTCTTGCTCAATAATATCTCTTTGAGAGGTAAAAGCTCTAACCACTACTTCAGAAGTAATCTTTCCTTGCTCTGCTAGTCTACGTAGACCTCCAACTCCCACATTAAGTTCAGCCGCAATAGCCGCTGCAACTCGTGGTGTTTGCTCCATAACAGAGTTTAATTCTTGGCCTCGCAACGCACCAGCGGCAAGACCCTGACCTAGCTGTACAATAGCCGCATTAGCGGATTCACGTCCAGCACCAGAGATGACGATTGCCTTCTGGATGGTCTCAGTTACCTTAATTACGTCTTGGTTACTTACACCTAGGCTCTTAGTAGATCTGCCGATTCGGTTATACAGGTCAGCAATACCTTCCAGTGAACCACGAGATCGAATAGATACTTCTTGTAATTCTTTAAATGTTTTGTTTAGTTCTTTAGTTCTACCTGTTACGAGAGCGATTCTGTTCTCAACCAGAGTAAATTGGTCAGTAATTTTTACTAAGCCTTTAGCGGCTACTAAACCAGCTATACCAGCCGTTAAGATAGTTACAGATTTTTGTAACTTGTTTGCCATATTAGTTGTTGTAGTAGAGATATTGTCTACCGATTTATTTAACCTAGCGAGGTCTGAACGGGCTTGTCTGGTATTACTTTGTACTTCAATTTGTAATGCCATTTAAAAGTCCTCAAAAAATAGCCCCTATCAAAATTGACGGGGGCTGAGTTATGTTAAATAATTTTGACAAAAGATCCTTTCGTCTTAAAATATTTGGACACAGTAGATTCAATAAAGCGTGGAGGCGCTTGTAAAGAAGATCCTGCGTTAAGATCCTGAATATAGGGTGTACCATTAGTTAAGTACAACGATTCAATAGTCGTATTAGGTATAGGACCAAGAGGGGCAACAGGTTGCCTCCCAGTGCCGCTATCAAACACCTGTCCACTACTCTTAGTGAGTAGCCAACTGGATCTTGCGCGTCCTTGATCTACCGGAGTCTTAAACTGCAATTCAGCTAAAGATTGGAAAGCGGCAATGCGTTGAGCACCATTGACCAGCTTAGTTGTTTCTTGGTCTAAGTTTCTAAAGGTTTCTGTAACCCCTTTCAACTTGACACTTACGCGTACTGCCATCTTTCTCCCCTTTTTATTTTTTGTTAGCTGATTCGAGCATAGCGCCGAATACAGATTTGCTTAAAGTTGAGCGCATAACATCTTCGTCTTCTCTCTGATCTTGCCATTCTTGTATGGCGGCGAGAGTTGGGAAGATTTCATGGCCTTTCTTTTTAACTCCTTGAGCATTCATTATTAGAGATGTTCGTTGATCTTCTCTCCAACCAATAGGTCTTGCTCTAAGGTATTCTGTCCATTTTCTTAATTCCGAAGCAGGCATCTCTTGCTCTATCTGGTAGACAGGCATTTTCAGATGGAATGCGAGGTCGTAAAGCCAAAGCTCTGTCTCGCTTATGCGTTTCCCTCGTCACTGCCCATGCCCATAATGGCTTCAGAAAGCTTAGTCAGCTCAGTTACTGGAAAAGAGTCTATCTCTTCGTCAGTCAAATCCTCTGCATCAACAACAGCGATGCGAATTACTGATCTCAATAATGCAAGCTGATCTTGCTCTTCAGCTGGAAGGCCTTGCATAGCTTTAGTTTCAGTTTCAATTAGCTTTGCCTGTCCAACTGTGAGTACTTTAATTTCTACCTCTCCATCCATGAATGGAACGGTTTTAGTTTGAGTTTTACCTAAGTGTTGTTTCATGTATATTAATCCTTATTATCAAATAAATGTTTGTTGTTATTTTGAAAATCATCAAGTAGTTTATGCATCTTATTAAGTACATCGAGGGTCTCAAATATCTCAGTGCGTTTTTCAACGTGTAGTTCATTTGATTCGTCAGAAAAATCTTTGAAACGATCAAACGTTTTACGAGAAGAGAAATCAATGTCTTTCTTCATATTACGTAAAGTGGTTTGTAAAACAAAACCCTTATCAAAAGGTGGTTTCTTGCTATCCATTATAGTCTCCGAATTATATTATTAAAAAGAGCAGGTGGCTCCGAAGAACCACCGTTTCTAATTTACTATTTCTAATTAAGCAGGAAGCGCGTAAGTAGAAGTGCTAGAGTCAGCAACCAAAGCGAAAGGACCGTTAAAGTCGCCTTCGATAGTTACAGCAATAGTAGCCTGCAGGCTGTCAGACAAAGAAGGAGAGATCTCGAAAGATGCTACAGTGCCGAAGAAGTAGAAATCAGCAAATTTGTCAGCGTTGTCAGCTAGCAAAACGCCATTAGCGTCAGTAGTGATGTCAGCATCAGCGATGCGAACGCGGAAGCAAAGACGAGTGGCGCTTTTGCGCAGTACGTCAAGCCCAGCGTGATCAGCAGGAACGTAGTTCAGAGTGAACTCCAAAGTAGGAGCGTCAGACTGACCTGCAACCTGTGAAGAAGCAGCTTGGCCGTAAACAGGAACGTTTACGATGTTAGCAGGAGTACCCAGTGATGGGAACTCACGAATGTTACCAACGTGCTTAACTGCAGACTCTTTAGTCTCGTCAGTAGCAGTCTCAGTACCAAGGATGGTAGAAGAGTTGCTTACGAAGAGAGCGTGCAAGTCAGCGGCAGTGCTGTTAGCGTTGTTTGCGGTGTTAGCCACGTAGTCCAAAGTAGTGAACTTTGACGCACCGATAGAAGTGATATGTGCCATTGTTAGTTAACCTCAATAGTTAATTTAGTTAAAGTAGTTAAAGTCTACAGTATAATCGCCTCGGTACAACTCAGGGTTATCTCGATCGATTCCCAAGACAGATAGCGAACTCTCTTGAGTCTGAGTACCTGTACCTAGGTGTTTATTCTGTAGAAGTGTATCTAGTACATCTGCAATTTCCATTAGACGTTTGGAGCCTTGGTTTGCTTGAATGTAGACTTGAATTATGATTTGACCTGTAATTCCGAATCTGCTATAATCGCTATTACCACTCAAAGGTAGTATCTCTATTTTAACAAATTCTTCTTTACTTGCCGGAACCATATAGTTAGCAGGGAATGCACTAATGCCTGTATTGTTCCACAGTACAGTAGCGAATTGGCTTTCTACATCAGTTAAGATGTCAGTAAATTTAGCCATGTTATCCCTCCGTCACTAGTAGTGTTATTAAGCCCGGTTGATGGGTAAAGTTAATTATGGTATGATTTACATTGTCAATGACAACGGTATCATATAAAGCAGGGTTAGTGAGTTCCTTCTCTTTTACATAGACCTCTTTCCGAGGCGCTAGTATCTCCTCTGCGTCTGGCTTCTGCTCTACAGACATAACTATAGCATCTATAGTCGTTTCTGTAGTAGTGGCTGATGCCTGTCCAGTTGCAAAGTCGTAAGACCCCCCAGTCTTAGCTTGTAGCGTGATTTCTTCCGCTATGTCGCCGACTGCTGTAAATGCTTTATCTACTGCTTGTTCTATTTTTTTACGTAGAGACATAATTAATACCCCTCCCAGTTCCTTCCTGAACCTTGAATCATTGGTTTGATCAGCTGGCTTACTGCCGCTGGATTCTTAGAGGTCTCTTTGATGTCTTTCAACTCAATAGGACCTACCTTGATCTCTTTGATCTCACCAGTTGAATCCAACAACCCATCATTGTTTGCCAAGTGGTATGCTAACTCGTAGCAAGCCGCTCTCAATTGACGGATGTCGCGTTTCAGGCTGGTATCTGTTTCATCAGTAGTCACAAATGTGTACGTTGATGTAAAGGATGCCGTTACACCACGAGAGGAGTCTCTATAAGACCCCTGCCGAGGAAAGGCCAAAGTTTGGTCTGCATCAACTGCAGAACCGTGCCATCTCTTTTGATCTAACATCCGAGTAGCAGTAACTAAGGCCTGTTCTTTCATTTCGTCGCCCATTACAATCCAAGCCGCCGCGTCCATTCTATCTTCGAAGTAACTGTCTGCTTCACTAGTTGTAACATATGAATTAACACCTTTTATAAGTGCCATGCAATTACTCCTTTAAGTTAGATTAAGCGTGGAAGATTGGCAGGATGCCGAGGTTAAGAAGGTCAGACTTGCGCTCCCAAGCAGGAGTTGTCGCAGAGCCAGCGTATGTAGCGTTAGTAGCAAAAGCAGTCTGAGTACCAGTAAAGCTGTAACCACGAGCGTGCATAACATAGCCCCAACGGTACCAAGCGGTAGTTCGGCCAGAACCAGAACCTACACCTTCGTTACGATCGATAGCAACAGGGTTAGGAACAGCAGTGCTGTGCATGAACAGAGAGCCGGGGAGCATCATGTAAGATACTTTAGCGGTAGTAATAGCAGTAGTACCAGACAGTGCAGCGTGAGTTACAGAACCCAGAGACTGGCCAAAGTTACGTGAAACAATTACACGAATAACGCCGCCAAGCAGAGTTTCGAAGCTGATGTTTCCGTCAGTTACTCGCTCGTCGTCAACCAAGTTGGCAACTTTAATGTCGAGGTATACTTCAGGGGAAACAACCATGTATACGAAATCAGGAGTGTAGTCGCTCCATGCACCCATAGCGCGGATGATGTGCTCAACACGCTGACCGGGAGCAGAAGCACTCAGGTCAACCAGCTTCTCCAGAGAAGAACCAGTGCCGATAGTATCGCTAGAAGCCGCAACGTAACCGAAAGACTTAGTACCGTCGGCGTCTACGCTGTTACCAGCAAAACGATCGCTGTACTTAGTACCGGTGATGTCGTTAGCAGTCTTAAGCTCGGTGTTCATTACACCTTGCAGACAAGCGCGTAGCGCCTGATCTTCGTCTTCCGCACGAGTCTCAGCGAAATCACGAGCGATTTTAGCCATGCCGTCTTCACCAGAGATAACGCTCTGTACGAGGTACTCATTAGCGCCGTGAGTACGGACAGTCTTGATGTAAGTCTGTACTTCAGTGCTGATGTTAGTAGTGCCACCGTAGTTCTCATCTTGAGAAGCAACGTTAACAACGGTAGAGCTAGAGCCAGAAACGTCAGCAGAAGCGTTAGTGCCGCCTACAGCGTAAGCGCCCAAAGGTTTGTAAAAACGAACCTGACCGATGAAGTCTTCGCCGTTAGCATTGATGTTAGCGTCCATACCTACTAGATCAGTAGATACAATTTTCTTTGCACGAGTGTACATTTCATCAGAGTAAGCAGAGATTGCTTTATTAAGTGTGCCGAATGCACTTGAAGAAATAGCCATTGTGAATTTCCTTAATAGTTAAGTTAGTTGTGTTAAATAAGTTAAGTTAGATCTGTCGTCCGTATGAATCATCAAAGTGACCTGCAGCAGCAGCTGCCATAATCTCTTCGGTAGTCATTTCAGTGATAGATTTAGTTGAATCAAAACCTCCAGTAGCAACTGACTGAGCTTGCTGTCCAGTTCCAGAGGATTGCTTAGGTTTAAATAAAAACTCTTTGTCGTCATCCTTTCGGAAGCTATCGATGAAGTCCTTAATTGAAGAACCAGTTCTGTGAACCCACTGACCTTGTTCGTTTTGAATTAGCTGGTCTACTACATCACGATAAGCGAAATCAGCCGCTGTATCATTTCTGAAGTCCAAGCCTTTCAATGCGTCACGTACAGCGTTATCACGAGTTAACTGAGTGATTTGCTTTTCGCGAGCGTCCAGCTTTGCAGTCATTTCCGCTATTTTAAGATCTGCGGCTTCTTTGTGCTTGCCTTCTGCTTCGAGACCCTTAATTGCTTGTGCTTTCTTTTCTTCCTCGAAAGCTACAGCTTTAGCTACTGCTTCGTCTCGTTGACTATAGGCGCTGTTCAGCTTTTCCTTGATCCCACCAAGTTCTTCTTCTACACGAGCTTGAATGATCTTGTTGAGTTCAGCTGAATCCATTGCTGGTGCTTGCTGTTCTTCTTTAATTTCTTCTAAGTTAGTTTCGTTTTCGTTTGACATTGTATATTCTCCTAGGCCACGGGCCTTTAAATTTATTTGCGTGAGTTGGTCACAGACCTTTCACAAGAGTTAGTTAAGTTGGATCTTATGGTCCAATACCATACCAATCCCATCCTTCTGGAATTTCAGCAAGGATGTCGTTGCGTGTTACCCCATTAGCGGGGTTCAAGAGGCCGTCGTCAATTGCTTTCTGAACTAGCCGCTTGTAAGACTCATCGCTGAGTCCGCGTTTCCTCATTTCCTTGAGGGTGTTTAGAAGTGAGTCGCTTTCAATAGCATCACCATAAATTTCTCTTAGTTTAAATTTGGCTTTGATACTGTCTGCTATGTTAGTGTAAAAACCATCGTGAATAGTAGAGGTTAGAATACGATTCTTTCTACCCCACAAATGGAATTGCCTAACAATAGTGGCATCATTCATATGATTGCCGTTTACTCCTAAACCACTACGAGCGCCTATTATAGACTGATTACCGATAAACTTACTATCTGTAATTGTATCTTCGTAGATGTTTGATACCTTTCGCCCAGTTACAGGATCCCTAAATTCAATCCTTTCCTGAACTACAGGTCTATATCGTTGAAACAAAAGCTTCCCATCCATCGTGACCCAAGGGATATCAACCTGCTTGGATTCCGTGATGTAAACTTTCGCAACGTCTTTCCAGAATGCTACGAATTTTTCCGTTACTGGTGCGATGTCTTTTAGGTGCCCCGACATAATTTCAGCAACTTGCTTAAATTGTTGAGGCCCTATAAGTCCACCTTTAACGTTGGTCAACTTCCTAACAAATTCCTCTGAATCGGGATGCATATCCTGTGCCATGGCAAGGAGTCTGTTTCCGACTGGAGCGTTATTGTTAATAGAATAGTTTATTTCTCTCTTCAATTCTTTAAGAGATAACACAGTGGCTTGAAGGTCATCGGCATCAGCTTTCTTAATTGAAAGGTCTAATGATTTATTAAAGTCCCTCAAATCATTTGAAGAGATAACTGTGTAGTTTTGTTTAGCAAGTGCTTTTGCTAATTTCATTTCAATAGCACCTGCCTGTGTAGCTTGTCCAGCACCGTAGAATGCAACCATCGACTGCCCTTTGGCACCTTTTGCAAGGTCACCAAAACTAATGTCGTTTCCGATAGGATTAATTTTCCTGAAAGCGGGGTCTGACATTGTGCGTTCTGCAACCAAATCGTACAGGCGATTCTTTCGGTTTGTAGCCACTACATTTGATGCTTCTGCTAATGCTCTGTCTCTTGTCGTTAAGGCAATCAACTGTGCACCAGATGCAGATGCATCATTTTCGTTTCCTAGTTTGGTTTTGTAGGTTTTTAACTTTGCTATATTAGTAAAGTCTCCTTCTACGTGATTGTAAATACGAGTGTATTCTAATGCAAACCTTGCTAGCTTAGGTATCTCTTCTGCTTCAGTAGCAACAACTAGGGGGTGTTCTAAAAACTCCCTAATCCTCCGATCTCGTTGAGTAGTGGATAGCAACATCTCTCCGATTTCTCTGAAGGCTTTTTCGTTGGCGTTAAAAGAAGCGATACGCCCGTTATTCGTTAGGACGCTAAATGCTTCACCAACTAGAGTACCTAACTGTATTCTTAATTCGTTTAAAATGACTTCATCAATGTTAACTGCTTTCGCTGTATTAAGAAACGGCCTTACAAATTCACCACCAGCAGGATGTAAATACCCTTGGGTGTAAACTCGTCCTCGTCCATCAATTTGCGCCCAGTTTCTCCACGGCTTATCATTAGCTAAATGCCATCGAACTGACTGTATCAACCCTGAACCCATCTCACCACGTTGTAGTAGTACTTTACGAAAACTATTAAGCTCATCGTATTTAGCTACTTGACCCCGTGGGTCTCGGAAGTGCGCTAGGGCATCAAAAAAGGAACCAAAGTCCTGATCAATTTCCCATTCTGCATCCATGGCATGATTCAGCATATTTGCGAAGTCTTTGTCAATTAGATCTTTATCGTAATTACCAGAAGCTTTTCGAGTGATAACACTAATATCCGTTTTATTGCCTTTTGCATCAAAGAATTTCTTTTCACCTGCTTTAACATATAAACGGTCTTGTGGGTTAACAATGCCAAATCTTCTTGATAAAATCATTTCCCTGTTTGCTCTTTGCAGTTGAAGCATCAAGGGGTCTACTATTTGTACTTCTCTAGAAATAGTATCTTTGAAAGAACCAATTCCACTACGGCCACTATCCAAGTCTACTACGCCACGGCGGGTCACGCCTCTGAGTCCTATTTTAATCTTGCCTTGGTCTTTAAGACCTTGGAGAATATTAGAACCCATTTTGTGGTATTCAGCCAGTGTAGGTGCTTTAAAAAATACATCAGCAACAGAAATTTCTGACTCGTGTAGCTTTTTACCTATTGCAATAGCTAGCGAATCGTAGTCGGTTGAATTACCCGTAGCAATATCCTTCATTATTTCCGACATTGTTTTTATACGCTTCTTAAGATACTCCGGAGTCGCTGTAGACTGTATGAAGTCTTCTCTTTTCTTAGCATATGCAAATTCCAGATCTAAAAACCTTCTTAGTCTTTCTCTGCCGCTTTGTAGGAATGCAGTAATAGCGCTATCGCTAGGCTTGCCCTCATACTTACGAATAAACGCTTTACCAAATGGTAATTTCTCTATTTGTTTTAAAACAGTCTCCCGAACACTAGGTAATGCAGGTAGCGAGGGTAGCTTAGGGAAATAGTTCCGGAGAGGAGATCTACCTTGCAGGTAAGTCTTTCTTGCTAACTCTAATCCGTCAGTTACCGCCCAGTCTCTAACATACCTTTGGTTGCTTAGAGTCCTACTTGCGAGTTCAGAGGCAGTAGTCCACTCTCCCATAATTTGAATTTGAGCATCCCCTTTTGCTCCAAACTTAAATAGCTTAGAACGAGAGCGAGATCTTCGATCAAGAATACGAGATGTGTTGACTACAGAGTTTTTCAATTCTGCTCTTAAAACGCCAGCAAAGTTTTCCCATGGCTGTTTATCTTTAGCGAAACGTTCAAATACTACACGAAGGTTTTCTATAATTACAGACTGTTGGTTAACTGATACGCCATCAGTTTCTAATTTTGTAGCAAAGTTTTTAATAAATTCTTTCTGATCTACAGATAACAATTTAGACTGATCTAGGTAATCAAGCCGTTCTTGAAGAACCTTAAAGTCAGGATCGTATACAAGTGTAGACTTAGTCTCACCTGTCATAGGGTCTGTACCTTGGTTTCTTTCATCGAATTGATTATTAGCTCTTCTACGAGTAGACTTCTTACCGGGTATTGAAGTGCCGCGATAGTCAGTTAACGACAATAACGAGTTAGTGTTACTTGATTCTGCTCTGTAAAATAGTTTCAGCTGTTCTTGAGCGTCAGTATTTCTTAACAAAGAAGAGGGTCGCACCGCACTAATCGATAGCGCGTTAATGGTTTTAGAGCTAAGTACTTTTTGACGTATGGGAGTTGTGTTAGTGTTTTTGTTATCTAACCTTCTCAATGCGGTGAGTGAGAGTGGTTTACCACTTGCTGTAGTAAAGCTTTCCACAGGCAACTGCCCATTATCAAAGAGATCTACTTTCTGAAGATCACCTTGGAAATGTCTAACTTTTGTATCTCTAGGTTGACGCTTAAGCCACTGTCCGTAATTTTCACGAGCAGGAGTAGCGCCATTTAATCTCATAATACCAGCGGCGCTAAGATCTTTTAATACTTTCTTTTTAATATTCGGAGACGTACTTTCTAATAATTCACCGTGGGATTTAACGACAGGTACGAGAGTGCTTCGACACCTCCAATGGAGAGGAGGGGTAAAGCGGTCATCGTTTACATCGTAAACCTTACCGTCATGGTGAGCGCAGATTGCACTTGTGCGACTATCCAATACAGCTGTAAACCTAACACCTTTCATTATTTCTTCGTTGTCTTTTAAGACAGCTAATTGAGATAACGTTTGTGTGCGAGTTATTGCAGTGCGGACTAGGGCAGAAGCTTGAGCCTCTGTAAGTCTGGTCTTACCTATAACATTCTTTATGATTTGCTCGTTTGTTAATCCCTGAGCAAGGCCGCTATCAATAGCGGTTTTCATACGAGTTAATTGGCCAGCGCCTAATCCTTGGATACGTTGGGCTAGATTTCCGTCTCCCCGAACATTAACACCTACAACCTCTTCCAGCACTTTTGTTGCGCCGGGCCGTCTCAAGTTAGAGTAAGCTCCAATAGATTTGGCTAAGTTGTTTGTGGTGAAGTCTACCTCAGTCAGGGCGTAGTCTTTCATTCCCGGAACAAGGCTTTGTTTCATTTCAGCGGTAAATCTTTTTACCTCTGGTTTTACTTTTCTTTTAAACGTTAAGCGGTCAATCGTGCCTTCTTTAAGCAGCTTAGTGAGGCGGTGTCGATGACGGCGTATAATACGTTTGGTATCTGTCTGAACATTTTCTTCAAACAGACGGGTCATAGCTACGTGGTCTATAGTTCGGTCATACAAACTATCGTTTACGTTTTGTGCCATGATAATCTCCTATTGTATTTAGCTGGGTTTTAAGGGCCAAATTAAGCTATCTAAATCTACAGCATTTGAATTAGTAGCAGGAAAATCTCTTAGTGCTTGGCGATATGTTGCCCACTCTTCTATTTTAGCAGGAGTTAGCGGGCTATCAGGCATTACTGTCCAATCACTCTCAATTAGTTTAGTATCTCTATTTAAGCGAATTATACTAAGAAGTACATCTGAATTAAGCACCCACGCACCGCTAACCCAATCGTAGTAATCTCCGGGCTTAGCAGGTTTTGCATGCCAACCGTTATCCCAATAGTGACTATCAGGAGTTATCCCGTCCCCGCAATATTGAAGTGTTAATCCTTCTTGTTCCTGCCCTTCAGCATAGGGGCTAAAATCTGCGGGAGTAAATAATTGTTTTATATTTCCTGAGCTATCAACCCAAGCTATCCTTATTACCATTTTTAAACTCCTCTTCTTGCGGAAAGAAATACTCTATCTGCTAGTGAATGATTAGGGGCAGCCTGCTGGGTTGGGTTTATACGCATTTGCCCATATTGCACAAGTATTCTATAGTTTGAGGAACTTCCACTTGCTTTAAAAAACCAGAGTTGAGGCCCCCAGAACCCTGAGTTTACTACACCATTAGACCAAAACGTGGTATTTAACATACCGTATATATTCGCATCATAAGATGCGCTATCATACAAAAAAGAACCTGATGTAGTTGGGGGTACAGATATGGTTTGATGTGCTTTTCCAACCTCTTTATTACTGCTATAAACCACATTTGACCCCGTAGAGTCGTACACCTCAATACCGTACCCTGAACCCGCAGGGTTTACTACGTCCCTCATGTCTCTCATAACAAAATAGTCTACAGCCGATGAGGTATTGCTGTATACAAATACATTCTGCCCTGCAACGCCCGGTAATCCGCCTCGCCATATTTTCTTTGCAGAGGTTGTCCACGTAGACGCAGGGCGTACACAAAGCAAGGAATTTACTAAGTTATTTCCTGAACCTAAATTAATTGTGGATCTAAAATACCCCGATGTAGAATCTGCAGGCATAGTACCTGTTGTCCCTGTAAAGGCAATTGCATATACTGAAGACTTTTCGTCTACTTGTATAAAGTTGTTATTATTAATTACTTGAAATCCGTGACTCATGTTCTCACCACAAAGAAAGATAGAGAAGCATTTGCTCCTCCGTTAGTTATATTTAAAGTATCTGTTCCGAATGTGAAATTTATAGAGGGGGTAAAAAGACCTCCCCCTGAAAGATCAATCGCATAGCAGTCAGACGCAGTAGCTCCGGGAACTTGATGACCTATTAAGTTGCCCGAAGAATTTAAAGTAACTGAATGAGATCCTAGAAATAGAGAAGTCTTATCTAAATTACCAACTCTTAATTGTCCAGAAGAATTGTATACTTCAAAACCATAGCCACCTGCAGATTGCCCTACTACGCCACCTCCTGCTGTAGTTGTCTGCGATTGTGGAGTAGAAAGAGAAGCGCCGTCTGGCCCCGGATTAGAATCAGTCCAAGCTAGTATCCAGTAGTAATATGTTACTCCTGTGGTTGCAGAAAACGTAGAGGACGTTTGCCATCCGCTAGGAGGGGTGTCAGATCCTGAATCTACCCATGCGGATTGACTTGCCATCGCGTTAGAGTTAGTGCTTTGGTAGTAGTAAATAGAGGTTATAGGTTGTCCAGAAACAGGGTCATTGACAGGGCTATAGGCTGTAATATTTACTGTATGAGTATTAGTGCCTATAGAGACTGAAGAGATTGAAGGATTCACTGGTACTTGTTCTGTAACCGGCGCAGGAGTACCTACAGCTTGTGTAGAAGCTCCATCGAACCTACGTGCCCAGTAGTATCTTACGGTTTCTCTAGGCTGGGAAAAAGGTATAGAAGCTGTTGAGTTATCTGTAACTGAGTATTGGTTCCAAACGCTATCGTTTATACTAGGCGTAGGGCTAGCTGAAGTTGTTTGCGCAGCCCAAAAAGTACCACCTGAGCCTGTATTTGATAAATTAAAAGAAACTGAAACATTACCTGTTGGCGTTTCATCTGCTACAATTGCACCACTTGAAACAGGCGCTACGAGAGATGATGCTTGTCTATTAATTGTAAAACTATTACCTACAGTATAGTACGATTGGCCATTATAAACTTGTATATAGTAACCAGCTGTATTTCCTGCAGAAGGTAAATGTGCATTTGGTATTGTAATTGTGTGGCTATTATATTCTGTAGCTCCCCAAGTATCATAAAATAATACTGCATTATTAGAAGAGTCTCGAATTGCAATTTGACGAGCATTTGTTTCAGTTGCACCGCCCTGCGTAAATGTAACATTATGGGAAGTTGCGGTAGACGAAATCGTAAAAACAGAGGTGCCTGCAGGTCCGCTAATATTGAAGTCTGCATCATATAGCTTAAAAGCTTGTGAAGCATACAATGTTGTTTTGCTAGAATTTAAATATACTGAAATAGTAAAATTTTCACCAAGGCCTGTAGTCTCATCTACAGTATCATCTATGAAGAAAACTTGCATAGGGGCAAAGCCGTGTATAATTCCGCCGCTATTAGTGGTTACGGTGATATTTGAGGTACCATTTGTATTTGAAAATTCGCCTGTAGAACCAATGGTACCGCTTTGCCGTGTAACCTCCCAGTAGACTTGACCTGACGCATTAAGCGCGGAGTCATCTTGAATGTTTAAAAAAGAAGCATCCCAATAAAAAGAATTAACGCTACCGGAACCCGAAGGCTCCGTTGCGAATGTAAGAGACCCACCACCGTAGTGTGCTACTATTGAACAAGAAACTGCCATGGTTTAACCTCCTATTTTTATTTATTTAGATATCTTTTTTGAAAATAACTTTAGCTAAATTCTTATTGGAAACTAAAACTCGGTCAGCGTCAACAATATCTACGACAACCATACCCTCTTTAGTAATATCACCTTTCTTAACCTCTTGAATAATAGATGATTTTTCCTCTTTAACCAGACTTATTTCTTTTTCGGCAACAGGTGCCTTTTTGTATGGTTTTTTCATGATTAGCCTATCATGGATTCAGCATCTGCTAGGGTTATACTAGCTACGCCTAATCCGTCCTTGTTAGTTTTAGAAGGCACTAGGTTGACATATTCACCAATTGATTTTATCTCCCACATACCGCATTTAGAAACATCACCAACTTTCATCTCTTTCTTAGCAGGTTTAGCAGGTGCTTTCTTTACTTCTTTTTCGACAATAATGTCAAGTTCAACTTCGTTTGAGTTTTTTGCTTTCTTACTCATCTTCGTCTTCCTCTTCGTTAGTAATTACTTCGGGTGCCTCTTCTTGCTGACGGACAACCTCGTCCATCGGCATTGAATCCATGCCACCCATAATTAAATCATCCAATCCAATCTCTTCTTGACCTTTCATATCATCATAATCTGAGTCAATGATATCATTTGCTTTTGCAATGTCAAGGAAAGTGGAACGCGGGATAATACCGTTTTGATACCATTCTGTAACGAGACGCAACCAGTCAGCGCCGATAGGTGCAGGGTTAAGGTCTGGAGTTAAGTTAAAGTGAATGTCTTCTATTTTATACTGAGTACCGTACTTCCAATTCATCATCCAACAAATAACCTTTCTCATTTGCTGAGAAACTTTAGTTGAGATAGAAGCGAGCAGTGCTGATTGCCCAGCGTTACGTATTTCTAAAGAAACGCCTGAGTCACGACCAGATCCGTTTTCAGCCGCCATCATACGAATACCTAGTCGAGCCATTTCGTTAATATTGTTCTGAATAACAGCTTCCATGTCACGTAGTGCTCGTGAAGGGGTTTCTAATGCTTTAACATCGTCGCCAGCATTAACTTTGATCCATGAACCAAGACCAGATGATACTACCTCTTCGAATTGATCGTCAGTCATATCAGATACTATAACAGGCGTGTAAGTAGCCGCACCAAGCAATAGGTGGTTTCTACGTGATACTTTGTTGTAAAGAGATACTTCACGATCAATCAAAGGCATCAACATAGGCTCTTCACCTTCAATATTGCCGTTCAAAGGTAATGCAGGTATTTGCTTCAATGGTTCATCGCTAGCCATAATGTTGTCGTAAGTAGCAATTAGTTTCCAACCACTCTTACTTGATTTGTTAGCAGTATGAGTCCCACCGGATACTTGGTAGTCTTGTTGCTCAACACCGTTAATAAAGTGTACATTCTCAGCAGTACCAGTATTTTCATACTTGTCTACCACATATAAGCCTTGTTCGTTGATTCTATGGACACAAGCAGTATCAATGTAATCAGGGTGCAATGGATTATCTCGGTAGTGCTTCTCATAGCTACGAACCACTAAAGCAAGTAAAGTGTGCTGGCCTGTTATGGGGTGTGGCCCTGTCCTCCAGTTAACAACAGATTCTGCTTTAAGCAATACTGGGTAGGGAGCAAGCGTCTTGCGCTCTTCCAAGGTAAGCATATCGTAGTTTTGTACTGAAGGGTAATCAACCATAATCCATGCGCGTGAGGTTTGTAGTTCTTCACGTAAGGCTTCATCAAGGAAAGACAGCATAGAATTATCATGGCAAGTGAAGGAATGCTTCAACCAGTTTAAAGCCTCTTCTGGTGCGCTTTCTGGTAATGTAATATCAGGCATCTTACGGAGCATACCACCTACAAGTACTTTAATGTACTGTGCTGTAAGGCCGGGTAACTCAGCTTCGGCTTTGTAAAACTTGTACTGTTCAGCAGTCATTGATGGGCTAAACGGGAGTAGAATGTTACTATAGTTGTAAGCATCTACTATCGAATCTAATTCTTTAGCATGTGATTGACCGTTAAGGATACCACGCGCTGTTCTCCAAAGTGGCTTTAGAGATTCATACTGGGGATGCGGATCTGCTACTGATTTAGAGCGATTCGCAGAGGTATTGGTATTAGCCATTATTTATCTCCTTCGTCCTTTGATTTTTCTTCTTGTTTAGCTTCTTTCTTTCCAAAGATAGCTTCCCAATTGTCAAGGTATTGTTGAGTTGAATTACGAGACTTGATAGCCTCGCCAGTTACATCGTTTTTAGTAGCCATGAGGCCTCCTGTAATAATTGGCACTTTACGAGTACGGTAGCGAATCGCCTCGAAGGTAGTACCCTCCTGACACCTTAAGCTGTAACTATAACAGTCCTAAGATCCTAAGTTCTAAAAATTATGTGATTGTTTCGACACAAACTTTGTACCACTCCTTACTGGGAATAGGTACTCGGTTGCATATCTAATGCCATCCGAAAAGTGTTCCACACCTTCGCTTTTATCTACAGTTAAACTATCTGGGTTATTTTCTCTCCAAACGGTTCTTTCCATAGATCTAATAGTGTGTTTGCATCGTGGATGAAAATACATATTGATTGAATCGTCACCAAGCTTAAGCATACGGTTTACTGCTTGTACACTATCTGCTATTGGTGGCGCTTTGCTTCTCGCATTACACTGTATACCATAAGAGTTTAGGATACTGAAGTCGGTTCTACCAACAGCGGCTGATGACTTTCTCGCGCGACCCGATGGATCAGGATAGCACTGTACTCTATGTCCTTTTTGTATATACTTCTTTTCAATCGCCTTGGCCAAGGATTCCGTATCGGGGTGGCCCATGAATTCATCGATAAAGTGGAGTTGACCCCCACGAAGAGCGAAGACTGAACTGGCCATGATCGAAACGTTAAAATCAATAGCAATATGAACATCCTCACCTTCCATGAATTCGGTGATATCTCTACTAACATGTTGGCTCCTGTTGAAGTTGTAAAATACGTTATTACCTGAATCATCAAAAGAGGCTTCGTATTCTCGCTTAAACTGGAAGTGGTCAATAGTGTGTTTAGTACGTTCGATTTCGCTTGCGTCTAGATAAGGGGAGTCTCTGTATGTGAAATGGTAGCTTTTCCATTGGTTATCTCTTTCTTCGAAATTAAACATTTCATAAAAGAAATCTTTACCCCTTGGAGTAGAAATGATAAGTGATCTACCGGGTGATACTGCGCCGTACTCATTCGCTCGGTCTGGAGACCATCGAGTTGTTACGCAAGGTTGAATAACAGATTCCCAGCTTTCTTTCAAGCTTGAACCTCCTCCACGCCAAGTAGTTACCTCATCACAAACTACAAAGTATTGTCCGCTACCTCGCAGTCGCTGTGAAGCCTCGTAAGACCACAACTTGAGTACAACGTTATTCGGGAACCAAAAAGTGCCTGAGTGTTGTGAACTCTTATCGCAGTATTCTTCCATGCCCATTTGATACGCGATCAAAGGGAAGTAAATATCTACTGCTTGCTGGTATGTAGGGCAAATAATAGCTACATTTTTATTAGGTACACTGGCAGGTAAGGCTACCAGTTCTTGTACAGCGAGAATTGCCGCAGTAGCCGCGAGATAGGATTTGCCCCAACCTCGACCACCGCAGACTACGCCGTATCTGTTTGTTTTCTTAACGAATAAATCGTGCAATACTTCGGATTGTCCGGGATGCATAGTGATCATAATTGTTTCCACTCCTGAAATCTTTTAGAAGTAGAAGCAACACGGTATCTTACCATGCGATCTTTGATGCCTAGTGCTTCACCAGCAACTACAGAGTTAGGGTAAAGTATTCCTTCGATTTCTAATTCTTTTGAGCTTGTAAAACGATTCTTTGTCTTCTGAACTATATGCTTCTTGAGTTCAGGGGTAGTCATTTTAACATACTCTGGTTTCCATAAGAAAATGCAATCATTATGAGTACCTAATCCCTTCATAGAAAGAAGCCTGTAAGCAATAGTAGAGTCAAAGCCTTGATCCTCTAAAGAATCATCTTCTTTAAATTCGTAGATATTAAGGGTATCACAATTAATAGCAATGATATGTTTTTCTATGTCACCTTCGGTAAAGCCGCCATGATTGTTAGATAAGTTGTAACATTCAGGGTCTTGCCATAATGTGTGTAGCATTTCGGATTCGAGTGAGCGACACTCGCCCTTAGTGCCATGAGCAATGATCGATCGTGACCATTCCTTTTCGGGATTGTAAAAGTCATCCCAGAATTCTTGGCTTCTTGATGAGCAGACATATCCGTCATCTTCTGCGCCTTTGTGGTACCCAATGTATACCTTTTCATCGGTTAGATTGGTCCAGCAATAAACAAATGAGTCCATCTGGACCTCCTATTTATGTAAGTATAACCCCGCATTTTACAGCGGGGGTAATTTTGTATTTATCAGATTCCTTCCTTGTGGAACATCCTAATAAGGTCACCACAAATATCCGAGCGTACAACGTCATCAACGCTGAACTCGATGGAAGGTACTTCTATGCTATTATTATTACACATATCAACAAATCGGGAGAGGTCGTTGCCTTTCTTGACGTCTGACTGAGCAGGGTCGCCAATCAATGCCATAACGGTACCTTCACCAATACGAGTTGATAGTGCTTTGATTTCTTCTAAAGTTAAGTTTTGAGCTTCATCTACTATCACGAAGCTGTCTTCGAAAGACATGCCACGAATGGTTTCGAGAGGCTGAATGAGAATTGCCCTATCTGTCATTTGTTCATAGGTGTCAGGGGTTAATCCTGCCTTAATTACATTGGTAATAGGAGCAAGCCACGGTGCTAATTTTTCTTGAACAGTACCGGGAAACGAACCGAGTGTCCGTCCTGTTGGAACATTAGGTCGGGTCAATACAATCTGTTCTATTCGTTTTTCTAAAAGCATACGAGCGGCAACCATGCCCGTAGTATACGTCTTTCCGGTACCCGCCACCCCGATGCCACAAACAAGTTGATGAGTATGGAATGCTACTGCGAGGTCTTCTTGCTTATCTGTTTGCGGTTTAAACTGCTTACAGGGAGCTACGGGTGCGCGAGGTTTAGCTTTACGTGTCTTACCTTTCATAAGTTGTCCTTAGTATTTACCATTTTACACGGTCAGACCAGTACGCCGCAGACATTTTCCCTTTCTTGATGTTCTTAGCATGACGAGCCTTGAATGATTTACGCCTTGCCGCATCTGACTTAGACTCACCTTTCTTCTTCGGTGACCCTTTAGTGTTCTGCTGGCCAAAACGAATAGTCTTAATCTTGTCACCTTCTTTAGCTACGACAACATGAGACTTAGTAGCGTGACCGGGGGTTTTCTTTGGCTTGTTAAAACCAGAGACACCAACACGCTTTAGTCGAGAGTCTTTTTCTTTAGGCATTATTTCTTTCCTTTATAGGATCGCTTTTTCTTAGCGCCAGCGGCGGCTTTCTTAAGCGTCTTATTGGTAGGCCTGCCTTTCTCTCCTGCTCGCTTCATCCTTTCACCAGAGCCAGCTTTAATACGCGCTCTTTTCTTACGGATGTTGTCGAATAGGTTAGTTTTCTTTTTGGCAGGCATTATTTCCTCCGGGGCGTCTTCATTGGCTTCTTCATCGGCGCTTTCTTCTTTTTAGCGGGACGACCAACTTTCTTACCGTATGTTCCGGGACCTTTTGGCATTTTAGTTCTCCTAGATTTTATTACGTTCTTTGTTTACGGTCTTCTCGTAAGTCCTATAGCCACCTAGTCCTAACATACCTAGCAAGATTGGCATCATTGTAGACACCTCTGCTTGGGGAAATATTACGTCAGGGTAGCCAGCGGAAGCCGCTATGAATGTACCGACTGGTGCCACAAGAAAATTCATTGCAAAACCTAGACCGCATACCCAACCAAGGAAGGGTCTCCAGCCTGCTACAAACATAGAGCTATGTCCTGCCTCTTGTTTGTTTAGTTCTATTTGTGCAAGTTTCAATTCTTGTGTATTTGTCGCTTCAAATGTTTCCAGTCGAAACTTGAGTTCTTCTTTAGTGAGTTTCTTATCTTGATAATCTTTGAACAACCCAACAAGGGATTCCATAGCGTCACCTGATAAGAACTTAAATATAGTAGATAACATATATATGTCCTTTGATTAGTGTTTAGTTTCATCTTTTATGGGGGATAAATCAGTAATAGGAGGCTCATGTGAGACATCGGTAGCTGGCCCGAGCTCAATAGAGAATCCCATTATCCCAATACGTACTTTACGGTCGGTGTCTTTTGTCCATACTCTATAGATATAGATAGAAGCAAACACAAGACTAAGTATACCAATAGCCATAAGACCTTTAATGAATAGCGCTAAGTTTTCCATGAGAGAATTGTCCTTCCTAGTAAGGGTTAGTTTTCCATGAAGCATTATTGATTGCCTCTGTTGGTAGTTAGTAGGTTTTTGTTTTAGTTTTAAGTAGGTATACTACTACACACCCCTCTAAGAGACCCCTTCTGGGGGGTACTTAGTGTCATGTGAGTCACTAGGGCATTAATGGCATTAATGGTATTAATAGGCATTAGGGACCCCGGCCTTCTTCTTTAACCAGACTTATTTTACCGCGCCGGTTTTAGCGGTGGTTTCTATATATTGTTCTATCTTTAACCAGACTTATTTCTTTTCGGATCAAATCTGATCATATATGTTTGCAATTTATTAACCTTTCGCGACGCGCAGAAAAATTTTTTGATAATAGACCGCACTTCGCTTCAGTCGCCTTCGGCTCCCTACGCGTTTAAGTATTAAGGAAACTACACACAACCCACTCGGGGACATTCGTGACCATATGTGACCACGAGTACCACCCATATCCATCCCCTATCTGTGTCTATCTGTGAACACCTATGGCACCTAGGAGCCGCTAGGCGACCCCCTAATAGCTTCGCTATGACACAAGAAGAATACCATAGAGGAGCACTCTGGAGGCACTATGAGCCGCTAGGCGATCCCTAATGGCTGTGTGTAAAATGCTCAATATCGATCACTTTGGTATCATTTAGGGTCATTAATGATCAATAATGAGCAGTTGTAATTTCTTATAGCAAAAATTTGGCGGTGTTATAGGTGGAATTGAATAACACAACAAGATGACAAATGGGAGTACCCCCCGTGGGTATTAGTGGGGCATTAGTGGCTGTGTGGATTGTGTACTCCTTATAGGAAAGGTTAGATGTGTTTTTATAACCCCTTATAGGGAAAATTATGTAAATCTTCAGGCAGGATGGGTATTGAGCATAAAGATTCAAAAAGGGACCATACCCCCCATCAAGAACCACTAGCACCCCTTAGCACCCTTCAGTCCACACAGTCACTCGTGTCCCATCATAATCATACGTGTTCATACGTGTTCATCAATGCCCATCAATGGTCCCGGGACCTTCTCATGTGTCATCATTAAGGTTTCATGTGTCTCCATACGTGCTCCACTCTGCCCACCTATGCTCCCCTATGTTTCCCTATAGTTAGCTATGGCCATCGGTAAACCCTTATAGCAGAGGGTGCGCGTGTGCATATATGGTCATGTGTGGTATGGGTGGTAATTAATGGTCCGAACTGATATTTTCCCTTATAGGAAATTATTCAGTTTGTGGACGCGATTTAACCATAAACGAGCGTTTTAAGGATTAGATTAACTAACTAAACACCCTCCCCTATGAACCATATATGACCATTAAGACCACTAAGAATATATGTCCATAGAGTGTAACTAGAGCTTCATATATGACCCCTAATAAACCCTTATTAATCATAGGTTTAAAATAAGTCTGGTTAAAGGAGAAGAGCTCCCCCCCTGCCCCCCTATGTCCTAATTACTCATTAATGCCTATTAATGCCTCATTAATGCCACTAATACTCATTAATGCCACTAATAGCCCTTACCCCTTACACCCATGCCATCCATAGCCTCTCCATCTACACACCCATTAACCACCCACAGAGACTAATGAACCACTAGTGCCTGTGTGTAAAACATACATGTCACTAATACCACTAATAGCCACTCATAGTCATAGATGACCTACATAGCTGATCCATAGAGAGACTTATAGGAGGATAGATAGAGGATAAACCGAATAGCCGTTTGTTGTGTTAAATCAATTAAATCCTCGTTGTGGATGACCCTTTATTAATATATCTGGTTAAAGGACAAAACAATAAACCTAATTAATAAGGATACTGATATTAGTGCGTAATGCACAGTAGTTATACACACAACCATCCACTTATTAGAGCAAGGAGGGTGTTATGTTTAAGTTTAACCTTTGTATGTGTGAGGTAGAAGGACACTGCCCTGTACATAATTGTTCCTTTGGTAAACTATTACTTGCGCCAGTTGTATTCCTGTCTTTAGTCACTCAGGTAGTGTATAATTCTACTAAGCGTTATGTGCTTAAACAAGATGAACCGTACACCCAAAGAGCGGAATACGCTATTGATGAACTAAAAAACCTAAGCCCCATGTTTACTACTTGGTTATTACTTGAGGTATTTGTGCTAAAGTTCTCTCATGCATTGGGTTACCCAACGTGGCTATCGCAATTGATACAAGCGTTCTAGATCAGGATATCTAAGCAAAAAAAAGAAATAAAAGCCCCCAGCTATCACCGATGACCATTAAGGCCATTGATGATAACTGGGGGCATTTTTATTACTCTGGATTAATCCCAGAGATTCTGATAATACTTACCAAAGAGGACAAATCCTTCTTGCATTTTCTTTTCTTCTTTCTCACTAAGGTCATATCCGTCGTTTTGTAATTTTAGCTCAAATGAATAAATCATCTTATCAAGAATATTATCCCATTTCTTTTCATTAAGATCACTTGGATAACTGTGCGAAGTAGTTTTTAATTGTATTAGCATAGGTAATACGATATTAGCAAGAGTGTAATCCATGCTATATGTATCCCAAGGGTCTATTTTTACAGATACTTTTTGTGATGGTGAATAACCAAACAACCTATATAACCAAGCATGATAAAACCTAAAATTAGGGTAATTTCCTATTTTAACTCTCATATTAGTCTCCAGATATTAGTTTCCTAATTCTTTCCAATCCTCCGCTTTAAATGTTACATCTACAATCTCCTCTGCCGATCTTGTGCATCCTCTGAGTCCCTCATGATAAGCAAACTCAATGATTTTAATTAATGCGTCAGATAGCCCCACGCCCTCTTCTTTTGTGCGCCTCGCGTCACATTCAGTAATTATTTCGTCTATGTTCATAATAATTAATCCTTAACAAGTTAAAAGTAAAGGGGCGTTCCCACCCCGTCAAGTTATGCGGCAAGGGGTCATCACCCTGACGCTATTCGTATATAATCAAGATTAACATTGAGCATCTACAATCTCCTCTGTAATAAAAAATTGGCATTCCCCATAATGTTCTTGATCATTAGAACATACCCACTCGTGAGCTTCAGCTTTACAACGCGTAGAAAATACTCCTTCTATTTCACTTTGACTATCATTAGTCCAGCTTTCTAAAATATATACTTTATCCATAATAGTTATCCTATAGTTACAAGCATTTCAGCGTGATAATCTTTACCGTTATTACGCTCATCAGGAACAGCTACAGCCACATATCTATACTTTTCTGCGTCATAAGCCATTCGAATATACTCGGACAATTGCGAGTCAATGTATGCTCGACCTACAATCCTTCCTATTCTTTCTTCCCCACCAATATCAATAATATGCTTATCTTCGATGTCCACGTAGAACTCAATTTGAGGATTCTCAGCGCGATACATAGATGAAACACAGATACGACAGTTAGTAAAAGACATACGATCTCCTTCGATTAGCTATGATTGGCTTTGATTACCTTCAAACTCCTCATAACACTCAGGGCAAAAGTGATGTACATTAGCGTACTTTGTAGCCTCTTCCGCATCAATTTCGTGAGCAATTACGATAGAACATTTATCACATATAATACCGGTATTACCAAAAGGGTTTATTGCAAACATAATTATTCTCCAAAATTAGGGATACCACTGTGGGCATCAAATAGTAGCAAGGCTATTAAGGCAGCTATTGTAATACCTAATTTAACCCAACCTAACAGCTCGTTTTTCTTCACTGCAACTCCCAAGTAATTTGTTCTTCAATGGCGTACTGACAACCGTGAATATAGTCTTGATCTTCCTCTGATAGCATATGCCAAGCAAAGGTTACTCTGTCGATAAGAGTAACGAGCTCCTCACAAGCCTCATCCCCGGTCAAGTGGTAGTTGTTTTCCATATGGTGTTGTAACAAGTCCATTCTTTCATTAAGTTTATCTCGTAGCGACATTTCAG
>Ga0129327_10000304_pt1 | contig 29697 bp, 15 predicted proteins | sample CPBDNA_6_FD_111799 | JGI IMG/M metagenome (GOLD analysis project Ga0129327, IMG submission 111799) | Freshwater to marine salinity gradient microbial communities from Chesapeake Bay, USA - CPBay_Spr_31_0.8_DNA | ecosystem: Environmental > Aquatic > Marine > Coastal | place: USA: Chesapeake Bay... | reverse complement strand
TAAAATAATAACCTGAAAAGAGTTTATTTAAAATAAATAAAATTCTGCATTTTAAACATAAATCAAAATATTATTTTGATAATATTTTATTTTATTAACTAATTTTGGGCGAACCTAGCGTTGCAGGATTTCTTAAGCTTGATTTATCATCCCTTTCTCTAGATTTAAACTTAGCTATCATTTAAAAGCTATTTATTTATTTCGTTAAATCGTCATTTCATTTTGCCCCCACAGAGCTTAGGATAAGGATTCTAACCCGTTCTAAGGCTTAGATATTACCTTGTCTAACAAGTTTTACCATAAGCCAAAATCTTCACCCTGCAGGCTTATTTCATCGCTTATTTTCAATTCAACGGTAAAACTTTCGATTCTACTTTGAAGTTACTTCGCTTGGTTTTGGAAAACGCTAGTGTTTATTGTATTTAACGAAATCGTTATTTAGTTAAGTAATTCTGATAAAGACCTTTCCAGGGTTTTAATTCCATTTCAAAACTTTAGAAGCAAATAATTAAGATTATTACACCTGAACAGTAATAAATAGTTACAAACTATTAGACGATTTACTTATTTAACGAAATCATTATTTAATCCAGCCTATTAAAATTAGAGTTTCTATGCATAACATTATGATTACTAATATCTGTAGAAGTGACTAATAATTCTTTATTTCGTTAAATAGCGATTTAAGTAATTAAATAACTAATACAAAGCGGGCTATAGCATTCCTTTAATAAAATGCTCATTATTCTGTCTAGTATTTCTTTGAATCATTGCAGTTAAGGTCTTTTCATGTAAAAAATTATAGCAAACTCGAAGCTTGTAATAGGGTAATCCTCTGATAACTGAATAACAGCATATAATAAACACGCTCTGAGCAAAGCATGTGATTAGATTTATCTAATCATTAGTTATGAAAAACAGGAACAATTCTTTATTTCGTTAAATAGCGATTTAAGTAATTAAAGAATTAATGCAATGCAATCTCAAGACATAGATGCCTTTGTAAAACTACAGGGTAAGAGTATTCAATAATAATATACTACTGCATGAATTATTACTAAACAATAGGCTGTCCTTTAAATATCTGATTTTAAGGATTACAGCACAAACCAAATAGATTTGATTGAGGAAGCGTTAGTAAAACGAATTATTTATTTCGTTAAATCGTTATTTAAATATATAATAATGAACGCTTGCCTTGACAGATAAATATTATTAAAAAATTAATGGGTTAATTTACTAGATGAGAGAAGAGGGTAGGGTAGAAGAGGAACGTAAAACCTTACTTTAAAATATATCGTTTATTAAACAATTTTTGTAAAGAAGCTGCTTTAACTATTTGATCAGAAAACCTTCCAAATTAGTCGTATTAAACAATCCAGCTTAATTATATCAGTAGGAAGAATACATTAAAAAATGTTTTACTTAAGTATTTCGTTAAATAACGATTTACTTCTTTATTTAAATATTTAAATCGTTTTTTTTCTTCTTATCTTTTCCGCTAATTCCTGCATTCTTTTAATCGTTTTTGATCGTTTAAGAATAGGATATTGAAAATCATACGCTTCTTGTAAAAAACCTCTTCTTGTTTCCATGTCACAATCCCATTGTAACAACATAGCATCCAAAAATTCTAAGTTATTTAATATTGCTAATTCCAAAATAGAGGCATAATCTCTTTGATTCCTATCATTTGGTTTATCCTCATTATGCAGTCGCCATTCTTTAGCAGTATTACCAAAAACAATTTTATTAATCATATCTACCTCCGCAGCAAAGGGTAGGCGGCTTTTATATGGTTGAGGGTGAGTTAATAAGCGTTCATCCATTTGACTTAATATCGCTGCTACTAGTAAAGAATGATTTCCTGCGGCTAAATTGCGCTTATTATAAAAAGGGTCTCCTAGACGTTCATATTCCTCTTTTTTTAAGCGTTCAAATTCTTCAACTACATAAAGGTAAAAATCTGCATTGACCCACGTAGCAAAATGAAATGCAATATTCTTATGCGCGAAAGTACCTCCATATTTTCCTCTGATTACTTTTATTCCTTGAGCATTCGTATAAGCAATCCATTTAGATGCCGTAACCGTTTTTCCGCTAAGTGTTTCCGCTGCAAACGCCCTAAAACCTTTAAACACACCCTTTTCGGTGTGTTTAAAATCTGGATTGTTTTTTCGTTCCCAAGCTAACAAAAATTCTATCGTTTTATTCGTGCCTATCCATTTCTGAACAGGTATTTCTGGTCTCTTTTGATTTTTATATCTTGCTATATCTGTTAAATTGATATATTCCTCTTCCTCCAATTTATGGTAGGCGATATCAATTCCTTGAATAGTGGTTATTTTTCGTTTACTCATTGCTGTTTTTTAATAAACTATTTACCGTTAAGGATATAAATTTTTGAATTAATTGTCAAAGCTGAGCAAAACTACAATAATAATTTGTATTATTGCACGAAATAACGAATTGTCTATTTAACGAAATCTTTAAATAACGCAAATATGCTATCAATCGGAGTCATTTCCCAGAAGGGTGGGGTAGGGAAAAGCACTACTGCCCGCTTAATTGCTGTTAATTCTGCTTTGGCAGAATTGGATACTAAAATTATTGATTTGGATATACAGCAAGGCACTTGTACTGCTTGGAATAGTCGGAGGATGCAAAATAATATCACCCCCCATATTTCGGTAGAACAATTCCCAAGTGTAAGAGCAGCCATTAAAAAGTCAAGCGGCTATGATTTAGTCATTTTTGATGGTTCTCCGCACGCAACAAAGCAAACATTGGAAGTTTCTCAAGTAGCCAATCTGATTGTCATTCCATCAGGTACTTCCCTAGATGATTTAGAACCTTCTATCTTATTATGCCATGAATTGAAATCAAAAGGGGTCAATCGGGATAAAATCTATATTTTATTATCAAAAGTCGGTTCAAGTGAAGTAGAGTTAAATGAGGCTAAAGAATATCTACAGCGTTCGGGTTATAATCATTTCAAGAACTATATTCCAGAAAAGACAGCTATTCGACGAGCTTTAGACTCTGGACGATGTGCGAATGAAACAGATTATAAGTCGGTAAATGAGACCGTGCAAAAGGCAGTCGATGAAATAGCCAATAAGATAGGGGAGATGGTTTAAATAAATAATTCCTTATTTCGTTAAATCATTAATTACTTAAATAACTATTTAATTAAACGGATATGAGTTTTAAAAAATTAAAATCAAAAGGAGCACCGCCAGAAGCAAAAAAAACAGAGAACCTTAACATAGTAGATGGTAATGCTTCTGACCATTTTGTAGCTATGAATTTTAAAGTTAATCCTGAATTTAGAAAAGCTTTTAGAAGTTATGCTTCCGATTTGGATATACCAATGAAGGATTTATTGGAGCGATGTTTTGATTTTTATAAAAATCGCCATAAGTAGCCTAACTTTTGTCTATTACTATTTTAGAATTATGATTTTATAAGTATCTCAAAATTTAAGGCATCGTTGCTTTAATGACGCTATAGCATATCGCAACTAGCATAGAATATGTTTAAAAATAAAGAACCCCTCACTATTAATATTTGATATAGTGAGGGGTTCTTTATTTACGCAGAAACAAAGCGACTCCAGTAATATATAAAATCAGTTCGCCACGACTGATTAAAGAGATAAATAGATTTTTATTAACTATAACATTTCTAAGGGTTAATATATAAATTAATAAAGCTAGTAATTAGTATAACATTTCTAGGGATAAGACGTAATTTTTGCGAATCACTTATAAGTAAGGTGACTGATTTTCGTAGTAGAACAGTCCGTCGCTATAAACTATAACATTTTTAGGGGTACAATAATGGCTTAATAGCCTCTTTAAATTTAATGTTATTATAACAAATTTAGGGTAGCACTAAAGTAATTATAACATTTTTAGGGGTTAAAAAAGTCCATTATCCTGATAAAAAGGCATTTTCTCTTTGGAGATGAGTTAATTTAAGGAATTATAACATTTTTAGGGTTAAACTGATTTCTTATTTACAAGTTTCTGAAGGAAAGGTGTAGTCGTTTTTATAGAACTATAACATTTTTAGGGGTTAATAATGCGCATTGTTCTGATTAGGATGGTATTTTTCTTTTGAATTGAGGCGATTTTAAGAATTATAACATTTTTAGGGGTCACAGAGATTCTTTATTTTTAAGTTCTTAGTTTAAGAAGCCCCATTTCTTATAGAACTATAACATTTTTAGGGGTCAAAAATATTATAGTTTTTAAGTTTTTGATTAAAAGCGTTAGCATGTTTTAAACTAGCTATAACACTTTTAGGGATTAAAAAGAATTACTTTTTTTAGTAACGCAACTAATCTTTCTTTGTAAGAATTTATAAAAAAATGAAAAAAACAGCAACAATAGTTATTTTTAAGCAAAATAATTGATACATTTGACTAACTATAACAAATCTAGGGGTAAGTCCTTTCTGTTGTTGTTTACTTTCTTTTATATCTTTTAATACCTTTCTGCTGTCATAACCTATTAATAATCAATTGTTTATAGAGATTACTATAACAAATTTAGGGGAAAAGATAACAAATTTAGGGTTATATATAACAAATTTAGGGATAACTATAACAAATTTAGGGATGAACTTTTACTTAGATTAGCCTTATGAAATAAATTCGCTGTCATTATAACAAATCTAGGGGTGTTCAATTTATTATTATAACATTTCTAGGGATAGCTTAAATCGCATATAACAAGATTATGCAGAATACTACACAAAAAAAGCAACAAAAGAAGTCCCAAAGTCATGGGGTTGTTCGGATTATTAGAAAATCTAATAAACTGGTAGAAGCTCGGTACAAGTTAGATATTTGGGAAACGCGCATTTTTACAAAGATGCTAATGGTCATTAATAGAGGAGATGACGATTTTAAAAAATATAAAATATATCTAAGAGATGTCGTTGAAGACTTTGATTTAGGTAAGAATAAAGAAGTTTATCCTTTATTGCGACAGGGGGCAAGAAAATTGATGCGTAAAGTATTTTACATACCCTATGAGGTCGATGGGGTAGAGCGCTTATTTGAAGCACCTATTTTAACGGGATTAGATAGTGCGGTAACAGACGGACGAGTGGTAAGGGATGATCACTTATACATTGAGGTATCTTTTGCTCCAGAGATGAAACCTTACCTGATTCAATTGAAATCGCAATTTACGATGTACGATGCTCGGAATATTTTAAAATTACCGAGTACGTATTCCATCAGAATTTATGAATTATTAAAACAATACGAGCGTATTGGCAAACGAAAATTCGAGTTAGATGAATTGAAACATATTATTGGTGTTAAAGAAGAAATAGAGGTTAATGGTAAAAAGACTTATAAAGACAGTTATCCACTCTATGGAAATTTTAGACAGCGAGTGTTATTAAAAGCGCAAAAAGATCTGAAAAAATATACAGATATACAATTTACTTTCGAGCCCAAACGAACGGGCAGAAAGATAACTCACCTTATTTTTTATATTGAATTAAATCAAGCCATTCAAAAGGAATTTGTTCCCATACCAGAAAAAATAGAAATTGTAAAAAAAGATACTTCGAATTTAGTACAAGAACTTTATGAAAAAGTGAAACGATGGGTATCTGCGGACATAATAGAAAATTGGTTGACAAATTTTTCGGAAGCGCAAGTTCGTAGAGGAATTAATTATACATTGCAACAATTAAAATCAGGAAAGGAGATTAATAATGTTGCGGGATATTTACAAACCATGGTGAGAACACCTAATTTGACGGATGCCAAAGTAGAGAAAAAGCAAAAAAGATTGAATCATAAAGCTAAAGAAAAAGCCAAGCAACAAAAGTTGGAGCAATTGGAATCTGAAGTAAAAAAATTGATGTTGGATAAATATCAAAAAGAGAAAGCTTTAGTCGATATTATTCTTATTGAAACTCCAGATGTAAGAGCATCTTTATTAGAGAGAGCCAAGCAGCGAGGTTTTTCTGGCTATGATGTATCTAAAACAGAAGCAGAAAATTTGGAGGCACCGATTTTTTCTTCCACTTTCCATAATACCGTTTTGGAAGCTTATGCTAATCGATTTACAGCTTTGAATGATGCATACGATTTAAAAATAAAAAAAATGAAACGTACTATTGACCAGATGTAATATTTGTCAATTTCCACTAACGATGCTTTAATGTCGTAAGCAAATGAGATAATTGAAAAGTGATGGTATAGAGGTTTTTGTCAAATGGTTTTTAGTATATAAAATATTTGAGCAAGGCAATCACTTTATGACGGTAATGGAACAAGTGCAGGGAATGCAAAGATGATACTATTGCTTGGGTAATCGAGAAATGGAAATTTTTAGAGAATGAGTAAATTAACTATATTTTCTATAAAATAGATTGATTTATAATTACTATTCTTTCAATAGTAAAAAAGTCCTATGATTTTCATAGGACTTTTTTATTGAAAATATATTACTCAGATGTATTTTTCTTTTTTGTAATAAACAATATGAGTATTAATAAAATAAGTAAAAGTAATAACATTTTTCTTTTGTAGTCAGCAACTATTCTCAGCATGGAGTTTTAAAGGCAAAATCATGCTGTGTATAATTCAAAAATACATCCAACCTAACAAGTTTTTTTAGTTTACTTGATAACCATTCCCTCCTTCCAGCAATACATCCATGTCAATTAATTTATTATTTCATTTCAAAACCTTCCTATGATGAAAAAGTCATTCGTCGCAATTATCTTCCTTTCTACTATTTTTCTTTGCGCTTGTAGCACTGCCAGATATAATACTAACGGAGTCGGATGTTATGTTGCTTACCAAGAAACGGCTAAGCTAAAAGTATCAAAAACGACACCTATTGATTTTTGTGAACCGCTACAATTAAAATCTACGGGCAAACTTATAGGTCAGTAATTGATTGGTCTAGTACCCTTTTCTTTTATTAAAAAATCAGTCATCATGAAAAAAATAAATTTATTAATAGTATGCTTTCTTTTGGGTTCTTTATCGATAAGCTTTGGTCAACGATACACCTCTCCTTTCAAAAAAGGGCAGGTTGATTTGAATATAGGTGTAGGATTAATTCCTATACTCGATTTCAATCCTTCCTTGACCCTAGACCTTGCCGTATCGGATAATTTTAGTATCGGTGGAATGGCGGCTTATGGCGGCACTTCTACTTATATCAATCAAAAGGAGCAGGAGCAACTCGTTAAAGATTATTCCCTTGCACTGAGAATGGCAATGCATTATACAGAATTAAAAAACTGGGATTATTATGGTGGCGTCATGGGGGGCTACAAATTTAATGTTGGAGATTTAGAACAAAAAAAACAACATGAAAACATGTTTCTGTGGACTTGTATCTTAGGGACAAGATTTCACTTTACGGAACACCTAGGCATTTTTGGAGAATTCAGTTATAATGGTCATTCTTTTATTAGCGCAGGCATCAATTTTAGATTATAAAACATACTACTTTTTATTAAGCTAAAAGCAGAGAACAGTCACGTTCTCTGCTTTTTTTTTGTTTTTTAATACAATGAACACCGTCATTTGATTGTAGCAAATAAAATAAAAATTTCTTTGCTCTACCTGATAACTTCTTCCTCCTTTTGCAATCAATTAAAGACAATTAAAAGTTGAGAATCTAAGCTGACTTGGCTTAGAAACATGGCATTATCCTCATCAATAGATAATTGAGATGACACTCATTATCCTGACAATGCTATGCCCTTAAACGAGCTATTAGAAAACTCAACTCATTATTAACCTAAAAATTTACAAGTTATGAAAACCCAAATGGTAGGGAGAATCGTTAACATTGATTCATTAGAAATTTAAAATGTAAATGAAGGGCATTCCTATTGAATAGGAATGCTCTTTAAAATTATCTACCTTTTTTTGTAACCATATTTTGTAAACAAATAATTTTTCATTAATTAAAAAATTTACTAACTGTTCTTTTGTCGTTTTAGTATTAACAAAAATCATTCTTGTCAAACGCACAAAATTCTTATAGGCAATTAGGAGTGTATCTGCTAACAATTCATTTCTCCTTAAAGATTGGCTAAAAGCATCACATTCAGCCCGAATTATGGCTTTATCTACAGCTTGTTCAATAAGGCTTCTGATAATTAATACCCTAGCTCTAGTTTCATAAAATATATTTTTAAAGCGGATGTCTCTTAACTGAACCAGCACTTCATCAAATTCTTTCTTTTCAAAATAAATAATTCCTTTGGCTAATTTTTTAATTTCCGTTTTATCCTTATTATTTAAATAAATGGAATAATTTTCTAAAAATTGTTCCGCCCATTTTATTTCATTCATAACACATGCAACATTAATAATATTAAAAAAAAGAACTGCTCCAATTTCATTATTAATGATGATTGTTTTATCTTCTACCCCAATCTTATATAATTCCAATGCTTCTTTTCTAAATTCTAAACCACCCGCTCTTATTTTTTGGGTGATAAAATTTAATAAGGCCATCAAAATAATAAATTGGTCTTCTGTACTAAAGAAATAGCGCCTATTGAGGAATTCATTTTTTAAATGAAAATATTTAGAGTCACTTTTATTATCCACAAGCTGGAACATTAAATGATATACACTCAAATATGCATCTTCTTCTACTTTTTGCCAGTATTGTTTTAAGATATAATCTATTAGCCAATTATCAATTGTGTCAATTTGATTGGAATTAGTGATACTTTTTATTTCAAGTGCATATTTAAGTTTTGCAGCAATATAAAAACTATCTAAATTCAATAGACCCTCTGAAAGTAATTTCATTATACCTTGCCTTTGTTTTTCAGTAGAAAATTTGAAATACGCAGCATATTTTAATTCAAATAGCTTTAAAAAACTATGCATATCTTTAGGAGCAGCTTCAATTTTTATGGTTGTTTTTTCTATCTTACTATAAAACCAATCATCCAATTTCCGTTCTTTAAAAATTTCTATCTGCAATTTATCCTTTACATAATTATTTGCTTCCGCATTAATTTTCTGCCACCGTAAAAACTCTTCTAAGTATTTATATAAATCGGCAAATAAATTCCCGATGACTTTGGCCGATTGGGGTTTATCAAAAAAATTGGTTTGGAAGAATTTTTCTGTGGGCAAGACTACTTCATCCTTTTTAAGACGAGCAAGAAAATAGCTAAATAGCAAAATCATTTTTTCCTGTTTCCCATACAGCCCATTTAAGTATTTATGAAATGCTTTTAATTCCTGTTTATCTAATGTTTTAGCCAGTTTTAAAAATTTATTTTCCTTCATATACTAGTAGATTAGGTAAGTCGAAGATAAATTACTGAAAGCTATCCGAAAAAAATATTCAAAAGCTTCAGTAAATTTGGAAAAAAATGGATGATTCAGTAAAAGTAATTAATTTAATTTAAAAAATATGTGTTTTTTATGAATCATTTCAAGAGGAATATATTTTTTTAAAATTTTGTTAATCAACTGTAAATCAAATTATTAATCAATATAAAAACTGATTTACTACAAAATACAAAGGGAAATAATGTTTTTTTGTAAGAAATTGTCTTGTCACATTTACTTAAATTTGTGTAAAAATAAGTTAACCCAAAAATTCAATAACTTCATAAAACACACGCAGATGCAGCAATTTCAACAATTGTTTTTAGAAAAATTCTCGAATAAAATTCACCAAACCTTTAGTGCATTTTGTATTAAAGAAAACCTAGAATTTAATACAAAAACCCTCTTACTCTATTTAATTGACAAAGGGTTATTAAATAAGATAGATATTCGAAATTTTCTGATTTTAGAGGAGTTTGAAGAACTGTATTCAAGTAATAATTTTCATAAAACCCAAACAATCAAATTGCTCGCAGATAGATTTGACATATCTGATAGAGCTATCTGGACTATGTTAAATCGTAAAAACGCTATCCCAAAAAATTAAAGCCCAGCACACTATTGAAACACTATATTTCCAAAATTTCAATTTTATTAATAGGCCCAAAAATAGAGAAAGAATCATGGAAAGCGTTTTTAAAAAACATTTATTGCAAGCATTTAAAGAAGATTTTCCAGAGCAACTAGGTGTTATTAATCCTAGCATTTTTCTAGATTATTTAATAGCCCACAACTTAATTGACACGCTAACTATTCGACGCTATTCCATTATTAAAGAATTTGAAAAAGAATACCCCAAGCATAATGGACACAAAACACAAACGGTTTATACGATTGCCAATAAATTTAATCTAACAGATAGAACGGTTTGGACGGTATTAAAAGACCATATTGACCGATTTAAAAAAGGAAAATAATTGCTATTGCTACTATTTATAATGAAGAACTCAAAGCATAACCTATTTCCATTACTACTATTTTCGCTACTGTTTTTTAGTGGATTAAATCGTATTTCAGCGCAAACCAAACATGCTTTATTAATCGGAGTAGGAGACTACCCAGAAAAGAGTGGCTGGCAATCCTTAAATGCGGCTAATGATATTCAGTTATTAAAACAGGCACTATTATTACAAGGTTTTACTCAAGAAAATATCCTTATACTAAAAGACGAATCAGCTACTAAGGCTATGATTAGTCGATACTTAACCGAAGATTTTCCTAAGCAACTAAACCTAGGAGATATTGCAGTAGTTCATTTTTCAGGGCATGGACAGCAAATTGCTGATAATAATGGCGATGAAGTGGATGGTTATGATGAAGCAATTGTGCCTTTTGATTCTCCCTTGAAATATGAAAAAGGGGTTTACGAAGGTGAAAATTTAATCAGAGATGAAGCATTGGGCCAATTCCTAAGGGGTATCCGAAAAAAGCTAGGGGTTAAAGGACATCTACTAGTGACCTTAGATGCTTGTCATTCAGGAACAGGCACCCGTGGATTAGGCATCACTAGAGGTACGAATCAAAAAATGGCCACTCCAGATTATGTTATCCAAAATGCTGCCAGATTAAACGAGGACAATAGCCTTGAACAAGAAATGAATGGTAGTAAAACTAATCTAGCGCCAATGGTTACTTTTTTTAGTACTTCTGCTGGCGAATTAAGTTATGAATTTCAAGATAACCAAAATCAATCTTATGGTTTGCTCTCTTATACTCTTTCTAAATTATTGAGCAGTACGCATCCAACCAACTACCAAGCCTTACTTGAAAAACTTAAGCTGGAAATGAATAAGTTAGGTGCTTTGCAAACACCACAAGCAGAGGGGATATTGCAACAAGAAATTTTTGGTGGTCAATTTTCAAAACCAGTTACTTTTTTTACTATAAAAGAATTGATTGATGGTCAAACGATTCTGCTAGATGCCGGGGAATTACATGGAATTACCAAAGATGCTATCATTGAGTTTTATCCAAAAGATACTCGTAATATAGCAGCAACAGCTCCTTTGGTTACAGGAGTAGTCAATTTCACCACATTACTTGATTCGGATGTCATCTTAATGGAAAAAAATATTTCCAAAGCAGTATTATTGGAAACTTGGGCAGTTTTAAAAAAGGCTGGTTTTGCCCCTTTTAAATTAAAATTGCAGGTTCAACTTCGGGAAAGCGCTGCTAGACTTGCATTACTAGAAAAGATACAGACGATTTCAGCAATTCAGTTAGTCGATACATTTCCTGACCTACAACTGATAACCAATCAAGACCAATTGCAATTAATCAATAATCAAGACCAACTAATTTTTCAAAAAGAAATAACAGTGACTAGGGTAGAGGAGTTAATAGAACAAATTTTAAACTATGCGCAAGTAGCTTATTTACGGACTTTAGAAGTAGAAGATAAATATATCTCGTTAGCAATTGCCCTTATTAATAAAGAAACAGGCGAATTAATGGATGCTTTTAAAGTTGGAGAAACCATGATAATTCAACTTAGTAATACAGGCAAAAAGCCAATTTATTATCAAATTATAGACATTCAACCTGATAATAAATTAGCTATAGCTATACCTTCAGCACCTTATGTCGCAGCAGATTTTTTAATTCAACCTGGAGAGACGCAGATAGTTCCTATAGAATTGGACATCTATCCACCTATCGGGAATGAGTTATTTAAAATTATTGCGACCAATCAACCAATGGACTTAAAAAGCAGCATCTTGACTCAACATCAAATGAAAGCAAATATTAATCAACCCTTTGATGATTTATTAAAAATTGCCAAAGGCAAAGTCAACTTAAAAGGAGAGAAAGCTAGGATTAGCATTTTCTCCAAAAGCTTTAGTATTAACTAAGGGATGAGGAAAATAATAACCTCATCTCTAATGTCCTCTATTATGAATAATAACAAAAGTATTACTTCCTCTTTTTTGCTCGTAATTGGCGCCTTCATTTTATTCAGCGTATTACTTTGGTTTGCTTATAGCAATTTTTCTAATCAAGCATTGAGTGACCTTTCTCCCAATAAAATGGGCTTTGAAGGAAAAGACATCGTTCGGAATATAGGAGACGAAGTAACTGATCCTTTTGCTAAAGGCGCCATTGCGTTGACCAATAAACAATATGGCGAAGCGGCTTCCTTTTTTGAAAGTATTCCAGATACTAGCCAGTCTTATACCCAAGCAAGGTTATACTTGGCTTATGCTCAATATGAATTAAAAGCCTTTGATAAAACTATTATCAATACCAACATTGTCTTAAATAAATCCACCAATGGATTGAGTAAACAAAAAGCAGAATGGCTGCAATTGCAAGCAATGTTAGCTAGTGGAGATACGGATACTGCTGCTTTTGACCAATTACTCGACCGCATTGCTGCCAATGAAAAACATGTCGTGCAGAAAGAAGCAGGGGAGTTACAAAAATCTATGAATAGTTTTTGGAGGGGGTTGGTTTTTTAGCAATAAGCACTATCCCTTCCTTGAAAGAATAAGCACGTCCGAGTATTTTAAATTCAGCTATTCCAAATGAATAACCGCTACTAATTATACGTGTTAGCGAATAAAAATTTATTACCTAAAATTATCATAATACATAAAATATTACCTTTTATGAAACTCAAATTCATTGCCTACTACTTATTTTTTAGTTGCTTTTTTCTTTCTTCTAGTATCGTTTTCTCCCAATCTAGTTCGATTAACCCTACTAATGCTTGTATTAATTGCACAACCCCAAAGGATAATAGTGCAGTATTAGAAATTCAAGCCTTAAATAAAGGGATTGTAATTCCTAAAATGACTTCTGCTCAGCGGGATGCTATTAGTAATCCAGCTTATGGCTTGTTGGTTTTTGTGATTGATGCTAATAGCTTTTGGTATTATAATGGTTCTAGTTGGGTAACTTTTGGAGGTAGTCCTGGACCACAAGGTCCTGCAGGAGCAACAGGTCCTGCTGGTGCGACAGGCGCAACGGGAGCAGCAGGAGCAGACGGAATTCATGGAGCGGATGGAGCAACAGGCGCGCAAGGCCCAGCTGGTGTGACAGGCGCAACGGGAGCAACAGGAGCACAAGGCCCTGCTGGTGCGAACGGTGCAACAGGCGCAACGGGGGCTACTGGTGCGACAGGCGCACAAGGTCCTCCAGGAACAGCAGGCGGTCAATCTTGCTGGGATTTGAATGGTAATAATACCCCTGATTTAGCAACAGAAGATGCTAATGGAGATGGCAGTGTCAATATTTTAGATTGTAGAGGATTTACAGGTGCAACCGGTGCAAAAGGCGATACGGGCGCGCAAGGCCCTGCTGGTGCGAATGGAGCAACAGGAGCAACGGGGGCAACTGGTGCGACAGGCGCACAAGGTCCTCCAGGAACAGCAGGCGGTCAATCTTGCTGGGACTTGAATGGTAATAATGTGCCTGATATAGCTACCGAAGATACGAATGGAGATGGAAGCGTGAATATTTTAGATTGTAGGGGATTTACTGGTGCGACGGGCGCAAAAGGCGATACGGGGGCACAAGGTCCTGCTGGTGCAACGGGAGCAGCAGGGGCTAATGGTGCGAATGGAGCAACAGGCGCACAAGGGCCTGCTGGCACAAATGGTGCAGATGGAGCTGCTGGTGCGACAGGGGCAACTGGAGCAACAGGCGCACAAGGGCCTCCAGGAACAGCAGGTGGTCAATCTTGCTGGGATTTGAATGGAAATAATGTACCTGATATAGCTACCGAAGATACAAATGGAGATGGAAATGTCAATATTTTAGATTGTAAGGGATATACAGGTGCTACAGGTGCAAAAGGCGATACGGGGGCACAAGGGCCTGCTGGTGCTACGGGTGCGACAGGAGCGCAAGGAGCAACGGGGGCGACAGGCGCACAAGGTCCTCCTGGTACTGCTGGTGGTCAGTCTTGTTGGGATTTGAATGGCAATAATGTACCTGATATAGCTACTGAAGATGCTAATGGAGATGGTACGGTTAATATTTTAGATTGTAAAGGAGTACAAGGACCAGCCGGGCCTGTTGGTGCAACTGGAGCTACAGGTGCAACTGGAGCGCAAGGCCCTGCTGGTGCAACAGGTGCGACGGGCGCAACAGGCGCACAAGGTCCTCCTGGAACAGCAGGCGGACAATCTTGTTGGGATTTGAATGGTAATAACGTGCCTGATATAGCTACAGAAGATACGAATGGAGATGGTACTGTTAATATATTAGATTGTCGAAGTAGCAATAATTTTGGGAACGGAAACTCTTTGTTTATTGGGTTGGATGCGGGAGTGAATAATACTTCTGGAACAAATAATACTTTTATAGGAGAAAAAGCAGGTGTAGAAAACATACAAGGAATTTACAATACATTTTTAGGTCATCAAGCAGGTAATAAGAATAAAGCTAATTTTAATACTTTTTTGGGTAGTAACGCTGGTCAGGAAAACTTAACTGGCATATTAAATACTTTCATTGGTGCTGAAACGGGACTTAGCAATACTACAGGAATAAGTAACACATTTATAGGAGGAGGAGCAGGAGTCGGAAATAGCACAGGTGGGAGTAACACAATTATAGGAACCTATGCTGGATTATTATCTAATGGAAATTCAAATACTTTTATTGGAGCTGATTCAGGAGGAAAAAATACCACAGCATCTGGAAATACTTTTTTAGGAGCTAGTTCAGGTGCTAAAAATACTGTTGGTTCAGGAAATACATTTTTAGGAAAAAGTGCTGGTTTTAGTAATACTACAGGAGGCCAAAACTCCTTTATTGGTACAAATAGCGGTCAAAATAATACCACAGGTAGTACAAATACTTTTTTAGGATATGCTTCTGGAAGAAGTAATGAAATAGGATATGATAATACTCTAATAGGATATAACGCTGGGAATGGAAACCTTAGTGGTTATGGAAATGTAATGCTAGGATATTGGGCAGGCGGAAATAATGAATCAGGTGATCATAATTCTTTTTTTGGACTACAGGCTGGGAATAATAATATTACAGGAAATAACAATACTTGTCTTGGACAATTTGCAGATTTAAGCAATACGAATTTGTCTAATGCAACAGCTATCGGAAATGAAGCAATAACCGATGCGAATAACAAAATTGTACTTGGTAATACCTCTGTAAACATAATAGGCGGAGTTGTTAACTGGTCTGTGCTATCAGATAGTCGATACAAACAAAATATTGCTAAAGAAGAAAATAACCTAGCTTTCATTCTTAATATACAACCTGTTTCTTATCGGTTAAACACGGTTGCTTTAGTAAAAGAAAAGCAAGCACAAATTAAAAAACTAAAAACAGCTCAACCTAGAAATGCTAGTAATACTGGCGGAAGTACCCCTTCTTTTCCCGATGAAGAGGAAGCCATTCAAAGAAATTACCAAGAATTACAGGCAGCGGCAGAAAAAGATAAAATCAGATATACAGGCTTCCTTGCCCAAGAGATAAATAAAGCTGCAAAAGAAACTGGCTTTGAGCATTTTTCTGGTATTGTCTCTCCTGAAGAAAACGGTGGTAAATACGCCCTTCGGTATGCTGAATTTGTCGTCCCATTAGTTGGCGCTGTGCAAGAATTAAAACAAGAAAAAGATAAAGAAATAGGGGATTTAAAAACAGTAATCGAAGAACAACAAACCCAAATCACAGAATTAAAAAATCTGGTAGAAAAGTTGCTATTGAATAATAAAACAGAAGACAAAGGGAATAGTTATATCCTGCCACTCCGAGAAAAGGCTTACCTCGCCCAAAACCAACCCAATCCATTTAAAGGCTATACCTTGATTGATTATTTCATTCCAAATAATATTCAAAAAGCAGTCATTCAAGTGACTGCTACTGATGGGAAAGTAGTCGGTCAAGTAGCTATCAATGAAACAGGAAAAGGGCAAGTAACCATTCAAACTGACGCTTATCCTGCTGGCCATTATTATTACTCTTTAGTATTGGACGGAGCAATGTTTGAGACCAAACAAATGGTTATTACGCAATAATTGATTGATAAAAAATACAGGATGTGCTAATGATAACAGCACATCCTGTACCCTAATAAAATTAAACATGAAACACTTAATAATCTTATTATTATCTCTTATCCCCTTCTTCGCAACTGCGCAAATCTATGAAGCACAGCTAAAACCAGAAGGTATTATTTTTCCTAGAGTCAATTCAACACAAAGAACAGCACTAAGTAATTTAACGGTAGGGCAAACCGTCTTTGACATCGACCAACAGAAACTATTTTGGTATGAAAATGTTGATGGTTGGGTTTCTCCTGCCGTTTTTAAGGAATTTGACAGCGGATTAATTACGTTAAACCAGCGTACCAATAATCATGGAAACCTATTATTTACCCATAATGGCGCTCAAACTATAGATACTACCAATAATTCGGGTTGGGGGAACACTATTTTAGGTGTTTCCGCAGGCCCTCATTTAACGCAATCATCGGCTAATACTTTCTTAGGACATTTAGCTGGCTATAATCAGCAAGCAGGACATGGGAATACTTTTATCGGTATTGGAGCAGGCAAAAATGTGGATTCGACTTATTGGAATACTTTCATTGGAATTGATGCAGGTAATCATTTACTAAAAGGCTCAGAAAATGTGGCGATTGGCGGAGAAGCCATGCTGAATGCAGATAGTTCTTATGGAAATGTCATTATAGGTGCTAATGCATTTAGAAATGCTACTGGAGGTCAAGCTAATAATAATGTAGTCATTGGTAAAAGAGCATTTATGCAATTTCCAGCAGGTTGGGATAATGTAGTAATTGGATTAGAGGCAGGAGAACAAGCAGATTCACTCTATGGAGCGGTGATTATTGGTCACAAAGCTGGGTTTAAAGCCAATGCAGAAAATGTCTTTATTGGTAATACCTCTGGCGAAAATGCCAAAGACGGTCACGGTAATACCTTTGTTGGTAATGGAACAGGTAGAGATTGTACAACAGGTTGGGGGAATACTTTAATCGGTACAAATGCAGGCAATAAAATTGGGATAGGAGGAGAAAACACTTTTGTAGGAGATGTAGCAGGTACTAATTTAGTGGATGGTTATCGAAATACTTTAATCGGACAGTTGGCAGGACTCAATCTTGTATCAGGCTCTGGCAATGTTTATATAGGCGGACAAGTAGGTGCGTCCCCTGATTATACTACGCCATTTTCTGAAGATAACACATTGAGAATTCATAATGGCTCTGACCCCTCGCCATTGATTATGGGTAAATTCGATGCTAGAACTTTGACGATTAATGGAGCAATGGCCATTCAAGATTTTGTTCGATTAACACCAAGTACTACTCCAACTAATCCTGAAAAAGGAACGATGTATTATGATGCTAATGACGATAAAGTAAAAGTTTGGACAGGAAATATGTGGGAGAACCTATTTTTTAGTGCAGCAACTAACCCATCTGAAACTCATTTTAACAATCAAAATGGTCGCAATAATTTGTGTAATACGGTTTGTTTGGATGAATTAACGGAAAAACTTAAACAACAGTCAGTATTAATTGAACTACAGCAAACTCAATTGAAAAAACAACAAGACCAAATGAACGCCTTACAGCAGCAAATGAAACTTTTGGTCAACAGTACGACTTTACCGACTAAGCAGACTCAAACTGTAGCCTTACCTACTCAGGGCTTTCTTGCCCAAAACCAACCGAATCCCTTTAATGGTCAGACTATAATCACTTACGTTGTTCCTGCGCATGTAAAAGACGCTGCTCTTCAAATTACTAGCAGCAATGGGGCTATTCTGAAAAGCATCAACTTAGTAGGAGCTGGCAAAGGAGAATTAATGCTTCAAACCGATACTTATACAGCTGGTATTTATTACTATTCTTTGGTGCTAGATGGGGTGGTCTTTGAGACGAAGCGGATGGTATTACATCAGTAACGAAAAACTATTGATTAACAAATAAAAATTTCTTAAAATGAAAAACAATTTATTTTTAATTCTTTCTTTTTTGCTCTGTTATTACGCTATAAAAGCTCAAAACGAGGGCATTCAGAAAAATTATACCGAAAGTGGTATTTTTGAGTATGAGCCAATTAACCAACCACCCAATCAAAATGTAACCCAACCATTATTAGATGCTATTAATTTGTCAACTCAAGAAAAGGCTTGGCAAGATTGGTACACCCAAAATAGCAAGAGCTTCACCTTACCTACTGGGTTTAATAGTCTAACTTGCACTAGCGATTCTAGCGCTTTAGTGGCAATATATAATGCTACTAATGGAGATAATTGGACTAATTCATGGGATTTAAACCAACCAATGAGTACTTGGTCTGGCATCACCTTAAATGAGACAGGTTGTGTAACAGAAATAAATTTAGATGGTAATAATCTAATTGGAACATTACCAAGCGAATTAGGAGATTTAACAAGCCTTTTTGTGCTTAGATTGAATTGGAATCAACTTACTGGTAATTTTCCTGCTTCCTTCTCAAATCTAACTAATTTACAAAGTTTAGCAATTGCAGGAAATCAAATGACGGGAACATTACCCACAGGATTAGGTACTTTTACAAATTTGACTTTCCTAGAGTTAGCTTATAATCAGTTTACAGGAGAAATTCCTCAAGAATGGAGTAATCTAGCCAATTTATACGGTCTTTATCTTCAAGGTAACCAATTATCAGGCAATATCCCGGTCTGGTTAGGCACAATGTCTAATTTACGTTACCTATATTTGGAAGCGAATAAATTTACAGGAACGATACCAGTAGAATTAAGTAATCTAACAAACCTCGAAGCTTTTTCGGTTAATTATAATCAATTAACAGGAACGATTCCGCTTTGGCTAGGGAACATGATTAATTTACGTAATCTAGGTTTAGGAGAAAATCAATTTACAGGAGGCGTACCTGATATTTTAGGTAATTTAACTAACTTGACTGACCTAAATATTTCTAATACTGGTATTAGTGCGCTACCTTCTTGGTTGATTAATATGACTAATTTAGAAGGGTTACATCTAAATAATAATCCTTTAAACAGTGCTATCCCTTTAACATTAAGTAATTTTACAAATTTAACTTGGCTTTCTTTATATAATTGTCAGTTAACAGGCCCTATTCCAACTTGGTTGACAAATATACCCAATTTGCATGGATTAAACTTAGGAGATAATCAGTTGACTAGTGTTCCTGTAGAACTAGGTACCTTATCGAACCTTAGATATTTATATTTAAATAATAATTTATTGGAAGATTGTCCCGATTATACAGGACAGTTTCAAAACATATCAGAATTTAATATTCGGGAGAATAATCTAACATTTGAGGATTTATTATATAATAGTGAATTTTTCAATAGTGATTATAATTATATGCCTCAGAATAAATTTGGCACTAGTTATTCAGAAACATTGAGCGAAGGAGATAATCACACCATAAGCTTTAATATAGATGCAACTATTTCTAATAATACTTTTCGATGGTATCGGAATAATACATTGGTTAGTACCACGACTACTCCCTCTTTGATTTTAACGAATGTGAGTTTAGGGAATGCAGGTGTTTATCATTGTAAAGTTAGTAATCCAGGTTTACCCGCATTAATTTTAGAAAGTAATCCGATTACGATTGACTTTAACCTACCCGCTGTTCCTCCGAACGACAAATGTGTAGATGCGATTTCATTAACGATGGGTAATTTTAGTTGTACGAATCCAACTACAGGCTTCAATGTAGGCGCAACAGATTCTAATAATGATAGCCCCAAGCCACCAGAAATCAATTATGGTGATATTTATGAATATGGCGATATCTGGTATCAATTTACAGTGCCTGCCTCTGGTATTTTTGGAATGGATATAAAAAAAGGAACAGATGCACAATATCGTTTTTGGTACGAACTATATACAGGAGACTGTGAAAATTTAAGCCGAATTTTGGGAACTAATGGCCGTAATTGGAATAATGATTATTCCAACAATTTTAATATCGCCCCTGCTGGAACAACTGTTTACTTAAGGATTTGGTATAGTGATAATGAAAATAATCCCGGTATCTTTGATGTATGTGTTTATGAACGACCTTGTAAAGAACCTTCTATTGGCTGGAATGAATTACTTTCTTGTGATAATCCGAATGAATATTATGTCGATTTCCAAATTCATGACCTAGGAGATGCAACTTCCTTAACCATTTTTAATGATCAGAATGCGCCTACGATTAGCAATATTAACCAAATAGGTAATTATAAAGTGGGCCCATTACCTATCCATAATCAAACTAATTTCACCATTCAGCATAATCAAAATTCGGTATGTAATTCAACTTATCGACTATTCGGGCCTTATTTAGGAGGAGATATTGCGAGTAATGATGAACCCTGTACCGCTACTGACCTTAATCCCTTTATGGAATCTACTTATATTTATTTTCAAGGAAATTATAACGGTTCCGCTAAAGAATGTGAGCCAGATGTACCTATTGGAGATTGTATGACAGCGGGTGTTTGGCGGGATAAAAGTTATAGAAAAAGTGTCTGGTTTAGCTTTACAGCCCCCACTTCTGGAAGTATTGATTTAGAAATGAGTACCCGTCATAGAGTAGCATTATGGTCTGCTACTTCTTGCACAGATTTACTAGGGGGAACACCTACCTTAGAATATGCAATGGATCCCTGTTATCAAAGCCCTTTTACCCATAATATTTATTGCCTTACTCCTGGCGAGACTTACTATTTACAAGTAGTTGACGCCTACGATAATTTTAATATTTCTTTGACAGAAGTAACGATACCTTGTGGCGCAATAACTAATGACCAATGCATCAATGCTACAAATGTTACCGTAGCGAACGAAAATTGTACAGATTATCCAGTTTATACCAATATCGGTGCGACCAATTCTTATAATGATGCTTCCCCACCTGCTTATATGGAGACCTTTGGTACGGACGTATGGTTTAGTTCTGTTGTGCCTGCTAGTGGTAATTTGGCAATAGGTTTTGACGAAGCAGATAATTGTTCTTGCCCTATGCGGCTTAATTTATATGAAGGGGATTGTGATAATTTGAACCACTTTAGAACAACTTATATATATGTGGATGGTAGAGAAATAAGCTATATCAAGGATTTATCTCCAGGGGATACCGTTTATTACGCAGTTGATTTTAGAAATAGACAAGATACAACAGGCTATTTTAAAATGTGCGTATTTGACCCCTCTTGTTTACCAGTAGGGTGGGGCGTTCAAACGAAAGTGGCCTGTGCTAATCCAGAGCAATTTGTTATGGATGTAAATATTAATAACTTAGGTACAGCTACTAGTTTTGATATTATTAATCCTAGCGACAACTCCATTTATTATGATAATTTAACCTCAACAGGGACTTACCGTATCGGCTCTTTTGATAGAAACGCAAATGGCCCAATGCAAATCATTCACCAAGATGACGCTTTCTGTAATTCTGAAGCTGTGTACTATGGTATGAATCAAATCTCAGATGAGCCTTCCAATAATAATATGTGTAGTGCTACGGATTTGAGTGCAGTTATTAATAATGGTGCAACTAATTTTACTAAAATTAACTATGCTAATACAGAAGATTGCCAGCTTTTCCCGCCTGCTAGTAGTAATTGTGATAGTGATAATGGATGGTCTAATCAATCTACTTATACAAGTACCTGGGCTAGTTTTACCGCATCTTCTAATAATATGGCGCTAGTTGTTAATGTAGCGTCCACAGATTATATAGACCTTAGAATAGCTGTTTGGGAAGCGGATAATTGTACCGCCTTACAAGATGGAAATACTGCTTTTGTAAAAGGAATAGAACCTTGCGATAAATTTGCCAATACCGCTCAATTAAGTTTTGATAATTTAGAGATTGGTCAAAATTATTTCATACAAGTAGTTAGTTTTAGAGATTATTCCATCACCTTAACTGCTGAAACACCAACTACGGGTGACTCTTCCAATTTTACGGGTCATTGGCAGCATGAGGATATTAATACACCACATATTCCAGTAACCATTATTAGAGAAGCAAACCATCAATTATTTGTTCATAATTTTGGAAGTTGTTCGCCAACTTATTGTGATTGGGGAGAAGAAACCATTATGGTTACAGATGTACAAGACGGAAAAATTATACTAGAATGGAATCAAGGTTTTGCTATCCATTATGATACTTTGAATATGGTTAATGAAACCACGATGCAACGTTCTATGCACACCACCTATCTAGATGACTCTGGCAGAGCTTCAGTATTTGATGTACAAAAATGACTGTGTCAATCATTTAGATTTATACCATATTACAGGTAGTGAGATGACGTATTCGTCTGCCAATGATTTGACAAGCAATGGATCTGTTGAATCTGGGCAGAGCATTACCTTCAAAGGTGGACAAAATGTGCTATTGCAATCAGGTTTTCATGCAAAAGCAGGGAGTAGCTTTATTGCTAAAATTGAAAGTTGCGAAAATGCCTCCGCCCAATGTGATTTGGCGTTAAGCCCCAACATAGAATTATCAGGAACAGAAGATTACGAAGCCAATGGACAACAATGGACACGCTACAATATACCTGTTACAAACTGGCAAACCATTCCAACTGAATTATTTGTCGCTGCCCCTAATTTACCAGCCTGTGGTTTAAATACCGATGCGGCTAGAACTTGGGTGAACATTTATGACGCATCCAATGATGCTTACATTTATGGTTTTTGTGCTTTAGGTACGAATAGTAGTTTACAAAATATTTGGTTTGCTCAACCTAGAGGGGAATGTCCACCTAGCTCTATTTACATTAAATTAATTGATAGAGCATGTGACAAAGAATATACTTCAAATACGCTAAATATTAGTTGTGATGCTAGTTTAGTTGATAATGGAAGGCAAAATAGATTGGCCAATCAACCAAATACCCCTATTGTCAACTACGAATTGATAAAAGAAGAAAAGGTATGGGCTGATGAAGGTGCTATAACGATGAATAATAATAATAGGGAGTCCATCGTAGCCTTACCCTCCTTCAATCAAACAGCGCCTACGCTGACGATTATGCCTAATCCGACTAGTCAATTAACCAAAATCATTTTAAATCAATCAAATAGACAAGCCGTCTCCTTACAAATTAGGAATATAGCTGGTCAATTGATGCAAGAGGTTTTGACTGACGAAATATTGGAAAAAGGAATCTATCATTATGAATTTGATGCTAGTTTATTATCAGAGGGGGTCTATTTTGTAAATATTCAGTCTGGTCATAGGAGGCAAACGGAAAAATTGGTGGTTGTGCGGTAGGAGTAATTTGTATATCAGATTAGGGGGATAGTTTTCAAAAATAGAGGGCGCTTATTTGCCTTCTATTTTTGGAGTTTTGATGGTATCATACATTAAACATCATTTTACAAAACGAATAGCTATGAAATATTTTTGGTTTTTAATTGGGTTATTTTTTTGTTTGGATTTGAGTGGGCAATTTCCATTAACTCAAATTTTAGCAGGCGATGATACTGATTCATTCGGTTATTCAGTTGATTTATCAGGAAATTATGCAATTATTGGTTCTTATAGGAATAGAGAAAATTCATCTGGAGCTGGAGCGGCATATATATTTGAGAATCAAAATGGTAATTGGAGTCAAATTGCTAAATTAACAGCAAACGATGGTGCAAGAAATGATTATTTTGGCATTTCAGTATCTATTTCTAATAATCAAGCAATAGTAGGAGCTTATTATGATGATGATAGTGGTTCACAGTCTGGTTCAGCCTATATATTTGAGAATCAAAATGGTAATTGGAATCAAATTGCTAAATTAACAGCAGATGATGCTAATGTTTATGACCGTTTTGGAATTTCAGTATCTATTATAGATGATTATGCATTTGTCGGCGCACATCTTGATGATGATAACGGAAGTAATACTGGTTCCGTGTATATTTTCAAAAAGGAGGGTGCTACATGGTTACAATATGATAAACTAACCTCGACTAATACAAGTAGCTTTGGCACTTCTATTAGCCTATTTGAAGATAAAATTTTTATAGGTGCTCCCAATTCTAATGCAGCTTATATTTTTGAACATCAAAATAACACTTGGATTGAAACCCATAAACTGACTCCAAATGACGCTGTATTATTTAATAAATTTGGATATTCAGTATCCATACACGATAATTATGCCATAGTTGGTGCTTATGGGGATGATGATAAGGATACCGATGCAGGTTCTATTTATATATTTGAAAATCAAAATGGAACATGGCTACAAGTTACCAAATTAACTGCTGAAGACGGTACGGCTAGAGATTATTTTGGGCATTCAGTATCCATATATGGAAATTATGCCATAGTTGGTGCTTACAAAGATGATGATAAAGGTACAGATTCAGGTTCTGCGTATATATTCGAAAATCAAAACGGAGAATGGAGGCAAATTTCTAAGTTAACTTTAGAGGATGGAGCAAGTGAAGATTACTTTGGCTACGCAGTTTTTATGTCAGAGAATCACACAATTATTGGTGCTTACCAAGATGATGATCCTCGCTTTAGAAATGGTTCAGTTTATACAATGAGTCCATGTGAAACTTTTTATGTTGATGTAGATTTAGATAATTATGGAAATCCAGATTCTTCTAACCAATTCTGTTTTTTTGCTCCAACAGGATTCGTTCTTGATTCAACTGATTGTAATGATACTGATTCCCTTATTAACCCTGAAATCTATTATTATAAAGACGCTGACAATGATGGATATGGAGATATAAACAACAAAATAAATGGTTGCTATTCTAATTTAGATAATTATGTTTTAAATGCTATTGATTGTAATGATGCAGATGCTAATCTTAATGTAAAAACATACTATAAAGACGAGGATAATGATGGATATGGAAATATTGAACAATCTTTAATGTTCAAATGTGATGAAGTTCCAAATGCATATGTAGAAAATTCGACAGATTGTGATGATTCAAACGCCAATATCAATTTAGAAACCTATTACTTTAAAGACGCAGATGGAGATAGATATGGAGACCCTAATATCAGAATTAACAGTTGTGATAGCCTGCCCGTTGGTTATGTTTTAGACTCAACAGATTGTGATGATTCTAATTATTTAGTTCATCAGCATGCACGTTATTTTGTTGATGCCGACTTCGATGGTTATGGAAACCCTAATCACAGTATATTAATTTGCGACACTATACCAGTAGGTTACGCAGGTAATAACTTAGATATTGATGATGGAGACCAAACCAAACCTGGATGTGCTATAGAAGCCTGTATAAAAGATTTAGCAGGAAATAATTTCACTCATAAAATAAGGCTAAATCAATCAAGAAATTATAGGGCAAGTATATCAGGTATAGTTGGTCGTGTTAATCATAGTTGGAAACAGATTGGAGGGGGTGGGCTAGTAAATATTCAATCTCCTACTTCGTATGCAACCACAATTTTGGGGCAAAAAGTTGGTTTGGTAAATATAGAGTATAAGATAATAGATGATAAATGCGAGTTTAAGGATACTGTTAATCTCCTCATTGAAGAATTTTGCTCTCCTCAAAAAAAAATAGATAACCATACAATCTTAGTAACTAATACAGATTCTTATGGTTCTGGTTCATTTAGTGAGGCTATAGAATGTGCTAATTTAAACCCTTCGCTAGATACTATTAAGTTTGAAATCCCTGGAGAAGGTCCCTTTTCAATAATGGATGTAGGAGTTGAATTAAAGGATAATGGAATTGTGATTGATGGTAGATTACAAGAAGGATATAATGCCTTAGATTTTATTAGATTATATAGTACATCTACTACTAGAAATGGAGTAATCAATATTGAAAGTGATAGTTGTAAAATATTTGGATTAAATGTCATTGTTCAATCTTATTTAGGTCAAGGAATATTAATTCAAGGTAACTCTAATATAGTAGGCGAACTTAATGGTTCAAATCTTCTTACTTTTAATTATCCTAGGTTCTATAATGGTACTGGATTAATAGCAATTGAAGGTAATAATAATATTATCCAATCAAATTTGATTGGTGTAAATAAAGACGGTATAAATAAAGAGGGTGTTGGTGACGGTATTGTAATTTCTAATAGAATAGCTTCACCTAGTGGAAATATCATAGGAGGTAGTCGATTAAATAGAGAAGGGAATATTATTGGTTCAAATAGAGGAATCAGCTGTTTTGGTACACGTAACCTTATAAAAGGTAATAATATAGGAATCGGAGTTGATAATAATACTTCTTTATTTGGTTTAATAAAAATATTTACTACCGATGTAGGAATTAGAGTTGGAGGTCCAGGCAATACTATTGGAGGGAATAGCGATGAAATTAACTTAATAGGATATTATTTTAACGGGGTAGAATTTAATGGAGATGATTTTTCACAAACTAAAATAGCAAATAACGCTTTTATCTGTAATAGGCGAGGAATTTTTAATTATAGGAAGTCTAATCCAATTATTGAATCAATTTCAGTCGATAGTATTAAGGGGTCTTCAGTAAAAGGAGATACAATAGACTTATATTTATCCAATATTCAATGCTCAGGATATCCGTGTCAAGGAGAAGTTTATTTAGGTTCTACTTACACTAATTCGGAGGGGGAATGGTTTTTTTCTACACCTTTGTCAATAAAATTATACGACCAAATTACTGCGATTGCCAAAGACAGCATTAATATCTCGGAATTTTCTCCTTGTTTTATAGTCCTTCCAGATGACTGCCGATTCGCCGAACCTCTCCCAATAAACAAAAACGCATGCAGTTCCACAGGCGCAGTCCTAGACCTAAAACAATTAACCGCTTCCACCCCCGCCCCCACATCGTCTTGCAGCACCACCTTCGCAGGCAACGATGCCTGGTACAAAATAGCCGTCCCCAGCACAGGCAATTTCCTAGTCCGTACCAACATCAATAACACCGTAGTTCCAGTAATAGAAGTCTATACAGGCTGTGGAAACGATGCACTACCAGAATGCCGAACCCTAGACACCTTACCCTATACCATGATTTTTGAAAACTATACCCCAGAAGACACCCTTTACCTAAGGGTCTGGGATAAAAATAATGAAGTCGTTAATTCTGAGAACACTGCCTTATTACATCTAACAGCGCATAAACTAGACAGCCTCAAAGAAAACTGGGAAATCTGCGATTATGAAAATCTCATTAGCGATAATCCGACCAACCTAACCCGAAGAGAAGCGAATACTTTTATTTTAAATTATGATAAAAATACACCACAAAGCGAAATAAACCAAAATAATGCAGTTTTCACAGACATGATGGAAATGGAGTTAAAGAGAGAATGTGCTTGTGGTGGTACACCCTTGCAATTATGGTCAACGGAAAATCCAGTAGTGTTAGATGGTAGAAGAAGATATGCTAAAAGAAGAGGTAATGTAGATACAACCAATTATAATTACATTTTTGAAACGGTAGAATTTCAAGTGAATAGTTATGCCATTGGACAACAACATGCTACTGATATTGCGATGGATATCGAAGGTAATTTTGCGATGGTCTGGAAAGATGAACAGCGGCGACATAATTATGGTCGAGTTTATTTAAGTAGTGGGAATCCTGTAACTGTGGAATTCCAAATTGGGTCTAGTACCAAAACTCAGTATGCTACTAGTATAGAAATGCTAGCTAATGGAGATTTTATTACTGTTTGGCATGAAATAGATGCTTCTCAGGCAGGAGCGACATTTGCTGTCTATGGGCGGCTATTCAATGCAGATGGTACCTATAAAACAGAAGTTTTTGATATTAGTACCACTTCGGCAAATACATCTTCCGATGCAGAAATAAAAGAATTGGCACAATATGGCACCAATGCCCAAGTTTCCGCAGATGCTAATGGTAATTTTGTGGTCGTTTGGCATGTAGGTGGTAGTATTTTTGCCCAACGCTATGATGCAGATGCTAATTTGATTGGTAAAATAATAGAAGTTGGAGCTACAGTAGATGCAGGTATTGCCCCCAACCCTTCCATTGCCTTAAACGCTTCGGGTGCTTTTATCATTACTTGGAACGGCCGAGATAATGAGGATAATGGTATTTATGCCCAACGATTTTCCGCTAGTGGAACAGCTCTAGGTGCTGCCTTTCTGGTAAATGGCAACCAAGTTAAAGAGCAAAAGAACCCTGATATAGCACTCTGGGATGATGGCAGTTTTACCATCGTTTGGGAAAGCTTGGAGCAATTTGCAAGCGATTCAGATTATGATATTTATGTCCAACGCTTTGATGCAACTGCGAATAAAATAGGAACTGAGTTTTTAGTCAATATCTATACCCAAGATGCCCAAGATAAACCTAGTATCTCTAAATTTGCCAATGGTTCTTTTATTATCGCTTGGAGTAGTTTTGGGCAAGATGGTTTTGCAGAAGGTATTTATGCTAAACTATTTGAGGCTAATGGTAATCCAGTAATCCCTAGTTTCAATGATAGTGAAAAAGGTTCTTTAGGAGAAGAGTTTCGATTAAACACATATAATAATCCCCAGCAAGATAAACCACAGACAACGACCAATGGTGAAAATATCTTTATGGGGGCTTGGGAAGATGGTGCCAATGACGGTTCCTATGAAGGTATCTTTGCCCAGCGTTTTGAAACTATAGATGTGGATAATACCCGTATTTTTTACCCCATTGGAACAGCCACACCATCCACGCTAATGGGAGACGAAATGCCTTATCCTACCACGACCTATAACCCTGGAACGAGTGTCAAAAAAGCCAAAGTAGCTATTTTAGATACAGGGATAGATCATACGCATGAGTTGATTCAAAGTGCTATTTGGTATAATCCAGAAGCGAATGATAGCGATAATTGCCTAACTGGCGATGAAATTGGTTACGATTTTGTCAATCGAACAGGCACACCGCTTGATTTAGATGGACACGGAACACAAGTTAATGGTATTTTAACTAGAGATTTTAATACGGAAGTCAAATTAGAATTGATGAACTTAAAGTTTCACGAACTGAAAAAAGGGTCGGTTTTTGATGCGATCTGTGGCATTTATTATGCAGTGGATAATGGTGCAAATATTATCAATCTTAGTTGGGGTTTTGAAGCATCCGAGGAACCAGGTATTCTAAAAAAAGCCTTACAATATGCTTCTGATAAGGATGTATTGATTGTCACTACGGCAGGAAACACTAGTGGTTTGCGCAAGAAGTTAGCGGCAGTTAATATTCTTCAATTTCTTTCCTTTGTCGAACCCTTTGAACTTCCATTTTAAAGGTTTTACTAAGCACCGATTGTAGAACTCTATATAAG
>Ga0129327_10000300_pt1 | contig 29840 bp, 24 predicted proteins | sample CPBDNA_6_FD_111799 | JGI IMG/M metagenome (GOLD analysis project Ga0129327, IMG submission 111799) | Freshwater to marine salinity gradient microbial communities from Chesapeake Bay, USA - CPBay_Spr_31_0.8_DNA | ecosystem: Environmental > Aquatic > Marine > Coastal | place: USA: Chesapeake Bay... | reverse complement strand
CTTTCTTCGAGAGATTTGATGATGAGTGTTTTTTGTCCCGACTCTCTCTCTCTCTCTCTCTCTCTCTCTCGTGCAAAACAACCAAAAAGAGAGCCAGAGACTACTTTTTTCGGCTCAAAAAGCACAAAAAGCGCCTCTTTCCTCCACCAAAACGGTGGAAAGAAAGATCTCTCGTGTTTTTTCATTTTTTTTGTGAGCACCGACCCGACCGACAGCTGGCATCCGGATAAAAAAGATACGCAAAAACCTGTTGCGATATTTAAATCGAAATTGAACGAACTGCACCACAACAACCCCGCGCGGGCGGACGAGCTCTAACGAGAAAAAGAAGAAGAAAAGAAAAGAAGCGTTGGCCAATCGCTCATCTTCGTTATTAAATCGCATCATCCCACGCGAGACGACGACGAGCGGTTTCTTTATTGTTCTTCATCTCATCACGACGCGACAAAAATATTTTATTGAGACGCGAAGAACGCATCTCATCAAACGAGAAGAATGGTTTCTTCGATGACGATGACGACGACGACGACGATGCGCGGCAGTAACTCTGAGCTTCGGCAAAAGCGAGCAGCGAACGTCCGAAGCAGTACCAGTGGTGCGAGAAGAACAAAGCGGGGCCGATCTGTTTTCGTCAAAGCGATGGCTGGTTCCATCGAATCTCCGGACGAAGAGTACGACTGCGTTGTCATCGGGTCTGGAATTGGTGGTTTATCCTGCGCGTCGCTACTCGCTCGGTACGGGAACTCGGTCAAAGTGTTCGAGTCGCACTATTTAGCCGGAGGATGTTGCCACATGTTCGATCACAAAACGCCGGAAGGTGATTTGTACAAGTTCGAGGTTGGCCCGTCTATTTGGGAAGGGTTGGATCGACCGACCGGGAACCCGTTGAGGATGGTTTTCGATGCTTTAGGAGAGGAAATGCCGGTGAAGACGTACGATGGAATTTCGCTTTGGACGGAAGAAGGGCACTGGAGGTTTCAAACTGGAGACGACGAAGCGCCGGGTGGATTTTGCGATTTGCTGAGAGAACAATCGGATAATCCAGAGTTGGCCATTAAGGAGTGGAAGGCGTTGAAAGGACGGTTGGAACCGCTGTACGACGCGTTGGACGCGTGCCCGTTAACCGCGTTGAGACAAGATGCCGGGTTGCTCGTATCTACGGTAATTGCCATTCCGTTTTATTTGACGCACCCGATGGTTATGTTAGACATTCCGTATATTTTAGATTCGTTTCATAAGTTGTCCGAACAATACGTGACGGATAAGTTTTTGAAACGGTGGATTGATATGTTGGCGTTTTTCAGCGGATTTCCAGCGGAAGGGACCATGGGTGCGACGATGATTTATAGTATTCCTGGGTTTCATCGACCGGGAGCGTCGTTGTGCGCACCAGAAGGTGGAACGCAAGCGGTCGTAGATAAGTTGACGTATTGTTTAGAAAAATTTGGCGGAGAGCTGCAATTGAAATCGCACGTGGAAGAGATTATCGTCCAAGATGGTGAAGCGAAAGGCGTGCGATTAAAAAACGGAAAAGTGATAAAAGCGAGAAATGCGGTGGTGTCCAACGCGACTATTTGGGATACCGTGCCTATGTTACCGGATGCGGAGGTTTTGAAAGCGCAACAATTGGACCGTTCCGTGGAGTGGAAGGAAGAGATGTCTGAAATTCCAGCGCTCGGGTCCATCATGCATTTATTCTTAGGTATTGACGCGACCGGTTTACCGGATTTAGATCCCTCGCACTTGTGCATTCGAGATTGGAATCGTCCGTTGGGTGATCCGCAAAACGTAGTGACTATATTCATCCCAACCGTGTTAGACCCTGAAGTCGCGCCCGAAGGGAAACACATCATTCACGTCTACACCGCTGGTTCAGAACCGTACGATATTTGGAAAGAAAGACAAAGAGGCACAAAAGATTACGAAGATTTCAAACGCGAGCGGGCGGAAATTTTATGGGAAACTATCGAGCGCATTATCCCGGACATTCGCGAACGCGTGGAAGTTGAAATTTACGCCTCCCCTCAGACGCACCAACGGTTTTTACGACGCCACAAAGGTACGTATGGTCCGGCTTTACAAGCTGGTGGTAACTTATTCGACGTCTTACCGTTACCAAACATCCCGCAACCGGGCGTGTTAACCCCCATCCCGAAACTCTTGCGGTGCGGTGACTCTGTCTTCCCGGGCGTCGGCGTCCCCGCCGTCGCCGCGTCCGGCGCCATTGCCGCCTCCACGCTCGCGCCGTTACCCGACCACCTCAAAATGATGTGGGACGTCTCTCAAACGCAAAACAATTTCTGGCAAAAGCAAGGTGGGAGAGAAAAATGGCTTCGAGAAACCGAGAAACCGTTTCACCCGAGCGAAGGTGGAGGCGCAGAACACATGGACCCGAGCGAGTATTACAAAGCCGCCGCGGATAAAATGAAAGTCACGGGGAACATGAAACCGTCTGGGTTGGAAAGTGCGTCTTCTTCCGCGGTGAGCAAGTGAGAAAGCGCAGAGAGAGAGAGAGAGAGAGAGAGAGAGAGAGAGGAATGAGACGAGATGCGAGAGTTTGTATTATATAGGTTATATTAATATTATTCATAGCTTTTTGAGGATGATAAACGTGAAAGGGGACAGAAAGCACAAAAAAAGAAAATTCATCACCACAAAAAAAGAAAGACCGGTTTCGTTTGCGCTGAACGCGAGAGTCGCGATGATTTTCATCTTAGACAGCGTCAAAGACACGGACTTTTACAAGAAGAACAGAGTCCCTCGCACCACTGATTCTCGTTTGGTCGAGTTGGCGACGAAATTGCAATCCCTCGATTCGTTGGCGTTGTTTTATTTCAGCTCGTTGCTGCTGTTAATTATCGCAATTCATTTGACTTTCGTTTTCGTCCGGTGGTTCAAGAAGCGAGTGGATGTCTTTCGAAAGACGAGATACGATGTAATCAACTATCGACTCGTGAAAGTTACCACAAAGAGCGACGACGACGATGGTAAGAAAGGAGAGGTGGACAACTCGCCGTTGAGAGCGTTCCAAGAACTGTTTCAACCGACACCGGAAAAAGAATTGAAGGTGCCAGAATCAGCGAAGAACGGTACTACGACAAAGACGAAAACACCGTCGACGCCGCCGCCGCCGAATACGGACGGAACGAAGAAAGAGGGAAAGAAATCGCCGTTGCGAAAACTGAGTTTCGAGAACGGCAAGAAAGGGGAAAAGGAAGAAGAACAAAAACAAAACTCGCCGTTTTCCTTCCTGAACAATTTGTTTCCGGAACCGAATTACGTCGGGTATGTGACCAACGCCGACAAGACGTACACCACCGTATTGATGAAAGACCAAACAAAGAAGAGAAAAGAGAGGAGAGTTAAATTTATACCAGATTTTGTGGCTGATAAAATCAAAACGCAACTGTTGTGCGACGAGAGAGACTGGCCGTTGGTGGAGACGCTGGCGAGCGTTTGCGTGTACTTACCGTTGAGCATCTTCCTTTTAGTGACGGTAATTAACATCGATGAGTTGAAAAATCGCAAAAGAGATCACTTTGTTGGATTCGTGTGGTTGGTAGTCACGCGCGCTTTGTTTGGGAAACAATTCATGTCTGTTTTGAGTAAGTTTTCAAAGTACGATGTATTTAAAGGGAAAACTGCTCGATTTTTGAACCGCGTTCCGTCGATTTTGTTGGCGCCAGCGTTTGGTGTGCCCAGTGGGGTATATTTTTTCCACCGAAGCGCAGTGATGCCGGATGAGTGCACGTTCGATAAAGACCAAGATCGAGTGAGAAATGCGAAAGTATTAGCATCCACGAGTAAGTACCAAAGAGACTCGATATCGCAATTTATTATGTATTGGATTCGAAACGCCGTATTCGGCCCGATCGAGCTCACTTTGTGGGTGTATAAGAACAGAAGCGTAAAAGATGCGCTCAAAACTGTCGTCGGCTTTTATTTCAGTTACTCTATGTACGCATTCTTGAAGATGCAGTCGCCGATAGCGGCGTTTTGGACGTTCTTCTTACCTTGGGTTCTGAGCACGTGGGATTTGTCCTTTGAGAACTGGTCCAAGCACATGTTCATAACGCCACGGGAATCAAACTCAGTCTGGGCGAAGAACTTTACTATAATCAACACGAACGAGAACCAAAAGAGCTTTAACGATGGGTACAAGCTTTTAGAACACATTTATACCGGGGCGAATTCTTTGGATCTTATTCATTGGAGCGAGTTTCCGGAGAAATTTTTGGAAAACAGAAGTCAATACGGGGATCATAAAACGTTCGTTTTCACCGGTATTTCTCGAGAAGAAGTTGCAATGTTGGTGTTTTTCGGGCATTTGCGCAAACTGGCGACTAAGTGTGTGGATGTAGGACAAGGTGTAGGAGGTAAAAGTTACGATGATATGGTGCAAGCCTTTGAGGAGCGTTTGCGGCCGATAATACCAGAGGCAAAAAAAGATTTGAACGGTTTCGACGCCATAGTAGACTTCTTCGAAAACTTATTCCCGGCGGATATGTTCGGTAATCAAGAAAACGACATAAACTCAAACGCGAAGAAGAGCTCTGCTACTACTACTGATAAAGCGGTCGTCACGCCGAAAGAGAAAACGGTCGGAGCAAAGCAAGCTACTACGCCGAGCAACGGAATATCGCTTAGCGGAATTTTTGATTACCCCGATGCAGCTCGAGATGAGAGTGAAGTCGCACTCACCTATATGAACAAGAAGAAAAACAATTTTGACTCCGTGATGGGTCTTAAACCTCAAAGCCCCGCGAAAGAAAGAAACAAACGCGACACAGAAAACATAACACCGTGAAGAGGTCATCTGTTTATTTATTATTACGAATGAAATCCCGCGCGAGGAAGTTCAACTTAAACATCAAAAATTGTACACAATTGTATTCAAAATTTATCTACCATGTACGGTATCTGTATTACACCTATTATTCATTGTTACTATCATCACAATCAATGCTACAGTAATCTCTTTTTACCGCAAATCTGCAATCGCTTTCAGCAGTTGTTCGTGCAACTCTGGAGTTGAGCTCGCGACGATCCCTCCGTTGATGTCGAGAAACCTCCCCTTTCCAAATTCAAGCGGTACTCCAGCCGCGTCGGAAATGACACCACCAGACTCTGATACTATAATCGCACCAGCTGCATGATCCCATACCTTCTCTCTGTACGTTTTCGGCGGGAATCTTAAATAAATATGGGCGTCTCCTCTGCTCAAACTCCCGTATTTTGCCTGTGAATCAATCCGGAGCGCTTTCCGGGTGATTCCAACCTTCTCGCTCAAAGCATTCGTAAACGCGTGATCAGCGACAATGGAATCCCCCCACGATTCCATATACCTCGCACCATCTTTCCCGCACTTTACAAATTGATCGCTCGTCGCGATAAAACTATCCTTTCCTAACGGTTCCTTCGCGTCCATCGCGGCGTACTTACACCCAAAATTTTCATACGCCGCGAAGATCACTCCTGGTTTCTCCGTCTCCAACGCGTCCACGTCCTCCGGTATCTTTGTCATAGGCATATTCGGGCACCCTAAAACACCTCCAACAACCTTCCCTTTCTCGCACAACCCGAGCGCGATAGCATATTGTCTCTGGTTGATAAATCCTTTCGTCCCGTCGATGGGATCTAAGACGAAAAATGTCGATTCGCTCCCGCCTTCGTGGTTCCCGCGATCAATCAATCGCGCTACTTCCTCTCGGGAAAGGTACTCAGACACATCGTCACCAAACACGCAATCATTGGTGATTTCCGTAATCTTCTCTAAAAGTCCTTGCGCCTCTTTGCTTCCTCCTCTCAACGCTTTCGCGTCTTCCTCGGCTAACAAAGCCACGTCTGGATATTTCTGTTCCAACACGTACGAAACCACCGCTTGGGCGGCGTAATCTGCCACCGTCACCGGACTATCGTCCGATTTCGAGACTTGGTCGGAAGTCTCCAACAATTTTTGCGTCTTTGAGGTGAGCTTTGCGCATAATTGCACCGCTTCGCACATGGCTTGTAACATATCGTAGTCAGACGATGATGACGAGGAAGAGGAAGAGGAAGCGGAAAAGGAAGACTCGACTCGAGTCGACGATTCCATCCGAAAACGTCGCGAGACACCCCCGCGCTTCCCCGAAAAAGAAGACAGAAAAGAGGAAGATGATGGTGCTGTTTTGAAGAACGCTGGTGAAGTCGTGATGCTGTGCATTTGTGTATGTTTATTAACGTGTGTGTGAAAACTTTTCAACTTTATTGTGATGAATGAATGATGACTACATGAATGAATAACAACTCGATCTCGCGACGCGTCTGCACTGCTTTATCTCTTTCTCTTTCGATAATTGACCAATTTTGGATTCTATTTTACAGTTTATACATGTTTTTTACATGACGCGACTCCTTCTTCCTCTCCCAGTCGTCGTCGTTACTTTCGAAGTCTCCGCGTCCGCTTCTTCCTCTCTCGCCTTCTTCGGTTCTTGCGGTTTCAACGCGAAAGATTCCAACTTTGCCTCGAATACTTTCCCGGTTTGTTGCGACGCCATCAAATACCCGCCCGTCATCTGGCCTTTAAGGTGCTTCAACGGCACGGCACTCGTGTATTCAAATTTCTCTCCGACGCCTAAAACTGGTTGCTTGCCAATCACCCCGTGCCCGTCGACGAATTCTTTCCCTCCGTTCTCGTCGGTGATTTCAAACCGTCGCGAAATCAACTGCACCGGTTCTGTCATAGACTCGTTCTCAATTCTCACGTTATACGCGTACACGAACCGTTGCTCTCTTGGAGAACTCTGCTCGGGAATTAAACTCGAACTCGCCGTCACCCTTACGCCGTTCGTCACGCACGTAGATCTCGCTTTCGCCGGCGTCTTTTCCAACAACGCCGTTCTCTCGTTCAGCGTCGAGAGCACGCCGATCGCGGCATCTATCCGTCTGTCAAACGCTCGTTTCGCGTCACCTTTTTTTACCACCAAAGGTTTCCGGAACTCGTTCAGAATGTCTCGTCGGAGTAAGTGGCTCGCCGGTTTATGTTTCTTCTCGTCATCCTCGTCCTCGTCTTCTCCTTCTTCTCGAGTCGTCGCGGACGAAGATTGCCCCGCGAGCGGTGCGGTCGAAGACGACGACAACGACTTTTCGCTTTCACCTTCTTCATTTGTTGTCAAAGACGACGAGGAAAACTGCAAGCTCTTCAGATAGCTCGGACAGAGATACCGCAGAAGCGTCAGCTCGGTCTCCGGCAGCGAATCTAAACCCAGCCTTTGTATTTGTACCTCGAATCGTTTCGAACACTTCACCAGCGCGCGGCAAAGCGCGACGGTCAACTTAGACTGAAACGGAACCACCAACTTTTGCGCGACGATGGTACCACCACCGCTGGCGCCGACCGCAGAGAGTGGGGACATCTTTATTCGTCTTTATCTCGTTCTCTCTCTCTCTTCTTTTTAACCGTCGCTGAGGATAATATTGTTCCTTCTCTTTAAATGGAGACGTGACGAAATTTTCCGTTTTTACTCCGCTCTTTCTCTCTCTCTCTTACTCCTCCTGCGTGGTGGTTGTGCGAGCAGAGAACCCCGCGCGCGCGAGTCGTCTCTCAAACGCGCTCTCTTCTTCTTCTTTCTGTCGTCTTTTGAACAACGCTCTGTTCTTCTTCTTCTTCTTTTTTGTTCAGAAGAAAGAAGCGCAACAAAACAGAAACAACAAAGAGAGCAGAATCTAGACTCTTCTTTTTTGTGGCAAAACACAAAATTTTTTTGCAAAACAGGTGAAAAAGAAGAGAAAATTTCTCTCATAGAAAAAGGAGCCTCACAAAAAAAACACAGACCAAAAATAACACGTCACGTTTTACAGAAAAAAGGATGACGATGTGTACATCCTACGCCTCGATGATGACGCGCACGACGAACGAAGCGCGCTGCTGCCTCCTCTCCGCCTCCTCCTTTAGGAACGCGACTAAAACAACGAGCAGCTCTTCTTCGTCCTCTTCTTCTTCTTTCACGAGAGGAGGAAGAGGAGGAAAAAAAACGAGCGTCTTTTGTATCGGCAACGACAACAACGACACCACCATCATCACCATCAGCGCATCGTCGTCGAAAGCATCATCATCATCGGCGAAAGGAGGAAAGAAGCGCATCACCAAAATCAGGAACCAGCACCGCGGTGATGACGACGATCGCGCGTTCTCGGAAGAGAGCGAGAAAAACAACGCGAAAATGAAAGGGGGAGCTTTATTCTCCACCGCCGTATCGGTCGTCGTCGTCCTCTCCACGAGTCAATCGGTTTTTAACGTCCAACCTGCGTATGCCACCTTTTCGAAATCGCAATTCGAGATTCTGTGCCCAGTCGGCGACGAAGGCACGGAGTGTCGCATGAAAGCGTTGGCGGAAGATAAAGGGGCGTATTTGAACGACGCGGAATACAACACGAAATCGGATAAGAAAAAATCGATGAAAACATCCGCGGCGGCGACGGCGGGGAGAAACACGGATTTAACCGCGTATCAAGCGGATACGCTGGCGTTGGCGGACGCCATGGACGAGTTGTTCGCGATGGATTTATACTCGACGGCGAGAGAACCTGCGATTAAGCAGTTGCAAAAGAAAGCGAACGACTGGACCGGGAGATATTGCCCCGGTGGCTCCAGTAAGCAAGCGTCCGGAAGAAGCATGTACAACGCGGTGAATCAGTTGTTGGGCCACTTTGCGAACAACGGATTGGCGCCGTTGCCGAGCGCGAGGGTGGAAATTGTGAATAAGAACATCGCGACCGCGAGAGACTTGATCGCGCAAGGCAGATAATATATATATATATATATATATAGTGTTGTTGTTGTTGTTATTATTATTATTTCTCATCGCACGCGCGTGTGCGTTCGTTAAAACATCTGGTGTTCTTTGGAAAATTTTCTCATATTTTCTCTCTCGAAAGTCACAAAAAGTGACGGCGTTGAAAGCGCCGTCACTTTTTCTCATCATCACATGCTCAATCGACGACCTTCTCGAATAGAAGTGAAACCGGAAGACCGACAAGAGGAGGTACAGACTAAAAAAAAGCGACGAAGCGTTGTGTCGTTCGTTCGTTCTTCTTTTTCTTTTAAGCTTCTTCTCTCTCTTTCCGTCGTTTCCGCGTTGGTTTCCGTTTTGAATCTTCTTCTTACGTTTAAACTTATTCCTTTCTCTCTCTCGAAACAGTACGACGACTCGCGCAGAGCGCACGTGGAAAGACTGAAACAGCAGATCGCTCTCCAAGGCCCATCACCTTCCGGCTTGGACGACGGCGACGACGACGTGAGAGGCTTTGTGAACGCGCACCATCCTCTCTTGCAAAGGCCGACGACTGACGCGAGAATCGGGTTTATTCCACCACCTCATCCTCCGTCGCATCAATAATAATAACAACACTACTGCTCCTTGGACGAGCGCGATTTTGAACAACATTCATCGCTCTTCCTCCGTTTCGTCGTCTGTTCCTTTGACGAGGAATCAACACTATCAGCGGCAAGAGCGCGGTAAAAACCCGTTTGTATCTTTAGTACACCGACGACGACAAATACAACGCGAGAGCGTCGACGAGAACATGTCTGCCACGACTACTTCCTCCGGGGGAACTCGGGTGAAACCTTTAGTCATCGTCGGTCCATCGGGCGTCGGGAAAGGTACTCTGATTGAAAAACTGAACAAAAATCACCCGAATTCGTTCGGGTTTAGCGTCTCGCACACGACCCGGGACCCGCGACCTGGGGAGGAAAACGGCGTCCACTATCACTTTGTCGAAAAGTCTCTCATGGAACAGGAAATCGCCGACGGAAAATTTCTGGAACACGCGAACGTCCACTTAAACATCTATGGCACCTCCTTCAAAGCCGTCGACGACGTCGCGTCCAAAGGCGTTTGCTGCATCCTCGACATCGACATCCAAGGCGCGGAAATCGTCAAAAACAGCGGCAAATTGGACTGCGCGTACGTCTTCATCCAACCGCCCTCGATTCCCGAACTCGAGCGGCGCTTGCGCGGTCGCGGCACCGAAACCGAAGAAGCCGTCACGAAACGCATGCAAAACGCGACGAAAGAAATCGAAAGAGGTGAAAAGTTAGGGAGCGCGTTTTTCGACGCCATCATCGTCAACGACGATCTCGATTCGGCGTACGAAAAGTTGAAAGACGTCGTCGTTCGACGAATTTTTACTCCCGCGTAATATATAGTTCAGAATGCCGCCGCATAATGCCGCTATTATCCGTGCTCTTTTGGCGAGTTGTTGTAGTGTCCATTTTTAATACATTATTCATCATCCGCTTTTGAGGTATTATTTCGCAAGTTATTCCTTTTTTCGTTTTTCACATAAAGGCACCCCCTTCACCTGAATTCTTCATTCATAATTCTCTCTGCTGTATACAAACGCGCGCGTTCTTTTTGTTCGTTGTTGTTCTCGTTCGTTGAAAAGTTCTGATCGATATCATCATAAATCACCACCATGTGGTCGTTATTCCAGAAGAAAAAAACCCCGTCCGAAATCCTTCGCGAACACAAACGAACGTTGGACAAATCCATTCGAGAGTTGGATCGAGAAAGAACGCAGATGCAAAATCAGGAGAAAAAATTGACTCTCGAAATCAAACGCACGGCGAAAGCGAATCAACTCGGGGCGGTGAAAGTGATGGCGAAAGATTTAGTACGAACGAGACATTCAATCACGAAGTTTTACGCGTTAAAATCGCAGTTACAAGGCGTGTCGTTGCGAATGCAGACGCTGAAAAGCACGCAAGCGATGGCGGACGCGATGCGAGGGGTGACCAAAGCCATGGGACAGATGAATAAAAAATTGAACTTACCGGCGGTCGCGCAGATTATGAAAGAGTTTGAGAAGCAAAACGAAAAGATGGAGATGACGACGGAAACCATGGGAGACGCGTTAGACGACGCGTTCGAACAGGAAGGGGAAGATGAGGAGAGCGAGGAGTTGGTGAATGCGGTATTGGACGAGTTGGGGTGCGCCGTGAACGGGGATTTGGTGAGCGTTCCGACGAGTAAAGCCGGGGAAGGGAAGAAGGTAGAAGTAGTTCAAGAGGAGAAGAAAGAAGCGGTTTTAGAAGATGCGGGAAGTATAGGTGGTGGTGGTGTCGAGAATAGCAACAACAACGGTGGAATCGACGACGATTTACAAGCGAGATTGGATAATCTTCGAAAGACGTGAGTTTTGATTCATTATTAAACCACGCGCGGTAAAAGCGTTTGTATTATTATTATTATACATTCTTGTTATATGTAACAGCTCTATTTCTAAGCATTCTAATATCTTTCTCCTACTATGCGAATAGTAATTACTCCAACTCTTCGACGATTCTCTCTTTCCTCATTGGTTTGAACTCCTTCTTATGCGCGCCCGGCGCCGCGTGCGCCACTCTTCTTTCTTTCTTCCTGGTTTGAGCGTCAGTCATCGTTCGTCTCAATTTGGCTGATTTATGAATCGATTTCGGGACGTGTTTGTGATTTGCAATGCGTCTAATTTCAGGCATGTGCTTAAATCGATCTTTCAACGCTTCGTTGTACTGCATTTTTCGTTTTTCTCTCGGGAGTAATGTGCCCACCTTTTCGCTCGCGTGCGCTTTCCATAATCGGACGTTGAAATCGTCCGAACCACTAAAGACGTACGTGCCGTCCATGCTAAATTTCACGCAAAACACTCTCTGCATTCGTTTCGTGTGATAACAATCTCTCGAGTGACCGCTGTTAAAGTCGAACAAACGAATGCTCTTGTCGTAAGAACCGGCTACGAATTCCCTCCCAGTCGGCGAGTAATCCACGTCCAACACCGCGGAAACGAAATCTTTATGCACGCACGTCGACACGTTCAATTTTCGCATGTCGTAACTGTACAAGTTACAATCCTCGTTCGCGACGGTGAAGTTAAACGCCTCCATCGGATTCCAACACAATTTTGTGCACTTATTTTGCATGATGAGTTTCCTCGTCGGCGTATTCGTTCGACAATCGTATAAAGCAATCGACCGATCGCTGCCGCAACTGGCGAAAATCTCAGGTTCCGCGGGATTAAACCTCACCGACAACACCGTATCGCACCCCCATTCGAACGAGCTCACCGGCGCATCTTTATTCATATCCCATAAATCTACGCAGTTCCCCGCCGTGGCAAACATATCTTTCCCCCAGTGACAATCCACGTCTCTATACGCGCTTTCTCCGGCGACGACCATCGCCGGGCGTTCCTCCCGTCTCGTCTCGCGACTCCCGAGTTCTCCTAATTCAGCCTCTGGAACGTTCCAAATCCGTATCGATCGATCGTCCGAACACGACACTAACTTCCCTCCGGTCCTATCAAAACTTAATCCTCGTATGGCCCCGGAATGTGAATTCAAAATTCTCAGCGCTTTCCTCGACGGACAATCCCAAACTCGTATTTCCCCATCGGCGGCTCCACTCGCCATCTGTTTCAAGTTCTGCGTATTCTTCGCCAGGGACAAAATCCCGTCCGAATGTCCTTCAAACGCGCCACAAAATGGTTTCGCGAACACTTTATCTAGCTTTGTCGCGTTCAACGCTCGTTTATACTCCGTCGCTCGGTGCATCGGTCGTAACCGTGGGTCTAAATTGCGGTGGATTTTAATCGCTTCCGATTTCGTCTCCCGAGTGTACTCCTCCTCGATGCGGCTGATGACTTTCACCTTCATCTTTTTGTTTCGTTAAATCTCTCTTTCTATTCCCTCTCTGCTATTCCTTCTTCTTACTCTTAATATTAATATAACGAGAGCACAGACAACCCCCGCAATCAAAGCGTATAGAATAAGTAAAAAGGGAAACAGCCGTCAAAAAATGAAGACAAAACGTCAGACTTTTTGACGGCTTCAGTGCACTTATCGTAGTAGGACTGCCACACGACACAAGTTTAAGAACAACAACAACACGCGTAATAAATGCCATTCGTGCACATCGCGTGGTTACCAAAAGCGTGCAGAACGGCGGAAGTGCGCAAGGAAGTCGCCTCAGCCGTGATCAAAGCGTTGGTTTCGGTGAAAAGCGCGGAGATTTCGGCGGATAAAGTCGTCGTTCGATTTAGCGAGTCCGTGGACGGCTTTCAACTTCCAGAAGGACACACGCACGAAAACGTGGATTTACCGGCAGAAAAGAAGTAAAGCTTTTACGAGGCGTAACGGATGATTTCACGCGCACTCGCCGCCGCGTCGAGGAAGAGTAGGTTTGGAAGACGTCTACCAAGCGCTGCTTCTGAGAACTCGTCCTCTTCTTTTTCGATGGTGTTTAGCAGCAGCACACAAACAACTTCCAGGACGGACGCCGAGAATCAAAGACGACGACAAATAATCACCGTCGAGCTGATATCAGATACCATGTGACCGAACGGGTTCATAGGAAAGCGACACCTCTACAAAGCCATGGAGGAAGTCACGCAAAATCCTATGGACGAAGCAAATCCGGTATCCTTTGCAGTTTTACGCATCCCGTTTTTTTTAGAACCAGAGTATAGCCGCGACGAAACTTGGAGCGAGACGAATAGGAAACGATTGGAAAGGAAGTGGGGCGGGAAGGAAGCGTTTGATGCGCAAAAGAAAAGGCATCAGCTAAAAGAAAGAGGACGAGAAGTTGGGATTCAACACTTCAATTTAGATAGGAAAGCGTCGAATACGTTGAAATCGCATCGGTTGGTCCAATGGGTGACGAAAAATTACGGATGCGCAAAATCGGAAGCGTTGTACGATGTGCTCAATGTCGAACACTTTGTAAACGGGAAGAAGTTGAACGATGCGAAGATGCTTTTAGAGTGCGCGAAGAAGATTAGCGATGGAGTGATCGATTTGGAGAAAGCTGAAAAGTTTTTAGCCTCGGACGAAGGCGAGAAGGAAATCGTTTTAGCGAAGAAAGCCTTGGATAGGTTAGGCATACACTCGATTCCGAATTTCGTCATCGGTGGAAAGGAGGTGTTATCCGGGGCGGTACATTGGAAAGAGTTAGTTGGAGCATTCCGACGAATCGAAAGAACTGGTCTTGGAGCGCCAGAGAACGCATTTGCGACTATATTAGGCATTCCCGAAGAGATTATTACTCAGACAACTCTGGACCCGACGAAGTACGCCGCGACGGTGTAGATCTTTTATACGGAAGATGATTTGTGGGAGCAATTTGCAGCAACTCGCGATGTATGAAACGTGACGATTCCATTCGGAAAATTTATAAACGAATGGAATCCGATAATACGAGCTACGCTGTGTAATGAATGAGTGTCTCTCATCTTTTTTTATTTTAATCAAAAGAATTTAGTTTTATTATAATTATTGATGCGTTTTGTCTCTCTCCTTCCTTTTAATGCGCCCCGGGGTCTCTTTCAATGTTGTACGACAAGTCCGCGAACACGTAATCCGGCTCTTCACACATCGCCCAGTTAAACTTTTGAACCAAAGCTTTGGTATACACCGTCGGCAATGGAACTTCGTGCTTTTTACACCACGCGATGGTAATTCTCGGATCCAAATAGTTGATTTTACTCGTCCCGAGCGATACTGTTTTCAAGGACTCTTTCGTTTCCATTTGTAACTTCAACTTCTGTATTCGTTCTTTCAACGAAGGGAGTTTCTTGTGGTTCTTATCCGCTTTTCGCAATTCTTTCATCTCTTTCTCCAACTCTTTTTTCTTATCGTTCAACTTGTCCATCCCGGCTTGGTGCTGTTTGGATTCGCCTTTCTGGTGATTACACAAAATAGCAACTTCCTTGTTCGCCTCGTCGTACGTCGATTTCATGATTGGTACCGCCGCCTTCGGTTTGGTCGTTTCTTCCAACAATCTATACAACGTAATCGAGGCGTTATACGTACGAAACACTTTAATGGTTAAGCCCGGCATGAGTGTTTGTAAGTGCGAGTTGACTTTAGACGGGTCGATCTTATCAAACACGTCTTCATCCTCTTTCTTGTTTTTGCAAAAGCGTTTCAAACAATCGTACGCGACTCTTTCGATGGCATGCTCTTGATGGTAGCGAATAGAATCCTTACCAAGAAAATCGAACTCAATTTTCGGATACGGGTGGTCATCTTCCGGACCCATGAATTTCAAATGTCCCACGCGCAGCGTAGTCACGCCGACCGTATCGGCCAAATCTTCGTCCTTCTCGCCGCCGGCACGCAAAGCTAATTTATCAACCAAATACGTCGTCACCGCTAACTGCGCGGTTTCTTTGTTGTCCTTTCGCATATTTTTGCGGTAATCATCGCGGATTTTGCCGATGTGCTCGTGTAAAGTTCGAGCCTTTTCAAACTTTTGTTTGTCAGACTCTGACTTCACGCTCGACGTCGCGCCAAACTGGACGTACTTCCAATCTTTCGTGTTGATGGAATCGTTCCAACCAGCCATCCAAGTGACGGTTTGGTCGTGTCGCACTTCCTTCCATCTGTGACCAGCGGGAGCTTCTGGCACTTTCGCGTCTTTGCCGATGTTGATGATGATATCTTCCGGCTGAATGCGCCTTTTGATTCTTCCCATCTTTGGATGTTCGCCTCGACCGCGGAACAATCCCGGCGGCTCCACTCTAAAGTTGCCAACTTGTTCGCGTTTACCATTCATAGTTGCCCACATGTACTTTTCTTCCGCTTTATCTTTATCTAATTTGATCTGTTTCTTTTCTTCGCTCGTTCGCGCTTTGACCTTTTCCCTCCTCGCGAGATCCCAGTCGTAAATTTTTTGAAAGTTGCACTTCTCAAAGTCCGTAACGTGCGCATTCTTTCCGTTTTTCAGTATGCGTTTAAACCCATCCATAAAGTTCTGTTGGAACACCGGTTTAAACGCGTAGTCTGTTTCTTTCATCACCGCAAAAAACGTGGCAACTTCTTCTTCGTGTGGCTCGAGATGAACGTCCTTGCCGTCGTACGTCAACGGAACCCCGTGCGGTTCGTACTCCGGAGGAAACAAAACTCCGTGGTGCTCCAACTGCGTCCACATAATCTCCGATCCTTTACCATTCCCTCCCGCGCTGACTCGTCTGGAACTCCCACCACCGCTCGATATTTTCTTCTTCTTCACGCCGGAGGACGAGTTCAACTTCACCGTGTGTCGACCGCCGCCCAATCGCTCCGCCTCTCGTCGTCTTCTCTCCTCTCTTCTCTTTTCTTTCCTTTTGCGTTTTCTTTCTTTCTTCTCCCGTCGTCGCTTTTCTCTTTCCTCTTTCGTCCTCTTCTCCGAATCAAGCGATTTCTTCTTTTGCGCCAACGGCGCGTCGTCGTCGCTATCGGAGGAGTCCACCGGGCGTCCTCCTTTACTCGCCGCCGCGACGTTTGGATTCTTCGCGATTTGCGGCACCATCATCGGTCGCGATTGCACCGGACGCACCGCTTCAGGCACCATCGGTTTCGCTTTCGGAATAACCACTCCTCCTCCTCCTCCTCCTCCACCACCAGCACCACCAGTACCACCAGCGGCGGCGGCTGGCGCCGTCGGTGGAAGTATTTTCGTCCGTTCGACCGCTTTCGCTCTTTGCGCTAACGGCACGTCGTCGTCGCTCGAGCTCGAATCCGCTCGAGGACGTTTCGGGATGACAAATCCTGAACCATTATTATTTGCACCACCGTTCGACGCGGCAACCCCAGCTGGAGCCATCGTCTTCGCGACTGCCGCTGGTTGTTTTACTAACGCGTCGTCGTCGCCAAAAGCTTTTACGGCAGGTTTCTGAACAAAAGCCGAAGCGGTCGCCGCAGGAGCAGGAGCAGTTGGCACAGAGGAGGATTGAATCGGAGGCGCAACGTATGGTTTCACCACCCCGACGACCGATGCTGGCTTTTCAGCAGGAGGCGCAGTCGTCGCTGCTGCTGTTTGTGCTCTCATCGCCAGCGGGACGTCGTCGTCGCTCGACGAGTCTAACACCGGCATCTTTGTCTTCTTCTTCTTCTTTGTCTTCTTCTTCTTCTTCGAAGCTTTCGCGCGTTGATGATGAACACAAAAACACGATCGGTTTTTGAAAAAAGAATTTACTATCTTTTACCCAAAACACAGAAGACTTTACGTTTTTAAAGTACTAAATATACACACAGAAGAGAGAGATGTGTGTAAGAAGTCTCTCTCTCTCTCACGACGGAGTCGCGCGTGGTGGTAAAGTTGCTTTTGAAATTTCAGACAAAAAACCTCTCTGTCTCTCCCGCGCGAACAGCAAAGATGAAATGTGATGAAACAAAAGAGAGAGGGTTGGTTTCCAATTTGAATTTTAGTTTTTTTTTAAGGACTGTCGAGAGTTGTTGTGAAAGATTTTTGTTTTTTCTTCTTCTTTTTCTCCTTTTTGTTTGCACACAACTGCAAAATTCAGTACACTCGAAACAAGAAAAAACAGAGTGCACATTACGAGAGAGTAATTCTCACATTAAAGTTTTGTGTTCTCTCTCGTCATATATACACTCCTCAAATAGTATCACGCAAATGAGTGACTTTATTCAATGATGACGCGTAAAAGCGATGATGACGATGATACGATGATTGGGCCAGAGGAGCCACCGTCGTGGTCGGGGAAACGGAAACGGGATGATGACCGGCATCATCATCATCAGCGGGGGAAAAAAGAACGACCGGATTTCGCTCGGTTGGCGGGAAAGTACGACTATTTCGCGAGACACGCGATGAGGACGAAAAAGAAGAATGAGAGCCACGAGATGGATAAAGTTTTCATCGATTTCACCTCCTGGCAAGCGACGCACGATTTGTGCCGAGCTTTACTGGAAGAGATTGGCGTGAAAAATTGGTCCATACCGAAAGGCCACCTCGTCCCTGGCTTTACGCAACGAAGAAACTATTGCGAGTGGGTGGAAAGTCTGTTAGAGAAGGACGGCGTGCAAATAGAGGAAGAAAACGTGCGCGGCGTGGACGTTGGAACCGGGGCGTCGGCAATATTCGCTCTGCTGTTCACGTCGAGACATCCGAAGTGGGATATGTTCGGCACCGATATCACCGAGGAAGCGGTTGAGAGCGCTCGGAGGAACTGTCTGGCGGCGGGCGCGTCGGAGCGTTGTTGTAAGGACGAAGAGACGACTGAACAAGTCGTCGCCGCAGAGAACAATAATACGCACAGTAATTGTAGTAGCGGTAGAAGTAGAAGATGGATTAGCATTCGGGACGTCGCGAAAAAAAGGAGCTACGGCGTCACTCGCGAAGAAGAAGAAGCCGAAGACGCCGAAGAGGAAGAAGACCAACCCATCCTCGACCTCGACCTCTTCGAGGAAGAGCGCATCGATTTCACCGTGTGCAACCCACCATTCTTCAACACCATGTCCGAATCCTCCCAAAATCCGCGAACAAATTTTGGAGGCACTACGAAAGAGAACAGTTACCGAGGTGGCGAATCGAGTTTCGTCCGGCGAATGATTCTCGAGTCTCGCCAGGTCGCGCTTTCCCTCAATTCCTCAAAAGGCGAAGAAAACCAACATCGAGTTCGATGGTTCACCACCATGGTCGGCGCGAAAGCGACTTTAAAGATGGCTAAAAAATGTTTGCGAGAGATGAAAGAGACGACGAAACTTCGCGAGACGGCGTTCGTGCAAGGGAAAACCCGAAGGTGGGGACTCGCCTGGTCGTTTCTTTGAGAAAAATTGGCTGCTGCTCTGTAACACCCTTTTGTTGATGAGTAAAATTAGATTTTAAATCACCGCACTTTTCAAACGCACTTTTCGTTGTTTGTTTGTAACACGTGGTAGCATCGTTTCCTCTCTCTCTCGTATAAACTGAGTGTAGCATCGAAGCTCAGAGACGCATCGTTTCATCGTTACGCTGATAAATTAATCGATCGATACACTAAGAAAAAGATGATGAATTTACCGACGGAGAAATCCAAACTGTTGGCGGAGAAGAAGCCACCGTCCCCGGCATCATCGACGTCGTCGACGATTTCGACAAAGTTCGGGTCGATCGCTGCGAAACTCTCCACCGGAGCGGTTATTACCTGCGGCATTCTCGGCTCCGTGGCTTTGCTGAATAAGTCCGGGTACGTCGATACCAACAACGGCGTTGCGTTTTCGTCGTTTTTGCGAAGACGATCGTCAGCGACGGACCCGATTTACGCGAAAGACAGCGCGGCGTTCTTAGGGGACAACTACGATTTGAACAACAACAACTTTCCCGGACAGCGCATGGAAATCCCGTACGCGTTTTTCCAGGACACGAAGTGGCACGACGCGCCGTTTTTCCGATTCGATGGCGAATCCGTAGAGAAAGGTCACATCACCCAGGAGGAGCTCACCGAGGCGAAGCAACGACAAGGCGATCCGAAGAAGTCCATGCCGGTGTTTAAGACGGCGGGAGCGGATTCGGCAGACGTGGTGGTGACTGCGCACGCGACGGATATGAATAGCTTCGGGTGGGTCATTTACGATTCCGCGAAAAAGAACGGGTTGGAGATGGTTATTTCCGGAGAAGGGACGCAGTTTCACGGGTTCGCGGATAAAGTCATCGGGTTGAAAGCGGCGTTACACGCGATGCCGGGAAATCCGATCGTGGTCGTCGCGGACGCCTCGGACGTGTTTTTGCAATGCAGCGCGTCTGAATTTAAGGACAGATTCACGAAAGCGGAAGCGGATATGGTCTTTGGCGGCGAGACGCAGTTGTGGCCGGAAGTTTCTGATTATTTCAAGCGCGACTCGGAAAAGGCGTTGAAGAATGAATTGTCGCACTCGTTCGGGGATATTGGCATGGCAGAAGGTGTCACGCCAATCAACAAAAACGACATTCCGAACGGTTGGCCGAACGCCGGCGGGTGGATGGCGAGGAAAGAGGCGCTTTTGGAATACATTTCGAGCACGGAGGAGAGAATGAATAAATTTTCCACCGAAGAGTGGCCGGGAGAGTGGGGATACCAATGCCGACCAGACGGAGCGACCGACGCGGATTGGAACGGAAAATACGCTGGATTACGTGGCTTTGACGACCAGTTATGTTTGAACGCTTACAACATGGCCAAGTTGCGACAAGGCGATCGACGGCACAAATTAGACGCGGACGGTTCTATTTTGTTCAGCACGAACGGATGCCCGGTCGCTGATACCGGGAAGGACAGTAAAGAAAAGGTATATTACAAGTACACCGGCAAAGCGCCGTGCTTATGGCACATGAACAACCCTGTGGCGAAAATTCGCTTGAAGGAAATGTCCGCGACGTACCCGAACCACTTTTTGACGCCAGAAGGTACGGCTGCGATGGCGGCGACTCCGGACGAGCACCCGGGACACCGCCCGCAGCATTAATGCATCAAATAACACATCAAACGTTATTATTTATGAACAAATTATTTGTTCATTTTGTTTTATTATTATCCACACATTGTTTATATCATCATTAGTTTTTAGAGCGTTGTAGTTACCGAAGTTTACGAGGAGAGTTTATAAAAAATCCAGCCTTACTATATTTTACACATCATGCGTTCTATTGTTTCAAGGTGAAAGTCACGTTCAAAGAGCCGAGTGGCAAAACGTGGTGGGGAAACACTTCCCCGTCTTCGTTCTTACTCTGAAGCCCGGGCGGCTCAGCTGCGACTCTAGACCCTCCCACACCACCTCTTCGTCGTTTCTTCTTCTTCCTCGAAAAAAGTTTACGTTCAGTCCAGGTCGTTTCCTTGGACCACGGGCGCGAACTCCCCCACGCGTGCTCATCTTCAACCCACTCATCGAAGCCATCCGGGCATTGTAAATTTCCATTCATCGCGCCAACTTTCGGCCATTTTTCTTTCTCCACCGTCGCGACGTCGAATTTCGCAATGTCAAACTCGTACCCTTTCCTCGTTCTTTTCAACCAATCTCTAAAAGCTTTCTTATCGCCGCTCGCGCTCGAAGGACAGTGTCCTTCGTACTTATCGTTCGACACGACGACGACGGTGTTGTGTCGCTCGTTGATTGAATGTTCAAACGCCTCGTCCAAAATCGCTAAATCGTCCGCGCTCCTCCCTCGCACGTCGTTCTGTCGATCGATCAACTTCAACACGCCGTCGTCGACCATCTGTCGCAAATACACGTTTTCCCATTCGTTCTCGCCCACGTATTGAACTTTCTCTGGATGTAACAAACGTAAACTCCCTCCGTCGCACAGGCCGTTTAACTTCCCTCTCGCGTAATTTTTCGGCGCGAACACGACCACCTCTTCGAACTCTTCCACCTCCTGAAAATAGCGACACACCACGGTCAAGGCGGTAGAGATTGGAATCTTCGCCAACGCGTTGTTCGAGGCTCTCAACGCCGCGCAATACGCCCAACAGACGTTCGCGCCGTCCACGTACGCCTTTCGTCTTCTAGACCTTTTCGTCTCTTCTCCTCGTTCTTCTCTGGTTGTTGTCTTTGTTTCGGTCGTGATTTTAGCCGCATCTTCATCACGTTTCAACGAACTCCTTAAAGTCGTCATCATTCGCAAAACTCGTCTGTTGCTGTTACGTGAGTGTTGTTCTCGTTTCCCATCATTTCTCTTTTGAACGCGTTTTCGATGATAACACCCATCTTTAAAGGAAGAAGAAGTTTGTTTTCGAACGACACCACCGACACCACCGTCCAAAGACACACGAGAAGCCATAGTCTCCATCGCGTTTGAAGACTCTGACGCGCGTGTGAAAAAGAACACAACTGTTTGTGCTTTTAACATTTTGAGCGCTTTTTGAATGAACTTAATTGGGCGTCAAAATTCAAAAAACGTCTCTTCTCTTCTTTTTTCGTTTGATTTTCTTCGAGAAGAGAGAAGCAAAAAAAGGGCAGATCCTCTTCAAAAATTCTTCCTCTTTTCTCTCTTTTGAAAGCGCTCTTTACACAGAGAGAGAGAGATAAAAGCACTTTTGGAAGAATATATACCATGTCTTCAAACGAACAACAAAAGAAGAGCGAAAAAGGACCTTCGGTGGACTTGGACGCGTGCGGTTCGCGACTGAAATCTTTATATACAATATGGAATTCGAATGAGAATCATCAGTTATTCAACGACGCAGACGCACTCCTCATAGGCTCCGGGGCGAACAAAGAGGAAGAACTTCGATACTTGAAAGCAGTCAGCCTTCAGATTTGGCTGTTCTCGTACGAGTTACCGGACACGGTGATTGCGTTCATTAATAAAGGAGGAGAAACAAATGGAAATGAAATGCACGCGATCGCGAGCGGGAAGAAAGCGAAGCTGTTAGAAAACGCGAGAGAAACGATTGAACGAGCGATTGGTGGGACGCTGCGAGTGCATTCGAAACCGAAGCACGAAGACGGTTCGCAACAAGTGGACGCGTTGGTGACAATTTTAAAAGAGAAGTGCACGAAAATAGGCGCGTGCTCGAAAGAGCTCAACGAAGGGAACTTGATGCAAACGACGGTGGAGAAACTTGGAGGAAAAGAGCAGTTCGCGGACGCGACGTCCGGGATCGCGTGCGTTTTATCGAAGAAAGACCAGAAGGAGATGAAATTCGTCGACGACGCCGTGAAGTTGTGCTCGGAGGCGATGAAGTTTGCGGTGAGCGAAGTGGAGAACGCGATTGAAGACGAGTTGAAGATTTCGCACGTCAAGTTGAGCGAGAAAACCGAGGATGCGATTTTAGCGCCGGGGAAAACGTTAGGGTTGAAAGATATTAGTCACGAAGACGTGGATATTTGCTACCCGCCGATTTTTCAATCCGGCGGCGAGTACGATTTGAAGTACAACGCGGTATGTTCCGAGAAGAAGTTACACTTTGGATCGACGCCGGCGGTTATTCACGTTTCGTTAGGTGCGAGGCACACGCAGTATTGCGCGAATATCGGGAGAACGTATTTGATCGATCCGACGGAAACGCAAGAGGCGGTGTACGAGGCGTGTTTGAAGGCGCAAGACGCCGCCGTCGAGGCTCTAAAACCGGGGAAGTTGTGTAAAGACGTGTACGCGGCTGCGCAAAAAGCGTTGGAAGAGGCGGAAAAAGAGAACGAAAAGTTGAAGGATATGAATTTGAGTTCAAAATTGAACAAGAACGTCGGGTCTATCTTAGGCTTGGAGTTTAAAGACGCCTTCTATATGCTCTCCGGAAAGTGCGAAAGCGCGATCGAGGAGGGGATGATTTTTAACGTCGCGTTGGGCGTAAACGGTTTGGAAGAAACCTCCGCGGACGAGAAAAGCAAGTCTCGACACTACGCGATTATGATCGCGGATTCCGTGCAAGTCACCGCGGATGGTATTGCGAACAAAGAGCTCACGAAAAACACGAAGAAACTTTCGGACGTTTCCTACGCCGTCAACGAATCCGACGAAGAAGACGACGACGACGGCGCCGAGGAGGATAAAGATATCGCGAATACCGGCGCCAGAGGTGGGGTCATTCTCGACGCGAAAACGAGAGGTGACGAAGCCGTCACGGCCAAAGCCGAAGCCGATCGTCAGCGTAAACAAAAAGCCTTGGCGGACAAGAAAAACGCCGAAACGTACGACCGATTGATGAACGCGCAAAACGACGTCGAAAAAGGCGGGAAAGGCGCCGGCGCTTCGGCGGATTTTGTCGCGTACAAATCCGTCACGGACGTTCCCGCGCCTCGTAAAGAGTTAGTCATCGCGGTAGACAACGATCGCGAGGCGGTTTTACTCCCGGTTTGCGGTATGCTCGTCCCATTCCACGTGTTGGCGATCAAATCGTGTTCCGTCTCCCAAGACGCCGGCGCGAGTTTCATTCGGATCAACTTTCAAGTCCCGATGGGCGCCTCGGCCGCCGCAAACGCCGGATACTTACCCGCCATTCGATTTCCGAACAATATCTTCTTAAAAGAGCTTTCGTATAGATCGAGCGATCCGCGACACGCCAACTTTGTGGTGAATGAAATCAAGACGCTGCGAAGAAACGTCGTCGCGAGAGAAACCGAACGCGCCGAACGCGCGACGTTGGTCCGACAAGCCAAGTTGCAGCTCACCAGCGGGAGAGTCCACCGCTTGACTGGTTTGTGGATGCTCCCAACTTTCGGTGGTAGAGGTGGACGTAAAGCGGGCACTCTCGAAGCGCACGCGAACGGTTTGCGATACATTGGTGCTAAAATGGACGAACAAGTGGACATCATGTACGAGAACATCCGCTCGTGCTTCTTCCAACCGGCCAAGAAGGAAGTGAAGACGCTCATTCACTTCCACTTGAAAGACCCGATTATGATTGGAAAAAAGAAAACGCACGACGTTCAATTTTATCAAGAAGTCATCGAGGCGACGGAAAATTTGGACGGCAGTCGCAAAAACATGTACGATCCGGACGAAATCGAGGAAGAACAGCGCGAACGCGAGAGGCAGAAACGAGTGCAAAAAGAATTCGCGCAGTTTTGCAAACGCGTCCAGGAAATCTGGGAGAAGGATTTCCCGAACATGGGCTTAGAGTTTGATTCCCCGTACCACGATTTAGCCTTCGACGGGGTCGCGTACAAATCTACCGCGAGAATCGTCCCGACCGCCTCGTGCTTGGTCGAACTCATCGAGTTCCCTCCGTTGGTCATCCACGCGAAAGATATCGAAATCGTCAACTTGGAACGCGTCGGTTACCACTTGAAAAACTTCGACATGGCCATCATCTTCAAAGACTTCAACAAAGACGTCCACAGAATCGACCAGATCCCCTCGAAGAATCTCGACAACATCAAGCAATGGCTGACGACTTTAGAAGTGAAATACTACGAAGGGAAAGCGAACTTGAACTGGAAGCCGCTGTTGAGGCAAATCAAAGAAGACCCGGAGTCGTGGTTAGAAGCCGGAGGATGGGAGTTTTTGAACAACGAACCGTCCTCGGACGAAGAAGACGCCGAAGGCTCCGACCCAGAGTCTGAATTCGAACCGTCCTCGGACGAAGACGAATCGGAATCAGAATCCGAAAGCGAGTCCATGTACGACGAAGACGACGAGGACGAAGACGCCAGCGCGGATGAGGACGACGACGACGAAGACGACGAAGAAGTTTTGGATTGGGACGAAATGGAAGAAAAAGCGAGGAAGGAAGACGAGGAAGCCAGCGACGAGGACAGGAGAGGTGACAAGAGGAAGAAGAAGAGCAGTAAACACAGATAAAATTGAAGAGAGAATTTTGATACAATTTACACGAGACATCACATCGAAGAACATCCCCAACGCTCCACACTTTCATTCTCAGCATACACTTTTGTCCGTCTTTTAAAAGAACAACAACAACGACAGAAAAATGTCCTACCTCCTCCCTCACCTGCACACCGGGTGGCACGTGGACCAAGCGATCTTGTCCGAGGAAGATCGCGTCGTCATACTCCGATTCGGCCGCGACGGCGACGAGACGTGCATGAGACAAGACGAAATTCTCTCAAACGTCGCGGAGAAAATCAAAAACTTCGCGGTCGCGTATCTCGTGGACATAGACGAAGTTCCCGATTTCAACGAGATGTACGAGTTATACGACCCTTGCACGTGCATGTTTTTCTTCAGGAATAAACACATAATGATTGATTTAGGGACCGGGAATAATAACAAGATAAATTGGGCGATGGATTCGAAGCAAGAGTTTATCGATATCGTGGAGTGCGTCTTTAGCGGCGCGAGACGAGGGAAAGGTTTAGTTATTTCGCCGAAAGATTACTCGACGAAGTACAGATATTAATTACTAGTAGATGATAGATTACAAAATTAGTATATAGTGTATGTTGTTCTAGCTACATATAGCGCTCTATTTGATAGTATATAGTCCACATTGGATTCGATGCGTCGTTTCATTCGGCGCGGCGGCTTTAGGTGAATTTTTTCCGCTTGCTCGCAGCGTGTACCACATCTCTCACGCCATCTCTGGTAATCGTATACATCGCTTTCCTATTCGCCAACCTCGGGCTCTTCGCCACGTATGCAATCCTAGTTCCTTCCTCGCCCCATGATAACGCGACTCTCGTCGTCGCCGCGTGCGCGTATGACTCCCCTAACGCCGGCGCCAACCTGCCCCCTGGTTTCGTCGTCGCTTGATTTATAGTCACCACGGCTAATTCGTGTTTCTTCGCTAAACTCATCAAATTGTTCGTCGTTTTCGCTAAAATCGACGCTCTCAACGCCATGTCGTCGAAATCTTGTCGAAAATGAAACGCAATCGAATCCACGACCACGAGTTTCACCTTTGGATGCTCCTTGACAAACTCCGGCATGTGATCCAAACACGCCAACAACTCCGTCACCTCGTGACACCTGAACACGTGTATCCTCTTTAAAATCGAATCCACAGAAAACATATTGCTCTCTAAACACTCCTCGTACTCTCTCCTCTCCTCCTCCGAACATCGCATTTCTTGCACTCTTTCTTCCAATTTCCTCCTCGCGCCAATCGCCATATCCTCGCACCGGTCGCACGTAAAACTCCCCTCGGTATCCACGTAGACGCACTCGCCTTCGTTCCCGCAGAAAAATTCTTTCGGCAGTTGCACCGACACCGCCAACTGCATCCCGATTTGTGTCTTCCCTACTCCAGGGGCGCCACAAAACTCCGTTATCTCTCCTGTTTGTACGCCCCCGCCTAAAATCCCGTCCACTTGAGCGCAAAACGTCATCAGTGGTATTCGCTCTTGTTCTTTCTTCAACAGTTCCGAGGCTGATTTTGCCCCACGCAAGGCGAACCCATCGAGTCCACATCTGCACGCTTTCAGCACGTCCTGCGCTTCATCCAGCGTTAAAGACGGCACGGATTTTACCAGTTGTACCGGTAACGAGTGGTGTCTGAGGACATCTTGGACGGCGTTAAACCCGCAAAATTGAAGTTTTGCTCGTACCGTCGGGGATAAAGGTAACGCGTTTAAAGAGTACGAGGATTGCCAGGAAGAGTATGAGTTGTTTGCCGCGGCGTGATTATTATTATTATAATTACCGTGCTGATGCTGATGCTGATGATGGTGCATCGTCTTTTCGCGTCGTCGCGGTGGCAAGCAAGAGTCTCTCTCTCTTTTATTCTGAAGACGAATTTTGAATTTTCCCCAATGGACACAAAAGGGCAAAAACACGCGCGAGAATTATATACTACTAAATGAGTGTTTACTGATAGTATATGGGGTATTATAATATAACAAGGAAAACGAAAACGCTCAATTTATGTGCGTGTGTGTGTGTGCATGTGCGCACGGTTCAAAAGCAGCGTTTTTTTTCTTTCGTCTTCTCAATCCGCCGTCGGCCATTTTTTGGACTACGGGGACGACGGCGCCGTCGCTTTCGTCTTTGGAGGCGGCGGGGGCTGTTGTTTATTCGTCTTTTTCTTTTTCTTCTCTTGTTGCTCCTCGTACTTCTTGTTCATTTTGTTTACCAAAGTATCCGCGAACGCCATTGCTTTCATGTAACTCGCTTTGCTGAACAACGTCGCTCTCTCCACGCCGTTCATGGCGACATTTTTTACGACAATCAACGTCGGCGTAATCATCACCACGACGGAATCTTTCGCCTTGTAAATCTTGTCCGCGGAAACGATTCGCTTCAACTCGCCCATGTTTGTCATCGTAAACGTCTTCGTGGTGAATGTTTTCACGTACACGAACACTTTGCCGGTTTCCGTCTTCAAAAATGTAAACGCCTCGACCAAACTCGGCCACGCCGCGTCGACGACGACCTCTTTCAACCACAAATCAAACAAGTGCGCCTTCTTCTTAAACGCAATCGCGAATTCTTTCGCTTTATCCAAGGACTTATCCGTGCCGTAATACGCGACGATCGCCCCGGTCGCCGCGCCGGAGAGTAACGCCGCCACTTGCAACGCGCTCGTCGCCGAAAACCCGTTTTTGCCTCCTCCGCCTTCAAACGTCATGGTGTTTGTGGTGGTCGTCGTCGTCGTTCGACTGATGTCCTTCACGCCCGCGCCGCCGAGTACGCCTGCCAATGTCGCCGGTAAAACGTCTCTCGCTTTCGCGAAAGCGTCAATCACTGCGGTCCAATCCGTCGGGATGTCCGATATCGAAGGCATGCGTGTTGGAACCAATCCTTGCGAAGAGGCTGCTGCGGCTGCCCCGAGCGCTGCTAATCCTCCCACGTACGGTAAACTCATTCTTTCGTATGCTCTTCTCTCTCTCTTTGTGATGAGATCTGAAACGACTGAAACGACTCAAACGATGCGTGATATCAAATGTGTATGTATTATACGCGCGAAAGTAATGCAGACGTGACTAATCTTTTTTCCCATGCAAGAGATATTTTCCCCCCCTTTTTTAGTTCACTTTCTCTTGGTCATAACTACACGAGTGTTGAATATTCGTCGAACGAAGTCAGAGGATGAGCTGACGCAGCGCACGAGCATCTGTCGAATAAACACAGATCAATGATACTAGGTATATTTGAGGAATGTAAAAGTTCAGAGAGACTGAGAGAGAGATATTCATACAATTATTAGTATTAGTAGTAGTATAGCGGGCAATAGCTATTTATCAAATCTTAACGCAAATTCGCTCTTTCCGCATCCACGCTCCAGCATTTACCACCTTCTTGCACTTTTACCACTCTTTCTTTAAACGTATCTTGGGAGAAAGCGGTCCCGTCGGCGAACGATTCGTTCGCTTCCGCGATGGCCTGTTCCGACGCTCTTCTCGCGATGGACTCTAACGTTTCTCCGGTGTACTTATCCTTTTCGCCATCTTCAGTCACGCCGACGCCTCGTTTCATCCGCATGACTTGTTTCAACGCGTCCTTTTCGCCTTTGAACTCGCTGTTGCAATTGGAAAAGCACGGCACTAAAATCGCCGCGTCCTCCTCCAACGGCGGCGGCGCTTTGTTGAAGCTCCACACGCACGAGAAATCGTCGTAATTCGGTTGAATGTGTAAATTCATCCCAAAGTCTTCTCTCAACCACTCTTGACTGGGAACTTTACACGAATTCACGCACACAGACGCGCACGAACTCGTTTCCAAAAATCGACACCGTTCCGCCTTGATCGCTTGCGGCACGCTCACCACTTCCGGTAAAAACGGAAACGTCTTCCTCAACTTCTCCGGAACTTTTACGTCCTCGTGTTCCGCCCCTTCCATCGGCCCCATTAACCACGGGAACAAAACGATAAAAACTAAATGGAAACTAAACCCCGTCACCCATTTCGGCGCGTTTGGATCGACAAACTTCTTCCACAGCGGCGGAATCCACCCGATGTACAACGCCGGCAATATCCCTTTAAACACCCTCTTCGCTCTCGTTTGCACGTCTTTCGCGGTCCCTTTCATATCGTTCACTTCTCTCACCGACGTCATCAACGCTTCAAAATTCGCGTGGTCTCTCGGGTCGGTATCTTTGCCAACCTCTTGGACGAGAAGTTTCCGTATGGTGGACGTTAAAACTTTCGATATCGGCGATTTGTCGATGGAGGAGTAATCGACTTTCCCGTTCGGTAAAAGAGGTAAAGATTTCGTCGGGATCGGGTCCCCACGCCACGCGTATCCACCGTTATTATTATTACTACTCGCGTTTGTCTCGTTACTCGTCGCCGTCGCGGCAACATCCATCCCTCTTCTTCTTTTGCTCTTTTCTCTTTCGCTTCCTTCTCCAATCCTCATCGTCGCGGCGCCTCGCGGAATGCATGGTGACGACACCATTCTTCGTCTTCCTCTCGAATGAATGAAAGAAGAAGATGGGAACGAAGACGACGTCGTCGCCTCGCGCGAGGACTGAATTCTCCTCATTCTGTTGTTCGCCTTCGCGCGACCACTATTATTCGAAGTGTTCTTCGCCGCGGTGTTCGTCGTCATCGTCGCGTGGTTGACAGAAAAAACCATTTTGTTGAGTACAAAATATGTTTGTGTGTGTGTTTTTATGCGTCAGACGAAACTCCCAACCGATACAATTCTACCGCTTTTTTTTGCACGTGCTTTTGATACAAAAATAAACCAAATCCCTTTCTTCTCTCTCATGTGTCTGTTGCTGTTGTTTTTCAGAAGGCAAAAAAT
>Ga0129327_10000292_pt1 | contig 30170 bp, 21 predicted proteins | sample CPBDNA_6_FD_111799 | JGI IMG/M metagenome (GOLD analysis project Ga0129327, IMG submission 111799) | Freshwater to marine salinity gradient microbial communities from Chesapeake Bay, USA - CPBay_Spr_31_0.8_DNA | ecosystem: Environmental > Aquatic > Marine > Coastal | place: USA: Chesapeake Bay... | reverse complement strand
ATTGGCTATACGTTTGCCAATAAGGATCTACTTCTGCAAGCATTTTTAGACTCAAGCTTTCCACTGCCTGTTGCAATTCTAGATAGCGGGGAAACAAATGAAGACTTTGTATGGCGCGGCAATTATCTCCTTCAACTGGCGATAGCTGATTCCATTGAAGCAAATCACCATGCAGCCTCTAAGCCTGGGAAGAATACTATGCTTACAAATCACATCAGCAGCGAATCCTGCCTGAAATACATCGAAAAACTTAGGGTGTTCGACTACTACCTTTATCAGCTTCCTCATGGTGCAGGATCCGACATTATGGCAAAGATCGCTCCTTTCAAGCCCAAATGTTTTAAGGCGCTGCTAACGGCCATATACCTGGATAGCGGCAAGGACTTTTCAAAGGTGTCCGATCTATTTATCAAGCATTTCTCAGAAGAGCTTGAAGAATGCCTATCTTTGGAAGAACGCAACTGGAAGAGCCTGCTGAATGAATGGACTCAAAAGAAGCACCTCGGAATGCCACAATTTACGCTTGCTTCTCAAGAGGGTCCTCCTCATGCCCCTAAGTTTACACTGCAAGTCGTCGTAGATACGAAAAAGCTTGGTGAAGGCACCAGCGGCTCTAAGAAAGAAGCTGAGCAGATCGCGGCTAAGCAGGCTTATGAGAGCCTGACTTCCCAAAAGAAGAAAGGAGATTAGGTGTATGACGAAAGCCTTTAGGGTAAAAATACTCGACCTTTATAGGACAACTCCAGTGGCAGACCACCTAGAAGCAGGGCTGGTCAGTATCTACATTGAAGACTGGGAGCTAGAGATCAAAAACATCCCCTACTATGTGGACCAAAGGAAAAAGGTCTTTGTTGAAGTTGCTGGACTAGATCTTGAGCAAAAGCAAAAAGATGGGTCTGTTCAAGAGGTCTTTATCCCTAATTTTTCCTTTAGGAATGAGAAGATCTGGGAGGTTATAGAAAAAGCCATTGAGAAAACGGTCCTGAAACATCTTGGAAGATATTAGGTTGCGTTGCGGTTTTCTGTCCTCTCAAGTTTGATAGGACTAAGATCTATAGCTAGGATTCTTTGTCCTCAGAAGGTCTGTGAGCTTTCTGATATACTTTGATATCATCGATGTGTAGGATATAGGCAGCTCCGTTTCGACTAGGGTTTAGTTCGCCCTTGCGGATGCTATAATAGATGTCCCATGGATCAACGCCTATAAGCTCTGCGGCTTGAGCTACAGAATATAAACCCTTTTCCTTATCGAAAATTAACTTACCATCTTTCTTAGAGAAATTTCTGGAGTACTTGGTTCGACGATATTCCTCTAGGTCTGCCAAAGTGATTCTCAGGCGGCCTGACTTTGGATCTTTGATCGCCTTAAATCTTTTCTTGTCGATCGCACCATAGATCGCTTGTCTTGAGACACCATTGATAAGAGCTGCTTCGCTAATAGAAACGACTTCTGTCTTTCGGCTTTGTTCTTTTTTATCGCCCATCTTTTTTCCATTTAAACTTTCGTCCCCTGCTAGAGGGTAGTAGCTCTATCTTTAAGTCGCTGTAGTTCGAAGAGGAAGAGATCTTTCGAGATTCTTTTTCTTCAGTCGAAGAGGCATCTAACGGATCTTTTTCAGAAGTTTCTTTTGTCTTTGCCATGTAAGCCCTATGTTAAACCGCCTGGATTCTAGTGGATTATCAGAAATTGTTCAATAGAAGCCTCAGGATCCAAGAGCCCATAAGAAGCTTAGAAATTCCTAGACTTTTCAGAAAAACGGCTCTCATATTTGCGCTACATTCGCCTTATGTTAGATGAGTTAGGTTCTGATATTGCTAGCAACTAAAACCGCTTAAAACTCAAGCATAGCAGCCTAGTGGTGTGTCTGCCAATTTAGGCCATTTTCAGACTGTTTTCTAAGTAGTTTTCGATAGACTCTGCCAGATCAGGGCGATCAAAGCTGAAAACCTTGTCGATCCATGAGCCTTGGACCTTCTGGAAAACTTTTAACACCGACTTCTTAAGATCGTCCTTGTGGAATTTTAGATTGATAAAAGGCTTTGCTTCGCTGGTCGCAAGATCAAGGTCACTGTCGGTATTGATGAACTTGAATTTGCTTTTGTTCGTTTTAAAGTAGCTCATCAGCCAGCTCTTAATATCTTTGGGTTTTTCAAGTTTTTTGTTGTCTACCGCGGATTCTTTATGAAGTTTGCAACGACTCACTAGGAAGGCAGCCTTATTAGTAATAGTCTTTCCCCAGTCTAGGTAGGTGGTCATATCATCCACAGCTGCACGCAATATAGACTCGCTGTAGCGTCCTAGTATGTACTGGTCTTTAAAGCTTAGTCGAAGTGACATCAGAATATGCCAATTAGGGGGCTTCTTTGGTGGATCTTTCGAAGGTTTCAAAAGAAAATTACCCTGTTTATCTAAAGAAGAACGTATAAATTTCTCTCTGCGCAGCAGATGGTCGGCAATGTCCGTCAAAAGATGTTCATAAAGTGTTCTAGTGAATTCCTTAAGTTTTTGGATTTTAATGAGGTACTGCATCTTTAGCCATAGCGCCTTAGGATGCTTAAAGCCCTCTGGTTTGCGCATTGGTGTGACCTTGTAGCAGTCTGCCAGGTAGTAGGTATTTGTTTCCCAGGTCTTTTTCCCAGACTTCCAGCTGACAACTCCCATGGTGCGTAAGATCTTTAGAGCTTTGTCTAGGGTGCGAACGCAAATGCCAACTTCTTTTGCCAGGGTGCCCTTAGAAGGATTTATTGGCTTACCTTCAACGCCAAATGCAAAATGATAGCCTTGGATCAAGTAGGCGGTATGCAGAACCAAGTGTACGCCATAAGAGTGTCCCTTCCAGCGGCGTTTCTTGTACTTCTTGCGCTTCTTGATGGGAAGGCTGTTGATGTGATCGGCTTCGCTCTTTCCTAGCTTTGCTGCAGCTACTGGATTGCGGATGCAGTACTCAACGATCGCGTCATATAGGTTTTGCTGGGCCTTTTCGACTAGGCAGTATTGGGTTTCCTGGGAGTCTGAAGTGGTACTACAATTTTCAGGGGCTTGAAGAAAACTTGGATCAGTGATATCACTTGAAGTACCAATTAATGCTGGTGTTTTTTCATGGAGAGGTGCTAGCATTGGTGATGTTCCCAGTTGTGGTGTTTGAAGTATATCCAGTTCTGGGGCACCTCTAGAAACGAAGGTCTCTCTATTTGATTGAGACGACTCTCAACAGGAAAGAAGTTTCTTTCATCTAGAGGAATTTTCTGACTTCTAGGGGCTGCTCGGGTCGCAATCGGAACAGCCCCCTTTTTTTTAGGTCTTAGTTTTCTCAAATTCTTTCTTCTTTAGTCGTGAAGGCGCTTCTGGATTGAATAGATCCTCGAATGACACCTCTCCATTTGTTTCCTCTTGAATTCTTTTCATTAAATGAGGAGAAGGATTTCTTTTTTTATTAATTATACGAGTAACTTGAGCATCAGAAACACCCACCTTGGCTCCAAAGGATTTGCAAGTTATTTTATATTTCTTTAGGTACTCTTCAAGTCTCATTTATATTTCTTGACGCATTAAAAACTTTACTCTACCCTTAAGGCAACTTTAAAAGCAATAAAAAACGTCCCCCGTTTGAGTTGATACCTCATTCAAGGGACTAACATTAACAACCTAAAACGATCAGAGGTTGCCAATGCTAACTCGATCATACGCTGCTATACAGCAGTTTCAAAGACAAAAATGTTCTGTAGATACCATCCAGGAGCTAGAAATTCTCCTAAAAAGCCTAAATCTTTCTCTAGATTTGAAAATTACTTCCTCAAGCTTCTGGGAAAGTAACTGGAGTCTTTTGGAGAGAAAGTTTTCTGGAACCATGGAAGTTGGGATTCATCCCATATTGATGTTCGAGCAAGAAATTTTTCAGCCAAGAAACACTACAACATTGAGACTAGAAGAGTCTGATGGTCTTACCATGAGTGCATTAGAGTTCAAGATTTTGGCTCTGATCAAGCAGTCCATTGAAACGATTAGCTGAAGATTTTGGTATGAACTTTTCTTTTTTCGTGTTGTTTTGCCCCAAAGAACTCGATGGGGCTTTTATTCCGTCCAACATGTCCAACAAATTGAGATAGTTTGCACATCTATTTATTTTTCAATTGTTTGCATTTATGTTTTGTTGGAGAATTGTTGGAGTTTGTTGGAAACTTCACCAGCGAAATTATCTTTGGGAACCCTCTTTTGCTTTACTATTTCCTTTTTGAGTCTTAAGATTCTGATAGCTAAGTTAAAAAAAATGAAGAAAGCCTATGCCCAAATCAGAGCAAAACAATTTAGCAATGGACCTTTGTGCTCACTGCAAAAAGGGAGGAGACTCTGTTGAAATTCTTTTATCTCTTTACAACACCTATATCTGCGACAAATGTGCTTACAAGTGTGCTAAATCTCTTGAAAAAGCGGATAGCTCTGATGATATTAAAAAACGTAATTTTCTAAAGCCCAAAGAGCTAAAGAGCAAACTTGATGCATACATCATTGGTCAGGATAAAGCCAAAAAGACTATATCTGTCGCTATTTACAATCACTTCAAAAGAATATCATCGAAGAATCGCAAGAAGTACAACAAATCCAATATCATTCTCTATGGACCAACAGGAACAGGGAAAACACTTCTTGTTAAAACTGTTGCAGACATTCTTGGTCTGCCAATGGCTCTTACTGATGCTACAACAATGACTCAAGCGGGGTATGTAGGTGAAGATGTCGAAAGCATTCTGTATCGTCTTATTGAAAATGCGAAAGATGATGTTAAAAAAGCAGAGAAGGGGATCATCTATATTGATGAAATCGATAAGATCAGAAAAAGCATAGGAAGTGGGTCCATTACTAGGGATGTATCAGGAGAAGGCGTTCAACAAGCTCTTCTAAAACTTGTAGAAGGAACAGAGGCTACTACTACCTCATATGGTGGTGGACGAAGGGACCCTCGCGATGCTGGAATCGGGATCAATACTCAAAACATTCTTTTCATCGTTGGTGGGGCTTTTGTAGGCCTTGATCAAATAGTAGCAAGACGTCTTGGAGATCAGGACAATAAAATGGGGGTCAATGAGCTTTTTTCAAAGGTCATCCCGCAAGATCTTGTCGCTTTCGGTCTAATCCCAGAATTCGTTGGAAGATTCAATAGTTTGACACATTGCTGCGAATTTGCTGTTGAAGACCTTCTTGAAATTCTCATTAAGCCAAAGAACGCAATTATTAAGGAGTATCAATCTCTTTTTAGGGAGGATGGTGTTAAACTTGTCTTTACAGAAAGTGCTTTAGAATCTATTGCAATCAAGGCTAAACAGTCTGGAACGGGAGCAAGAGCTTTAAGGATGATTGTTGAATCTCTTCTTGTAGATTTAATGTATGAAATTCCCTCTGATCCCGATGTTAAAAAGATCATTATCGAAAAAGAGTGTATTGAGGAAAACAGAGCCCCAACCATTGAAAGGTCCAAAACGGAGATGACAGTTGGCTAAGATCATAAAAGTAGAAGATACCGAATTCATTGAAAAACAAGACGATGAAACGCCTCTTAGAATTAATGAGGAGTTTGAAAATCTTTTTGATAGCCCATCTGAAGAAGATCTTAGAAAATTAGAAAAAAGTCTTATGGAAGAGGGTTGTCGACAGCCTATTGACACCTGGAAAGGACAAATTATTGATGGGCATTCCAGGCATAAGCTTTGCAAAAAAAACAACATTTGTTTCAAGACGCGCAAATTGCATTTCGATAATGAAGAACAAGCTAAACTTTGGATCCTGCAAAATCAAGATTACCGCAGAAATTTAAAAGACTCTCAGCGATCGAATGTTGCTACAAAAATCAGAGATTTAGAAAAGAAGGTTGGGCAAAAAAGACAAACGGACATCTGCACTGATATAGATGATTATGAACAAACAGAAAAATTTCGACTTATCAGAGCAAAATCCTTTCGCACAACAAGTGGAATTAATAGAAAGCTATTTCGCTATAACTCCCTAGCCGATGTAATCGATTTTTCGGCAGACGAAGAGACAATTAAAAAACAAGAATCCTTAATTTTTCCTGACTATGATGAGCTATTACAAATCAAGGCATTTGAATATGAGCAAGAAAACTTTCCTCAAAAAGGCTATAATGTTGTGTATGCGAATTTTTACCAAAAAGATCCAAATACCTCTGAATGGCAGTCGAAAATCCTTCTCTCAAGAATCAAAAATATTCCCATGAAAAAGTTTTTAGCTAAGGATGTTGTTACCTTTCTTTGGACTCCCATAACCCATTTAGAAAACACACTAAATATTTTGAAGGGATGGGGGGTATATTACAGAACAACTCTTACTTTAGAAAAACATAACGATCCTTCGATAGCTCAATTCATTATTGTAGGAAGCAGAAAGAAAGACTTTTTAGATATGAAAACCCTGTCTTTTCCATTATCAAATAAGAATCCAAAAATGAATGACATAGAGTATTTCAGAGGACTAATCGAAAAGATGCACCCAAGGGGGAACAAGTTACAAATATTTATCGATCAAGAATCGAAATGTTGGGATAAATATCAACCAAGAAAAAGTTGTCCAACATTTCCAACAAATTGAGATATTTCAATCGATCTCTTTATTCTTTAGATAGTTGCATCTGTATTTTGTTGGAGAAATGTTGGGGTTTGTTGGAAACTTCCTAACAAATCACTTGTGAAGCCATATTTTATCTTTGTTCTTAATCTTATTGTCTTCTAAAAGACGATTCAAAACAGGCAATAAATCATCTTTTTTCCGCATATTTTTAAGAGGAAATCCATGAATAATTTCTCGAAGTGTCATTCCTGTTTGTTTGTTTTCCCACCTAGACTCCAACAAATCTAAGATATGTTGCTCTTTTTGTTCTGCAAGATCAGCGCCTGAGTGATAGCTAATTCGCAGCGTCTCATCTAAATACCACTTGGCTAAATTTTTACCCCGCTCATAAGCAGATTTTGTGATTTCAAACTCATAAGGAATATCAAAAAGACTCAGACATCCAGCAATTCTTAAGGATTGTTCCCCCGTTTTTGCGGCATAGGCTTTAACTGGATAATACGTTCCTCCCAAGGAGATTTCTTTTTCAATATAATCATTGAACTCTCTATAAGAATCCAAAGCATCTTTTGAAAGTTTAATAGCTTCTTGAGCATGGTGACTTGTCTTTCCTTCTTGTATTAAAAAGTAAGTCTTTCGATGTTGAGCTAACGCCAAATCTAATAGCTCATTGATTCTTAAGTTGATTTTTTCTTGAACCCTTTTAAATTTCTCTGGATCCCATGAGCTGTTTTTATAAAATCTTGTCCCAGCTAAAGGAGAGGGCTGACAAATAAGAAATCTTGCCAACAGTCCTTGTTCTTGTAAAAATAAATTGTTCCAGACTCTATTGAAAACAACATTTTGGATCATTAAACAAACCGTTAGCCGCTTATTAAATAAAGTGTTTTTCTGCTCGCCAGATGTTCTAACTTTTTCTGTTGAGCTCCTTGTTTTTTCTATCGGTGCTCCGTCCCAGAAATTAGATAGATAACCAGCAGAACTCATTTCTTTAAATCCACCTAAGCTATAGCCCCCAAGCATCTTAGATCCTTCATCGCTAAAAAGACCTAGAAAAGGATATCCTATCTCAAACTGCTTGATGATGCCTTCAATTGTAGGCTCTTGCATAAGAATTTTAGGGTTTGGTGGTGGAGGACCCAGCAGACAAGGGGCCCTTTTCCCTGACAAAAAAGCATAAGATGTTATTTCGTCTGAATACCCGATGAACATTTCTTCTTCCCATTCTCTAATGTTGGAGAGAATGATTTTATCAACTGTTGTTTTTCTCTCTCCAGAGTCTGCAACGACCAATGTCGACAGGCTCAATGGAATAGATCTATAGTCGATTGAAATATTTCCCCTTGTTTGAACCAACAATGATGACAAAGACAATAAACTACTACCAACAATGGGGTCGGCAACTTGGACAAACTTACAAAGCTCTTTGGCATAGTCTCGAAGGCTCGGGGGAAAGGAGTCAAAAGGAAAAGTCTTTGAATGGTTCTGGGGGAATTTGTGGCTAGTATTTGGCATGAGTCCTTTTACTTACTCGTCTATTTTTCGATGATGAATTTTAGGCTTATACAAATTTATTTTCACCATGAAATATATAAATAGTTTATATTTTTACCCATTTGTGTACGGGCTCAGGTGGAGAGATTTGGGACTAGTGTCTTAAGTTCCAATCCGCTAAATCTTTAAAGAGAGCCTCTTTTGCGGCCGTAGCTGTTTTAAATATCTCTCCATCCTCTTGAGATTTATCCGGATGGTGCTCTAAGGATATCTTATGCCAAGCCTTCTTAATATCATGTTCTGTTGGCTGGGCTGTTGGAGCAAAACCAAGAATTTCTAAGTTTTCTTGACTCTCAGCGCTAGCAAATGGTGTTTGGTCTCTTCTAAAAAGATTATTGAGTAAAGAGGGATTAGGATATGAAATATGGATGTCTTCTCTTCCATCATAAGCTCTTCTAAGGTCGTCAACGTCTTGTTGAGATATTCTTGTCCCATATAGCATAACTGAGCGTTTTTTCCCATCCTTTCGAGGAGGAAGGTTCTTCATCCAAGATGGGATCTGCATTGTATAACATCCAAACAGTGAAATATCACCTCCAACATTCATCCGCTCAGGTAGAGTGTCTGAACCGTAGGCTCTGTCAAGCTTTAAGTCTCCGCCGATGTAAGTATTGTTACCAAATTTAGAAAAATCTCTTCCTGAAGATCTTTTTTTGACTTCTAAATCTCCTCCTACATATAGGTTATCAGAAATCTCTTCGATTTTAGATCCTTCATCAATCAAAAGCTTTCCTTCGACCCTATGACCTCTTGGTAATACTTTTAATACATCGTTTCCGCTTCCCATATCCATCCCACCCACGCCAATAACAAGATCTTCTGGGAGTGTTGTTAAATGCGGACAATTGCTGATAGATAATGCACTGAGATGTTTTAGATTTTCAGGGATCTCTGTTATATTTAGGTTATCTAGATATAGCCCACCCTTAACTTGCAATCCCCTGGGTAATGAACAAACTTCGATGTTTTCTAAGCTGAGATAACCCTCGACTTTTAAACCTTCTAGTAAAGAGATCTCTCTGACATTCTCTACGATAAGACTATCACCAACATACAAATCTTTTGGCAATTCCTTAATTGCAGTGCATCCTCTAAGAATTAGGTTCCCACTAAAATGATTTCTATGAAGCTTTGTTAATCCAGTGCAGCCATCTAGACGAAGACCCTTAGAAGGATTAAGTTCTTCGGGAAGTTCTGTTAGTCTTATACAGCCCTTGAGATTAAGAGATCCTCTAACAACAAGGTCTTCAGGAACGGATAACAAATTCGAACAATTCAAGAGACTAAGTCTTTTCCCGATATTTAACCCATGAGGCAAAGAACGGATATTCGTACACTCCTCAAGGAGTAAATCTCCTTGAGCATTAAATCCTTCTGGGATGGTGCTTAGGCTTGTACATCCCTTTGCATTTATGTCTCCTGTGATTTCCATATCATCTGGCAAGGTGCTTATGCTTGTGCAGCCTTCGATGTTCAACGTGCCTGCAATCTTTAATCCCCTTGGGAGAGCTATTAGATTCGTACATCCCTGAAGATTGAGATTTCCATTAATCTCTAAACCCACAGGAAGCTCTGTTAAAGCAGTACATCCCTCTAGAGTGAGGTTTCCTCCAAGATGTAATCGCTTTGGTATGTTTCTTAGACCTGTACAGCCTTTAAGATTAAGGTCTCCACTAATATGCAGCTCATCGGGAAGCCATGTGATTCCTTCGCAATCTTCGAGGGCTACGTTTGGATTGTAGTCGTCTATTATAGTGACAGGTCTATTAGGAACAGCATTTTCTAAAAGAGCATCTTTGAAATCAGGCCCACCTATGACTAGAGGCACCTTGAAGCTTAATTTCTTATGTATTGAAAAATAGCTGATAGAGATTATCGCAGTCATCAAAATAGGACGTTTAAAGGCTGCCTTTTTTACTAATAGTCTTGTTAAGACAATGGGTCCCGCTAAAGAAAGGACTGCTTTTGTCCAGTCATTAAATTCCTTATCTTTTCTTAGGACAAGACATTCTTTTTTTGTACGATGTTCAGTTTCTGTTTCAAAACCCTTGTAAATTATTTTCTGAAAGATAGCTTGCGCGACTGTTGCTAAGGCAATGCACTTGAGCTGTAAAGAAAAAGGAGCCCCTTCTATTTTCATAAATTTTCCAATGCAGCAGCAGGCGACACCCGAGGTCAAAAATGCTGCTCCACTCACAAAGGTTCTTTTTTCTAAAAGGGTGTTAACATTAAAACTGTTCATATTACCTTCCTCCTAGGTGGCCAACTTGATAGTCAGAAAAGGGTTCTGGGTTACTGCAAATTTCTAGTATCTCAGCTGGTGGATGTACAACCTCCGCCGATGGACCTCTTCCTGACAGACGATTCGCAAAGTCATGAATTGCTTTGAGATTTTTAAGGTGTTTACTCACGAGACCGCGCTCGAGACTTTTCTTCAGGGAGTGGTCGAGGACTTGACGACTTATTTTGCATGCAATGTCTTTTTTATACTCCTCTAGCACAGACTCTAGCTCCGTTACGACAACACTATCGGGACTTAGGAAAGTGATAGAATCCAGCTCGTTTCGATCGATAGTAAGCTCTAGAAGCGTTTTTAATTGCAAAAAGGCCTTCTGAGCTTCTTTATATTCATTGCTTTTACGTAGGTTCGCTGTGGTTTCTTTGACTTTATGCCGATATACTTTCTCAGCTTTCTCATACTCGCCCAGTGGCTTCGTTCTTATTGCCTTATCTGCGGTCGCCATTCCAATTTCAATTAACGTCTTGACGTCTGAACTTTTAGACTTAGGCAGGGCATGATCGACTCTTTCTACTACCGTTATATTACCCTCTTTTTTGATCTCTTTTGCTAGCAGGTTATAGACTCCTGTAAAAGGCTTCTCTCCTGACCATGGCACAGGGACAACAGTATTTGGGCCTGTAGAGATAATCCTAAAACTTCCATCGCTAGGAACCGGCAATCCATCGCCATACATTAATTGCACAAGGCAAGCGCTTTTAAAAGAGGTGTCTGCGGCTAAAAGCAATAGCTGCGTTCTAAAAGCATCGACGACATCCTCACCAAACTGTGCCACCACAAATTTGAGGTAGTCATGAGCCTTTAGCTTATAGTCGATAGTAAGCTCATAAAAATTGGTGATTTCATTCTGCTCAAAGCTATAAGTCCTCGTGATTTCTACATTTGCACGTTTTATCCCTGAAGGAGCGACTCGTGTTTCTATGTATGTTAAAAGAGCTGGCGGAAATGCTAATGGACAGAGATTTTCATCTTTAGGTGATAATAGAATTGCTTTATCAAACGCTGTATACTTTAGTGGGGGTGGAGTCTCACCCGGCTTTAATTTTACTTGTTTACTATCAAAAGGATTTATTGCTATTTCATCGTTATTTTTTATTTCGCGTACAAACTCTACTCCTCTTACAAACTTAACATTTAGAAACTCCTGATATTCCCTTAGGAGCTTTTCCCTTTTATCTATCTCTATAGCACCAACTTGTACAACTGGTTTTTCAAGAAGTCCCTCAACATAAGTGCTGGTGTCTTTGGACTCGCAACGTGAATAGTGTGTAGCCCCGTCAGAATGAATAACTACTGTATCTCCAGGAAGTTCTTTGTTAAATGGCTCAGGAGAGCCAAGAGTTTGTATCCCATCTTTTACCTTGATAAGCTGGACTTTTTTATCGAAAAGATAGGCCATAAGATTGATTTCTCTGTCGTTAAACCAGAAATCTTGTTTTTGAATTGTTTCAATATAGTGGTTAAACAGCCCAGGATTATTGATAAAAGTGTTTTGCTCTTCCAGATTCCGGGAGCGACGATCTATAAGGTCAGAAATGGATCTCCCCTCTTCTTCTGTTAGCAAGGAGAGGAATTTAGGAATGTCTACGGCAACAACTCCTAAAATTCGGTCAGTATTTTCTTCTATCTTCTCCCTGATTTGTCCTGCGTTCATATTCTTGAACGGATCGTTCTTTGCTTTTGGCGCGAGCTCAAAAACAGTTCCCAAAAAACTTACAACTTCATGATCATCTTCATATAGGCCATCAGCACCTATTTTGGAGTGTTTCTCCCATTGATCAATCCATGCAGTTTTTTCTGCCGCTCTAAGCGACTTTTCTGTTTCTTTAAGAGCTTTCCAAGGATCTGAATAAAAAACGTCCCCTATTGGAGCGTCATTTAAATAGGATCTAAGGATGTCATCCAGAAGGTCTCTATGTTTTGGTGGCATAACCAACCTAACATCTCTTTGTCTATTCTGGAATCCCTCTAAAAAGGATAGGTTTTCATCGATCCATTTTATCGCCACTAGCTTCGAAACTATCTCACTAAGTTTTGCTTTAAATGTTTTGGGGAACCACCTTTCCTCTTTCTCATCCCAAAGAACTTTTTCTGCTCTATCTAAGGGAACACAGAGCTTTAGTTTTTTATCTTTAAGAACCTGGTGGATATCTTGTTCTGCATTTTGAAAAATCAGCTCGAGCTCACTTTCAAGGATGGGAACACCCCGTCCGCTATAGAAATCGTTAAATGGGTGTTCTCTATCTAGACCGGTAAGCTTTTCTTTAATGGTATCACGTGTTTCTTGAACAAGAGATCCAATGGACTCTTCATCTTGAGCGAGTTCCTTAGTTAGATAAGCCAACTCTTCTATAGGTTGTGTCTTTCCTGTTTTTACAAAAGATGTTCCTCTATTAGGAGTTGGACCCATGGGCCCTGTATGCTCGGATGGTAAAGACAATATACTGTTGATCTCAGATTGGAGGGTTTCCTTTATCTCTGTTAGTTTGGTTTTACGTGTTTCTAGCCACCTTGGCGGAAGGCTCCCACCTATGAAACCATTAACTTTCTGTATTGCTTGTGCCATTGGTTCTGTTGTCAATTTCTCCACAAGAGCTTGTCTTGCATTCTCCTTCTTATATTGACCATCTGGACCACCTGTATACTCTCCAAGTAATGCATGCAAAGCGCAAGCCCCGTATGGAGAGGTTTTTATTTTCTTATAAATCCGATGATCATACTCAACCAGTTCTATTTTAGGTTTTTTCGGTAATAACCCTTCCTCTTTTTTCTCTTCTAATGGCTCTGCCTCTTTTTTCTCTGAAGAAACAGCAAATTCTTGCTTTTGAAGTTTCTTTAACCCCTCCTGATTAAATTTATCCGAAAGAACAACAAACGTTCTGCCAGTTAGGTCATTTGCGGTCTGATGCCCAGCAGATAAGATTATAGAGAAAGAAAAAGTCTTGTTAAAATCAAAATCTTCTTTGTTAAGATCTCTAGTAAGTTCAACATGATTTTCTGACTTTGATGGATTGTCTATATCGAATGCCGCATGCTGATGGGCCTGACTTCTAAGTTGACTTCTATCGAGCCCTACATGAGGCCTTAGACGAGTGCGAACCTCACCCATTACACGTCTTTGGATACCTAGAATATCGAAGAGCCCCTGATTTCTTACAAGTTGATCTGCAACGCTTCTTACACGGTCTGCCTTGAACTCTTGTTCAAACTCATTATGACTCAGATCTTGCTTCATATTAACCCATCGATAAAGCATTTCCTCTTTAGTCTCGAAGGTGCAAAAGTTAAGTTGCCGAGCCTTGACATCTACTCTGTAAGCAAGCTCAATAAAATTCCCTTGAAGCCCCTCTCTTTCTTTAGAAGATATCCTTTGAAACTGTTTATCTTCCCATATCGAAAGAAGGGTTTTTTCAAAGAATTTATACTTGTCTTTTATTTCTGTACTTAAGCTACTAAGCGAATACGTGCGCTCTCTTAATAACTCTTTATCTATGGTATTCACCCCGAAATAGTAAAAGTCCTTTAAAAGTTCTACATAAAAATTCCCCTCCCTTGTATTCCCATATACATAACCATACGCTCTTTCAATAGAGTGCCCCATTACTTTATCGGGCTGTATTGTAGGCCCTTGCCTGTTCAATGAAGAAGCCTTATAAAATCCTGGCTTGAATCCCTCAAGAAAAGAAAAGGTATCTGCTTTGACTTGAAGCACCTCTTTTTTACCTGGCCTAGCATAATTTGGAAGAAGCTCTTGATACTTATAAGCTTCTAGATCCCCTCGAAGAGCTTCGATAAGAGTCAATTGTTTCTCTTTATATTCTGTAAGTGCCTTATCAATAGTCTCTCGGCTAAACAGAACCTCTAAAGAATTTCCATGAGTAATGAGGGCAGTAGATGTTGCCTTAATACTTTCAAGATCCTCCATAGGATTTTCCATAAGCAGCTTGGCCGCTAATTGAACGAACATATGCGCATAATGCTCGTATTGATAAAGATCAGGAACACGATCCTGGTCCAACAAATGCAAAGCCAAAAGACCTGTCGTTTGTACTGGATTTGTTCGAGCCACCGAAAGTTGGTCTATATGTTCTATAGATGTTCCTTCGAAAGTCCTTTCTGTAGAAAGCCATGCACCATTTGTATTGTATGATACCATTCCAGATGCAGATATTCCTAGAGTGGCTAAAAGAGTTCTATGAGAAAAGGGTTCCGATTCTTTGATATATAGTTTGTAATCAGGGTATAAGCCTTGTTTATAAGAACCTCTTAAGGTCGATCGAATTCCATAAAAACGACTATTAGCTCCTTCACAAAGTCGGTTATGACGACCCTCTTCTGCTGTTGTTTCTATTTGCAAACCTATGCTGGCACCGATAAGACTCATATGAGCATTAGCCAAAGCAAAACCGATCTCTACGGATATTTCGAGCTTTTCAAGCTTCTCTTCCATACCTTTGTGAAGTTTTTCTATGGCTTCTAGTTGAGGATCTTTCGGGCCTGACTTCCCTTGAGCAATAAGAATGACATCGCTAAGAAGAACCAGACCCTTACTCATTGGGACAACTATCGATAATACTGTCTTTACCCGTTCATCTGTAGCAAGAGTTTTTACGACGTCTAGCATGCCTGCTAATCGTTTTGCGGTTTCAGCCCCCGTACTAGAAGATTGAGATTTTTCTTCAGCATCATCGCTAGCGGAGTTTTGAAAGACATCTCCGACTGAGCTCCCCTTTACCTGGCCATCTGAAAACGCACGAAAGTCCTGCACCGCAAAAATAATTTGATCTATACATCCCAAGAACTCCACAAATTTTATGGCTGCCTCAGGAGACCTATCTGGAATTTTCTTTGCCCACTCTTCTCCTTCTTTACTGAAATGAGCGTCCCAGGCGTCTACAAGCTTTAATGTGTGGTTAACAGAATGTGCAAACGTCGCCACTAAATTATCTATTTGCTTCTGGTTGTCCTCAAGATTTCTTTCAAACAGGTTAAAAGCTTCTTTCTCACTTGGAGTGAAAATCTTATCGAGAAGACCTCTTCTTGTCTTAATACCCTTATGTAGAGCATGTAATGGCGCAAGCTGCTCGTTCCTTATTTTAGCAGATGTTACAGCAGCCTTTGTATCTTTAGCGAGATTAACAGCATTTTCTGATTCCCTCACAACTCCTGCCACGATTCCTGACAATGCTTCATCAGAAAGATGTGAAAGTTCTGAGCCAACCTCCGCACTATAAATTTCCAGTGGATTTGCTAGTGGATCGAATCCCTTTGGATCCTTTTCACTGCGCGGTCTTAAATCACATAGACTTTGGTATCTCTTTCTAAAGGCTTCGGTAAGCTCTGCTTTTTTCTTTCTAGATTCCTCTAAAGCTTGGGCTGCTTCAGGAGAGTTTTGTGATTGAACATTCTGCTCTCCTATTTCAATAGAGCGATCAATTCTTAGTATTTCCTGTAGTTGCATTTTGAGTGCATGCTCTTGAGCTTCACTGGCGGCTTCTTGAGCTTTTTTAGCAGAAGCGACAGCTCCGCTAACATACCCTTGAGCTACCTGATCTCTTGCCCCTTCAGCATAATGCATTGTCAAATCTATTGTTGCAGCAAACGAAGCGTCTTTTATTACCTGGTTCTCAATTATTAGGTTGTCCAGCTCTTTGTTGAGGTTTTCTAGATCAGCAAGATCTTCTTCCTCTTTCACATCCTCATCTAAAGCGTTTGTAATTTCTTTTTCTTGGGCGGTTTGTCTTTTTACATCATTTGAACCACCAACCGCTGCACCACCAACCGGATCTAATATCCCTTTTGGGACTATACCTGCCAACGCTGGATTCGCTAGTCTAGAAAGAGGATTTGATGTGTGGGATGTTAAAACATAAGAAGTACTCGATGATTTCGATGCGGGTTGTGAAGAAGGCGCGCTTGCCCCAGGAAGTGTGGGTCGTTTTTCGATAGCATTGAGAACTTCAGATTTCTTTTTGTGCTCACTCAAAGCAGGACTTTTACCAGCACCAATTTGATAAGCCCTAAACTTCCCACTCTTCTCAATCACAACGATATTGCGGGCACTATCCCACCACATGTTTTTTACACTTTCATCGTCAGCATGTTTTTTTGCAAGAGCCGCATCTTTCTCAGCAAGTTGGCTTAAAGATAGAAACTGAAGATGGGGTTGTGTGTTTGCGTGATTGTGTGGGGGTAAAACAACAGAAGAGATTCCATCTTTGGTAGATGCACTTTCAGGAGGTGGTTGCTGTCCGGGTAAACCAACAGAAACAAAAGCTTGTTTGGGAAGATTGGGTCTATCTGGACCTTTAGGCTTTCTCTCGGCAATTTTAGCTTCCGCAATTTTGATACCTTCAGTCACTCTAATTCTCTCAGAGTGATTGGCACGAGACATTTCGGCTAGTTTAGCCAAATATTCTTTATGTTTTTGTGGGTCGTTTTTAAGAATAGATAGCTCTGCATCTTTCAATTGAGCTATTTGAGATTGGGTAAATCGGGAGTTTGCTTCAGTTTGATTTTTTAATGCTAGATACCTTTCACCTATCTCTTGACGTTTGGTTGCTTGTTTACCAAGCTTTTCTTGACCCCTTATTAAAGGCTTGTCTCCTTTGCTAGCCGCAATCTGAAGGCCTGCTTTCTGAACTTGCAAGGAAGCAGCAACAGCGAGCCCTACCCCAGGAATCAAAGCAGTTAAAGAGCTCAAAACGTTAAACGCTAAGCTGACCTTTTCAGCTGTACTATGAAGTTTATTTCTCTGCTCTTCAATTTGGCCATAAAGATCTGACAGATTAATTTGAGCATTTCCAAGTTTTTCTCCTAACCCCTTTAACCTCTATACACTCGCTTTTTCTTGTTCTGCATATCCATTAAGCTGAGTTAAAAGCCCCCGCAATCGATTAAGAGTTTCATCATTATCCCGGATCTCACTTTTAAGAAACTCTATCGGGATTTCAAAAGAGACTTGAGGCGTATCTGGACTTTTAGTCATTGCAGAGTGATATCTTTCTGCCATGGCCTTAACAGAGTTGATGTTGGCCCTGCTTTGAGACTCTCGGTGTTGCTTGGTGCTTATGAAATTGGCTATTGTATTAGCAATTTCTCCAGCCACATTCATAATTTTCCCAGCCATCTCCAACTTTTTTGCTTCGGCTTTCACCTTAGCTTCCATCTCGGATGCTTCGTCTAATTCTTCTTTGGCTTTTTCCTGAGCTTTTTCGTAAGCTGCAATCTCTTTAGTAAGCCTCTCCTGATTTTCTCTAATAGAGCCTATATCCGCACGATTCTGAGCTGTCTTCTGAGCGATTTCATCGAGCTCTTCTGCATGTCCCAAAGAACTGCGAGTCTCTTTAGATACAATTCCACTCCCTATACTAACAGCTGCAACCCCTACTTGCCCAGAAACAGGTAATGCATTAAGACTAAGCTCTCCAGTACCTTCTAAAACTTTATGGATAGAATCAGGACCAACTTTTGTTTTAGGCAGTAACCCCTCTTCTTGAGCAGACTCTTCCATTTTTTTTAAGATAGGAAAAGCCCCTTTAGCTATCGATCCCCAAACTTCACTATGAATATCATCTCCGCAAATCTTAAAAGCTTCACGTTTTTCTTCCATTGAAAGACTCAGAAAATCTTCTCTAGACATTTGACGATAATAATCAACAGGGTGCTGCTGTTTTGACGATAGGGGGAGATCATCTTTCGAGGTTTTGGTTCTTTTTTCAACAGTCTCCCTCTTACTAGGTTGAGTGGTATTAGTCGCCACTTGATCGCTGAACAGGGGTTTCCTAAGTATAGAACCCTGATTTCCGCTTTGTATGTTTAACATTACTAATGTCCTTACTCTATATGATTTTACCTAACGAGTATCTACCTAAAATTATTTTCGGGCAAGCGAAGGAGTGAATTTTGACATACAAAATATTTGAGTGCTAAGTTTTTCCAGTCGGGAGTGCCCCCTTACGATGAGCCTCATGAATTAACAAACACTAATTGAGGTGACACCTTGTCTAAGACAATTTCTTTTGTAGCTCTTCAACTTCTTTGTGAGTTAGCCCCGTACTTTTAACAATCTTTTCAATAGGAATATCTAGCTCAATCAATTTTTCAGTAATCTCTAGAGCTTTTAGTCTTTCTCCTTCCTCTCGGCCTGTTTTGTCTGCATACTCCAACACAGCATCCCAGTCTCGGATTGCATTGATGCTTTGCTCATATTCTTTTTTCTTTTCAGAAGATGGGGAAAGTATTTCAAACCGCTCTAAAGCTGTTTTAAAAATAGAACATTGCTTCATAGCTTTAACCTGTTGCTGATTTAGGTTGTCTGCATTCTTAATCAAAAAAAGCCATTGGTCACGTTCTGATTCTACGTTCTCAAAAGACCCCGTATTGAAATTGGTAAGATCAATGATAGTTGCTCTCCATTTATCAAATAGCTGACCGTTACTTTCAGATTTTTGTGATTGGAATCGAAATGTTTCAACAGTGGCGTCAGACTTTAAGATCCCATAACTTGCAAGTGCAATCACATGAACTTTTGGCAGCATATGCAAAGAGCTATCATAGTTTTTAAGACTTTCTTTTGTTCTATTAGTGTCTCCATGCATAATCGAGTCGAAAAGATATTTCTCTGCACCCTTGTAATTGTAGACTTGCATTTCGACAATATACCTTTCTCCACTTATATTCTTAACAGAGACATCAAAAAAAGCTGTCGGCTTCCCTATTTCAAGTCGTATTTTGCTTGGATCTAAAAACTCTTCAATTTCTATTTTGTCATCTCCATGAAGATCCAAAAACACGTTAATAAAGCTCTCTAAAATTTCTTTACTTCCTGTATCACAAAAAAAGTCCATAAAAACAGTATCAACTTGAGGGCTTAAGAGATGTGAGGATTCTTTGTCACGAGACGTAGAAAAGCTTCGAGAATAAGAGAGTCTATGTGGAAATGTTGCCTGAAAAAGAGCTCCTGACTTCGTCCATTCTTGCGATTGTGCCCTTGAGCTAAAAGACCTTGCTCCCATTGAGTAATGGTTTCTCCAAAGCCTATTAGAAAAGCAAGGAAAACCGATCTTTTGGGTTGGTCTCTCCACAAAGCTTGAGAAATACGGTGTTTTTGTCATTGAGCTGCATATTTGGCGGATCATAGCAAGCCTCCTTGAGCTTAAGTTTACTGGCAAATAGTTTACAGCTCCTTATCGTATTTAAACAAGACAGCGAAAAGTAAATTTTCCAAGTGCGGGTATAACCACTTGATAGTAAATATTTAAGCATGCTTATATAGGGGTACCCCCCTTGTTTGGCCTGCCCAGGTTTTGGGTCCCTATCGCGCTCTTACCCGCAGCTGGCGATCAAAGAAGGTAGAGCCATTCAGATCATCAATAGCCTTCCTTGCCTGATCGACATGCGGCATATTAATGATAGCAATTCTTCTAGCCTTATCTTTCTCCACCTTTCTAACAGAGCCATACTGTCTAAAAAGCTTTTTAATCTCATAAGAGCTGGCGACATATGGAAATCCCTCAATCAAAATATCCATCGAACTTCTCCTTGTCTACGTTTGTACCATCTTCAATGCCGAATCTACCAAAGCCTTAAATAATTTTCTAGGCGGGCAACACTCCGTCAGATCTGTCGGAAGGTTCTACCAAAAGACTTTGTTCTAAATCACCACTTCGCCATTTACGAACACCAACACATATCGCACTATACTTTTGCAACACTATTTAGATATCTTTGGGATACTTTCTGCTAGCTGTAGTTATCCGTTCTAAAGTTCTTCCTTACGAACATACCATATCTTGTGGTTGCCTCCAAACTCCCCAAGAAGTACACTGAAGTCATGGACTTAGAAGCTGTCAAAGTATTCACTTCTATCGTGGTGGTGATATTGGTTTGGTCAGCTATGTATTACATGCTTAAACGAAAAGGATAAATCATGGACATGGATTGGACTCAGGCCCTTACTATTATATTTTCAACTGTTGGTGTTGTCTTCATCTTCTTCATCTATCTAATGAGCCGAATGGATAACAAATTCTCAAATGTGGAAAATAAATTTGAACAGCTTCTCAATCGAATAAACCAGAAAATGGATCATATTGAAGAAAAGATGGATTCGAAATTCGATGGTATAAATACCAGGTTTAACTCCCTTGAAAATCGTCTTACTGCTTTAGAATCTGAGACAAAGTCTGAACTAAGAAATATGAATCAACGCCTGTCAAATATCGAAAACTGCGTCATGCCCAGAAAAGTCTTTCATTTTGAAGAGTCTCATAAAGGTGGTGACGAGGAGCCCAAGGAGAGCTAGTAATGAGTGGTGCAAAAACCTTGCTACTAACTGTTTGTTGGGTGTTTTTTGCTGCTGCCATAAGTCTTTTCTTCATAAAGAAAAAATAATTTTTGAAAAACCTCACATAAAAACATAACCTTTTACTCCATGCATTTGACAAGAGAACTTTTCTTTGCTATAATTAAAGGAATAGGGGAGAGTGGCTTGTGTCTTCATTTATCAATTCAATTTTAAAGATCGACTTCCTTTACAAAGATTGTTTAATCTGAAAATTTCCACATTTTTGTTTGACAAGAAAACACTTTTGTGGTACAATGCGCTGTATATAGAGGGGGGATTGTCTTTATATGTTATCCATAAAAATTTGTGAATGCCTGGAAAATCAAGGGATAAACCTTGAAAAAAAGATTATTGAGGTTAAGACTAATCGTGGAAATTTATTCATAAATCCTATGGAGGAAACGGAGTCTACTCCAAAGTTTGGATTCTGCAAGCACTGTCATTTACCTTACCTCTCAAAAGACTTAGCTAAAACAATCCTCCATAACGCTGTAAAGAAGAAACAAAAGGAGGTTGGTTGTCTTACAGGAGATGAAATCAAAGAGATGCGTAACAAGATGGGATTGTCCTTAAGGGGCTTTGGAGAGTTTTTACAGATCCCTTATACCAATATTTGCCACTGGGAGACCTATAATCTCATCCAAGACAGGGCCACAGATCAATACATTCGGATTAAATATTCCCAGTATCTCAACAGTCACCACCCTCAAAGAAAACGCCTTAAAAAGGTTTTTATGGTAGTCATCCAGAATGTAGATACCAGCAAAATCTTTCTCAACAAAATCCTATTCTACATTGACTTTTGGCACTTTAGAAAATTCAGCAAAAGCATCACAGGAACAAATTACATTCCCCTGCAATATGGCCCATGTCCTGAGAATTACCATGAGATTTTGAAAGAGATGATCGATGAGCGCTTGATTTACAGCGAAAAAGGGCACCGGTTCAGGTTAAATGTTGCTCCTAACATGATGGAGTTTAACGTGGACGAGATACAGACAATTGATGAAATCACTGAAATTGCTAAAACAGATAAAGGAAAAAAGCTCTTTGATTTATCTCATGAAGAAGCGGGCTTTTTAGAAACACCTCTCTATCAAACGATTAGTTATGAAAAGTACTCTATTTTTCTAAGAATTGAGGAGTTGCTCAAGAAAGATTAAATTACTCAGCTTTTGGGTGTTAATTCAAGTTTGTCGACCGGACTAACACCCTCATGGCCTTTTAGGACCCAAAAAGCATTTTTGCCTTAGGGGGATGTCTTCATTATACATGATATTTCCCCTTATATAAAGCCAAAAATCTCTGGTCGTCAAATATTCTTAAATTCAAACAAAGTTTTAAGGGGGAAGACATATGTCTATCAACACATTAAAAAAAGAAGAGGAAAATACTCAAAGCCACACAAAAATTGAACAGTTATTTCCAAAGCCACAGGAGGTTTTTCAAAAGGCTAGTGACAAACCAAGCTGCGAGGAACAACAAGCCTATCTAACGAAGAAAGAGATTTCTTTAGAAGAGTCTAAAGGAGTAAAATTTGGGAACTACTATATGTCTCCTGCTCTATTAGTGCCGCTCAGAGATTTAAATGGAGACCTGCTATCTATTCAGTATATTTTCGGAGGGCCTGAGGGAGGATTCCAAAAGCGGTTCCACAAGGGTAGTGATAAAACAGGAGGTTTTCTTACTTTTGATGCGATCGATGATGGCGACACCATCTTTATCGTTGAGGGATTTGCAACAGGAATTTCACTCAAGAAAATCATTGGTCAATCGGAAAGTATTGAGAAATTTAAGATTGTTTGTGCCTTTACAGCTCAAAATATCCCAAATATAGCTAAAGTCTTGAAGGAGCGGTTTGAGTATAGCGAGATTATAGGAGCGCCAGATGCTGATGAAGCGGGGAATAAAGCGGCTAAAGAGTGTAAGGAAATAGGGATTCATTCGATCTTTCCTCCAATGGATGAGGAAGGGAATGACTGGGATGATATTTTAAAAGACCTTGGGAAAGAATCTGCTGCTGAGGAGTTCAATAAGTCATTAGCTTTAAAGGGAAGTGATGATCAGCTAGAGATAGCACCCAAAAGTATTCCAGAAATTGAAAATATCCTAAATAATCTGAATGAGGATCCTTTTAAAGACTTTTCATTGAAAAACTTTCCTCCTGTCCTAAGAGAGTACATCGAAAGTATCTGTGAGACAACAGAGGCTCATCCAATTATGATTACAATGTCAGCGCTTTGCATGATCTCATCATTTGTGGGGACCAGGGCCTACATCCCTAGAGGAACCTTTTTTCAGACGTTGTATCCCAATATTTGGAGTTTGTGTATCAACAAGAGTGGCGGTTTTAAGACAACAGCTCTCAATAAGGGAGCAGAAATTGCCATAACGAAGGACCGAGAAATTTTGAAGCGTATCAAGGAGATGGAGAAAGAATTCGAGGAGAAAAAGATCTTGAAAAAATCTACTCCGGAGGATGTTGAGGCTTTTGAAAGGAAGGTTTTGGATGAAGAGCTCAAGAGTCCCATGCTTCCTAATCGTCAAACAACAGAATTCCTCATGAAACATCTGAGTCAAGGCCACGAGGGAATGGTCATGGCAAGTGAGCTTGGAGAGTGGCTGAGGAATATGGATAAGAGCCATAATGGCGATCTCAAGCAGATTTTTACCCTGTTTTATGATTGCGACATTCCTCCGTATCGGTACTGCACCAAGTCATCAGGGAGCTACACGATAGACAAGCCATTTATCACGATTAATGCTGTTTCGACTGTTGATTGGATTCAAAGTCATGTTAAATCTGATGATGTTTTTAGTGGATTCTTTGCGAGGTTCTTGCTCTTTACTCCTCCCTATAAAGAAACCATTCCTCCAGCGCTTCCAATTCATCAGAAGGAGAGCGATGAGGCTTCTCGAAGAAAAATCATGGAGACTCTTGAGAATATGGATGAGGTGAAAGAGTTTTCTATACCTGAGGCCGTGGAGTTGCAATACGACAACATTCATGCTTCAATTTATAAGATGGTGCAAGCCAACAAAAAATATGATGATCGCTGTCAGACGTTCTTGGAACCCTGTCTCAAAAGGTGGTCACCTTATGTTCTTAAGATTGCGATGCTTCTTAGGATTATTGAGGATCCATTTTCTAATGAGCTCAGTGAGACATCTCTTAAAGGTGCTTCTGAAATCATTAGGGTAGCAATCAAATCAACAACCAAACTTTTTGAGAAAGAGCTTGGTGAGTCTTCAGATCAGCGAAAGCAGAGAAAGGTGTACGAGTGGATTGTTCGCAGAAGTCGAGAGAAGAAAAGAACAAAGTTTTTTGATTTCTTAAAGAGCAAGATACTAGATGGTGGGTCAAAAGAATATGAAGATGTCCTTGAAACCCTGATTAACTCAGGAAAAGTTGATTGCATCAATCCTCAGATCAAACAGAAAAAAGAGAGAGAATACAAGATTTCCCAAGAAAAAGTTCGGAATGTCCCGACCATTTAAGGGTAGTGTTTTGTCTATGGAAATTGAATTGGTGGTCGGAAAAGGTCGGATTGATTCCGACCACTTTTTTAAGGGGTGTTGATTTCATAAGTTATTTATTATTATTATATTATATATATTATTATTAAAAGAATTCCTATAAGGTCGAAAAAACGAAGGGTTTAGGGGTTATGAGAATAAAAAAACGCCCAAAAAACAAAAAAGGCCAGAAGTCCCGAACTTTCGACCTCTTGCCTATTTTTGGACTTAAGTTCTTAATTATCAGCGCTCTTTGGTGGTCGGAATTTGCCCGACCATTTCCCGACCTTTTCGACCTCTTATTGTTTTTTTGAAAACGAGGAATTATGAAGCTTAGGCCATACCAACTTGAATGCTTAAGGATTATTGAAGAAAAATCTGCTGCTGGGATCAATCAGCAGCTCGTGGTGCTTCCAACAGGAGCTGGTAAGACAGTTATCTTTTCAGAGCTTATCAAAGAAAAAAATCTCAAGACCTTGGTTATCGCTCATAGACTTGAACTTCTCGAGCAAGCTGAAGCCAAGATTAATTATGCTGCACCATTTATAGAGACAGGGATCTTTTGTGGCGATAGACGGTGTCATGAAAGCCAGGTAACTATTGGTTCCATTCAATCAGCTGTTAAATATTTAGACCTACTGAAAGAAGAAGATTATCAGCTGCTCATTATAGATGAGGCTCATCATGCTGCTGCCAAAAATTATCGCACTCTGATCAAACACCTCGGCTTTGCGAAGGCTAATGAGGACAAGCTCTTGGTGGGATTTACAGCGACTCCAAACCGCAGTGATGGTCGAGGACTCGATGAAGTCTTTAAAGAGGTGGTCTATCACATCAGCATCAAAAAACTTGTAAATAGGGGGTACTTGATATGCCCAGAGGGATTACACGTCACAGTAGGGATAGATCTCAGAAAGATTCAAAAGCAAATGGGAGATTTTAAAAAGGAACAACTACAAAGAGTCATGCTCGAAGAAAATGCAATCAATGTTGTCGTGAGTACTATTGCAACGCATGCTTCAGATAGACGAGGGATAATCTTTACGGTCAATATCAAACATGCAGAAATACTCAAAGAGCGGATTAGAAGCCTTGGTTTTACTTGTGACACGGTTCACTCTCGGATATCGATAAAAGACCGTCAAAAGCGCTTAAAAGCCTTTGCTAGGGGAGAGGTTCAGTTCATCACAAATCCAATGATCCTCACTGAAGGATTTGACTGTCCAAGAGCAGACTGCATGATCAACGCTGCTCCCACACTCAATAGGTCTCTCTACGTTCAAAAGGCTGGTAGAGTCTTAAGAATCCATCCCGAGAAGACTAGTGCCCTATTGATAGATTTTGGGTATACCAAGAAAAAACATGCTCTTAAAACTGCAGTAGATCTATTTGGAAATGCTAAGATGAGAAAGCTCATGGATGCCAGGGAACTGAGACCTAAAAAGTCTGCAAATAGTGAGCCAACTGATTTGAGCGCTTTAAAGTTTGGTAAGAGCGAGAAAGAAAAATACAATCCATTAGATCCCTCAGAAAGCTTTAACTCAACGCTTCCTTGGAGGGAAAGTATTGATGTTTCAGAAAGAAAGGTCTTTTCATTGGAGATAAATGGAATAAGGCTGTTTATCAGAAAGATAGATGATGGCGATCAGTACGAGGTGTTCAGATATGTATATGAATCTGAGGGGCATTCTAGAGAATTCCATGGGATTCACAAGAAAAAAGAAGCCTTTGAACTTGCGGAGTCATTGACGGACAGGCCAACAAAAATGAGATCTTTCTCTAATGATAGCTGGAGAGCCGATGAGCCAACAGAACGGCAACTCAAATTTCTTAAGTTTCTTCTCGCTAAATCAAAACACTCTGGTCCATACATAGACCTTTCTAAATTAACAAAGGGTGATGCTGCTGACTACATTGAGAAATTCCGGAGATACTCAAAGTAACGGTTTTAGTTTTTAAATTATGCCGTGCGCGTGTGACCTCGACATAAAAACCTCCGTGCGCGCGTATCTGAAACTACTACAAGCGTAGTATATAAATAGCTCTCTATAAAGTCTTTTCTAGAACCGTCACATTTGTGGTGATTCTAGGAATTTGTTTACGTGTCTATGGCGGCCCCTCAGCTCTATTGAAGTTTTTATTTGCCGAAAAGCCCCTTCTCAAATAAGCTGCCTACTATGAAACTTTTTGAAAGCAAAAGCATTAGCGATAGTCTTACCATCTCCAATCCCCATGGCATACACATCCGCCCCGCAACAAACATCTGCCTGCTTGCTGAAGAATACCCTGAAACTAGCATCACGTTCTCACTTAGAAATAGGAAGGCTAGTGGGACAAGCATAAATGAGATCCTTGCTTTATCGGCTGGCTATCAGGATGTAGTGAGTGTTCAAATAGAAGGCCCCAAAGCTAAACAGCTCTTTAAAAAGATGAGCAGTCTCTTCGCAGATCTTGACCAATACGATGGTCCAATCCTAGAGGTCGACAGCTTTGATCCCGAGAACAGGCAGTGCGGCTATGGCCGCTTGCTGGATGATCGCTTGTGGGATTAGTTGGTGTTGCAAGGCTTCTTTGGCTGTCAGCTTATTAAACTTCCCCTGACATAGGCGTTGTGGGCTCCACCTAAAAGACCATACCCTGTGGTAAATTTTCCCTGGGGTCTAGCCTTTGGGGGACTGAAACCCTAGGGTCTATCTTCTTACCAGCGTTCATATGTTCTTCAGCTTTCTTAAGTTATGCCTTCATCTTTCTCAGCCCTAACCGGATCTTGCCTGCCACCTCAATATTTCTGCAATGCTGCTAGTTTTTCTAGCCCTGTCAGATTTTTGACAGAGGTGGTTTCTTGGTCTTTTTTGCCTCCGGTAAATCTACCGGAAGCAAAACACCACCCTGCCCACAGCCCTGTCGCTATTTAACTACGCTATCACAAGCTTGCCCCCCAGGTAAATTTTCCTTAGGGTTTGCCGTTATAATTATCTCCTGAACCTCCAGGTAAATTTTCCTTAATGTTGCTATTCAGATCGTTTTGAACACCTTGGTGCTTCCATCTATAATGTGACGGGCCTTACCTTGTGCCAAATCTGGCACAATGTTGCTATTCAGATCATTTCGAGAGCCTTGTCGTTTCTTATCCTGCCTTGCAAAAACCCCAACCAGATCTCAAGCTTGACACTTTTCTACACCCTCGGTCAATTTTGACCTGGGGTACTTAGTCCTTAAGCTAAGCGGTTCACCCCCACCCTAAGCTAAGCCCCCACCTTTAATTATATTGTTTTATTGTTTTATTTGAGATATTGTTAAGAAAGAGGTGATGAACATGAGAAAAATAGCGGTTATTTTGAATAAAGGCGGCGTAGGCAAAACAACTACAGCGGTTAATTTAGCTCATGGCTTAAGCCTTCAGAATAAGAAAGTCCTTCTTGTCGATACAGATGATCAGGGGCAATGCTGCAAGCTATTGAACGCTTTTCCGAAATACGGCCTTGCTAATGTGTTAGACGATGATTCACCAATTGACCCTTTGAAAGCCTCCGAGGAAGTTCGAAAAAACCTGTCTCTTTTAAGGGGCGGTGAAGAGTTAGCCATTGTGAAAAAGATGTTATCTATGAAAGAGATGAGATCTGAGCTGTCTTTATTGGATGTTCTGGCCAACATAGAAGGCAAGTTCGATTACGTGGTGTTAGATACTTCACCTAGCTTTGATAGTCTTTCTCTGAACGTCTTATTTTACTGCGAGGAGGTTTTAACTCCGGTAAGCTTGGAAAGCCTTTCCTTGGACAGCTTGGCTAGTTTTGGAAGGAGAGTGATCAGTGTCAGCAAATACAACACAAAGCTAAAGCATAAATATTTAGTCCCTACCTTCCAAGATGGAAGAGTGAAAAAGAGCAAGGAGGTCTTGGCTATCTTAGAAAAGCACTTCTCGGATGTCATATGTGACCCAATAAACTACAGCGCGAAAGTTTCTGAGTCGGCAGGTCACGGCAAGACAATATTCGAATTTGCCCATAACTCAACGGGGGCTGAAGATTATAAAAAATTAGTTAAAAGGATAGTTAGAGATGAGAGAGAATACGCCTGACCCCTTTGTTTTGGAAAAACTTATGGGAAGAGCCGAAGGTAATAAAACAATAAATAAACATGAAAATAAAGAAATAGAACACAAAAACAATAAACCAATACGACAACAAAAAAATATCACCTTTAGCTTATCTGCCGAGGTCATCGCGCTATTAGAGTCTTCTTGGCTGACCTTGAGGAAATCCAACCCTAAGGCAACTAAAACGGCAATAGTCGAGTCGTCTTTGAAAAAAGCATTAAGCGACCTGGGGTCCATTGAACTATGAAAAAGCCCAACTCCACCATGCAGGATGGTAAATGACCGATAAGGAAATGCTTGAGATTTTAGAAGAGCTTCGCCTTGAAGAGTCGCCAGATCAGCTCTGTTTTGACCTGTTTGCTGGCAATTGGCCTTTATCTGATGATGGTTGTGGGCAACTACTCCTTTTCGGCTGAAATTCACCTTGCATCTTAGCTTAGGTAGTGCTACATAGCTCCTATCTAAAGATAGCCCAACACAAGCCGAGTATGAGCACTTATTCCGCATTCGAGGCCGGGTCTTTCCTTTTTTCCTAGGAATATGCTTAAATAGTTTGAAAAACTAATATGGAAACGATGACTGAACTAGTTGGAACAAAAGAAGCAATTTCAATATTAGGATGTACTTCCGGTGTTTTTAAAGGCTATATTCGAAGGGGCAATCTTTCCCCATATAAAAAGGTCAATGGAAAAAGCTATTTTGAAAAAGAGAGGATCTTGAACTTCAGCCCAATGGGTGCACATATTCGGAACCGACCTAGCTTTAATCGTCACACAGGATCTGGGCTTAATAATGCAGACCTATCAGATATTATTGAAAAGTGGCGTGTAAATTCTAGGGACAGCGCCTCAGTGGATGTGCAGATTGGGATCTATACAGAAAAGATCCGTCAGCTAGAGATTGAGATGAAGCGTATTTCAACGACTAATCCTGGCTTTGTAACAATGCGCTATACGCTGCTCAGGCATGTTGGCGAAAGAAGGAGGCTCTTGCACTATTTAGAGATCTCAGATTACCGCCGCTATCTTCGGGCAATGGATCTGATCAGAGAAGGGGCAGCCAAGTGAAGATTCGAGTGACAGGCTTTCCGGGGATCACCAATAAGGAAGAGATCCGTAGGGTCTTTAGTGCGTTTGGAGATATTACTAAGGTCGAAAAGGAATACGGAAAAAGCATTGCATATGTCACGATGCCCTACGATTATCAAGGCCTTAAGGCTATTCATTCTCTAGATGGCACCCGGATCTTAGGGAGAGTGATTATCGTTGAGGAGTCTTTTTCATGAGCAGCACAAAACAGCAATTGTGTGTTGATGTTCTTTATTTTAAATGGCCTAGGTTTGAAGAATGAAGCTTTTGCTTGAGGGCATTCCCCAAAGTTTGGACTACGAGAGCTTAGAAAGATATATTTCTTCCTGTGCCAAGACATTTACCCTAAAAGCCCTAGATCCGCAGCAGTCGGGCCCATCTAGCTGGAATGCAATGTTGTCAGTTCCTCATAAGATCAGCTCGTCAATGCTCATTTACCTTTTAGACAAGGAGAGAAGCGGCTGTGGCACGATATCAATCAAAATATTAGAGGACCAAAAATGACAAATCTCAACATGGGAATGATCGCAAATCTGCAAAAGAACTTTGAGAAGATCGAGAAGGCCATTGGCTATACGTTTGCCAATAAGGATCTACTTCTGCAAGCATTTTTAGACTCAAGCTTTCCACTGCCTGTTGCAATTCTAGATAGCGGGGAAACAAATGAAGACTTTGTATGGCGCGGCAAT
>Ga0129327_10000283_pt1 | contig 30830 bp, 44 predicted proteins | sample CPBDNA_6_FD_111799 | JGI IMG/M metagenome (GOLD analysis project Ga0129327, IMG submission 111799) | Freshwater to marine salinity gradient microbial communities from Chesapeake Bay, USA - CPBay_Spr_31_0.8_DNA | ecosystem: Environmental > Aquatic > Marine > Coastal | place: USA: Chesapeake Bay... | reverse complement strand
CCTCTACAATTGCAGGTGTTGTTCTTACATTTACATCTGTTCCTTCCGTTGAAGTCATTACTAAGCCGTTTTCACTAAACGAAATTGTATCTTCAACAGTAGTCCAATCCTCTCCGAGTTCTTTAACTGATATGCTATTGAATACAGCACCTACACCACCTGAATAACCATTATTAAATCCAATAAAATCATTAGTTGAACCACCTGTAATATATATTGTTTGTACACCAACCGTTAGTGCTGCGCTATTGTTACCACCCGCATAAATTTGTGCGGGGGCACCACCCAAACTTGCTACATCAACAGATACTTGATATGATTTTTCTGCTGCTACAACGCCACCTTGATAAGCTAAACCAGAACTTGTTTTAGTCCCTTGTCCACCTGATACACTTATTGAACCATTCCAACCACTACCTGAACTGAAATCTCCATTTGTTACAAGCTCACTTCCCGTATCCGTAAAGTTTGGATTTGTGACAAGGTTGGTAGCTTCCTTAACTGAGATATTTTCAAGGAACATATCACAAGCACCTGAATCTCTTTCTATTATTAATTGAGTATTTTCAACAGCTACATAAAAAAAAGAATAACTACCATTAGCAGAAGCCTTTTGAAAAGGAGACTCTGCTGTTGGTCTTACTCTTATTGTTCCTAAAGTCCATCCAGTAATATCAAAAGTAATTACATATGATTTGCCAATTTCAAAAACTGAACTCTGATAAGCAAATTCATATGTTCCATCTGATAGACAATGCAGCTTGTTATTTGCTATTGTAAATGATGAAGATAAACTCCAATTTACATTTGGCGTTGGAAAGTTTCCATCAGTCACAAGTTCACCACCTAATGGAACAGCACTAAAATCTCCGTTCGTGACAAGCTCAGAACCTATCTCAGCAAAATCACCATTCTGAACAAGGTCTGAACCTATATCATTAAATGATCCATTCTGAACCACGTCTTGACCAGCTCCACTAAAATCACTTAGATTGATATCCAATACGTTTGTTCCTTTGGTGAGCTGAATCATTGTGTGCTAAGTTATTAATTTATTAGTAAAAAAAAAGAGGAGAAGCGAATCGCCACCCCTCTTTCAGTTAGTTATTTAAAATACTATGATGGATTCGTCACAGTAAATGCAGCAGTTCCACCATCAACTTGATCGAATGGCCAGTTAGCAGCAGCAGCATCAGTTGAAGCTGTTATTGCTGGTGGGTAGGTATTCTCTCCAGCTGTCACAGTTAGTGTATATCCTTGCATGTCTGCTCTCGCTTGACCAGTTACAAACGTTCCACCAGTCACAGTACATCCATTTTGAAGTCCAATGCAGTACACATTATCATTCGCATCTAAGATGTATGCAAATACTCTTGTTTGAATCAACTTCTGTAATTCATCAGATGTTGATTGCTTCAAGATATTCAAAGTGACTTCCAATGCTGAATCATATGAAGCAGATCCAGCTGGTTCATTTGTTATAGTTGTAGTCAATGAAGCTGTATTTGGTTGCACATCATATCTGAAACACGCCTGAGTTACATCAATTCCATCCAATGCACCAGTATCAAATGTCATACCACCATATCCAGCCACCTGAAAGTCACTAAAATAAATTGCCTTGATTCCACCAACTGTGTCTTTACAGTTTAATCCAATCGCAGCTGTTAAATTACAAGCCATTTTGTTTTAATTTTTTTCAGTTAATATTAAGCCTTACCCCAGTAGATGTCAGCACCTACTCCAACTTGTACACCAGCTGCATAACGCATGATGAAGCGCACGTTGTCAGATCCATCAATTGGTGACATATCTATTGTACGAACCTCAGTCATGTTTGTGAGGATGTTAGAACCAAATACAAGATTGCTCTCATATGTAGCAACAATCTGATTGTCTGGCATTCCAGGACAAGCATAGATAGGATAGCCGTATATGTTAGATGGCTTTGCATTCGCTTGATAGTCATTTGAGAATCCTTCAGATCCAAGATGCTGCTGGTATAGGAATGCTGTCTTTGGTGAGACATACAAAGCAAAGTCTGGCTTTGCTAATACTTCAGATGAACAAGCATCAAGTACTTTTTCCATTTCCACAACAATGATTCCTTTTGTGAATGGTGAGATTGTAGTCACATCATTAACGTTTCCATCAACAACAAATATTCCAGTTGTAGCTGTAAGGAATCCTTCAAACTCTCCACCAGTAGCATCTGCTCCAGTCCAGATATCATTCTCAACTTGTTGAGCAACTAATCCAGCAATGTGTCCAATTACATAATCAGAGAATGCAGATGGCATATTAGAGTTGAGACTGTTTCCAGTATCAGCTGCTAACCATGATTGGCGCATTGTCTTTTTGCAAAGGTCAATATTTACAGCAAGTTCTTTTGTAGTTAGAACGTTCTCTGTAATTGTTACAGATCCAGCATCAGCGAAATCACAAGATGCATCAGCTATTAAAGAAGCACCTTCAATTTGGTTTATTACAGCCTTGTAATATACATCATCAATTGTTCTGATCCATCCATTTGCTAAGGTAGCACCACTCTTTAAAGCAGCACTCACGAATGGCAATGCTAACTCTCCAGCATAAGTTGGAGTAGTTAATGTTGGCCCAGCAAATTCATGCTTTGTTGCAACGCTTTTTTCCTCTGCATTGAATGAGGTTTTTTTAATATACTTCATTTTAGTTTTTTGCGAAGTTTGAAATTATTGCATGTGCTCTGTCTGCTGTTTTCAAAGATGAAAAAGTTTCTTGATCCATGTCCTTACTATTATTTTTTGTTGGTGAGTGATTAACACCAGTATCTGCTGGTTCGTTTTCAATAGCTGAAAGACGTTCCACAATGTTTTCAAATGCTGCATTTATCTCTGAAGATAGTTCACTCATTTCTTCAGATACTTCATCATCACCTCCAACCTTATCACGCTTCAAATCTGCAACTGCATCCTCAAGATTCTTGATACGCTTCTCCATACCAGCCCAATCTTGCACATCAGCTTCATCACCTTCAGCCATTTCAACCTCCACTTCCACTTCAGCTTCTGCTTCTGGTTCTTCTTCACCAAGTTGTACAATTCGACCATCAGCAACAACGAGAACTGTTCCATCCTCAAGTGCATATGTGCCATCATCAAGATAGTCTGCATTGCCTTCATCAGACATCACAGATATCTCTACTCCAACAGCCATTGCTTCGGCTTCTGTTACTACTAAGCGACCATCATCTAATCTTGCTTCTGCATAGAATTTGGTTAGGTTTGGGAGGTTTAATAATCCTCTGATTTTGTCGATTGTTTTGCTCATGATATTACTTGTTCAAATACATATATAATTTTCTTCAATCCGTTCCCTTTGTATGATCCTCACAAGCCATATAGAGCACGATATCATCAACAGTGTGCTCATGGTATCCAATACAACTATTGAACAGCTCTCCATACAGCTCTGCTTCTTCAATAGTCCTCCAAAGTGGTTTGCCATCCAGATGAAATACTGCATCCATTTCCTCCAATACAAGTGATTTTAACTGCTCAAGAGTTTCTGTATCTTTTGGGCAATTCGGACATGGCACTCTTTCAAGTCTTTGTGCCTTCACCAATTCATCTGTGAAATATCCTTCAATAGAAAAACCTCTCACATCTTTCTCAATGATAGCATTCCAGATATTTTCATCCCATATTTTCATAGATAACATCCATGTGCCAACTGGCAAATCAAATCCATAGAGAGCTGCTTTGTCTCTTTTCGGATCTTCTATAAGCCATGATTCAACAACAGTCAATCCACTGATATCATCTACATGCTCATATGTGTGTGAATTGGTTTTTTCCTCTTTCATATAAAGCTGTGAAGCTTGTCTCACAGTTTCAACTGAGAAATACACCTCATATTCTTCATCTTCTTCTTCGTTGTATCTGGCAATTCTTTTCTCTGGAATCAATGCTGGGCCGACTAACATTCTTTTGGCTTCATCTACTTTGGCCATGATATATTTGTCTCCACGATTAAAGAAAACAAAATTTTCTTCTATGGCTGGAAATCTAACTAAACTGACAGCTGTAATTCCTGACAGCTCCATTTCTTCATCTATTAATAATTCAATTGTTTTCATAAGGTTGCATGATGTAATAAGTTAGCATTGAGTTGTTGTTGTGATGTCATGTCTTGAGCCACAACGAATGCTTTGATTGGTTTATCTGTTAATGTTTCTAAGTCAGTTGGAGCTGTTTCACTTGGTGCAAATGTATCTGGCACTAATGCTGTTGTTTGATTACTTCCAGCAGTTGGTGGTGATACTACATCTGGAGTTCCACCAGAATCAAATCTTGTTTTTGCTATGGATGCAATAGAAGCTGCTCCAGTTAATCCAGCTGTAACAGCACCCGGTAATCCAGCTGGAAATCCTAATCCAACTGGTGGAGCTGATAATGAAGCAATGATAGCAGATCCAGTACTCATAACAGCCGAAGCAATTTGCATCTTCTTTGCTCTCTGAAATCTTTTCTTTGCAGTTTTCTTATCATCATCTTCACGCCCCTGATCCAGCGCAGAGAATAAAGAGAACGCTGCTTGTGTCATTGCCATGACTGAATTGATTGTTTCTTGCCTTAATTCTTGTTTGGTTTTCTCTGCTTCTTTTACAACTTCTTCTTCTTTTTTAGCATATTTTTCTGTGATGGCAAGTAATTCTGCATCTTGTTTTTCCTTCAGTAGCTTTTCAGTTTCTGCATTACCTTGAGCCATCTCATTAAGTGTGAGATATTTCAAAGCAACAGCATCAATTTCATTCTGTTCTGCTGATTGTGTTGCTGCTTTCAATGTTGCAATCCTTAACAATTCAGCATCATCCGCTGCTTTGTTTTCTGCTGCCATCTGTTCTTTCAACAGCATTTCTTCCATTATGAAACGCTTTTTCATTTTAGCAGATTGAGATCTCAAGGATATCGCTGCTGCTTCCAATTCTGCTTCTTTCTGATAATCTTCTTCCAGACTTTCAGTTAATGCAATTTCTTCTTGGTGGATTCGCAATTTTTCTTCTGCGATTCTCAGCTGTTCATCAAATATTTCTTTCTCAAGTTTCTGAGCTTTCTGATTTGCTTCGATTCTGTCCACATAACTTTTACTTATATCACCAGAAATCACACGCTGCTCATCCATGATAGCACGTTTTTCTGCCTCCGTTACAAGCAAATCTCTCTCTGCTTGTCTTAGATTTTGACTTGCTTTTGTTAATGCATTTTGAGCTGTGACTGCTTTGGTAGTTTCATCAACAAGCTCTTTTGTAGCATCAACCAATTCACCAACCACAAGAACAGTTCCAGCAATTAATGGATTTGCCATTGCAAGATTCTCAACTCCTTTCTTTGCATCCTCCATAGCTCCAGCAAAGTCTCTTTTGAATAGCTTTGAAACTGCTGAACCAAGAAATCCAAGACCATCCATCAGATTTTGAACACGATCCATTACAAACTCCTTCAAGAATTTACCGAAATCTTTAATTGATTGAACTGGATCTGTGAAGATGCCAACCATAATTTCTCCCATTCCCGAAAGTGTATCTGTAAGTTTTCCCATAACCACTCCCAGAGCTGCTGTTGCAACTTCTAACATCTCTGCACCTTTCTTAGTTGAGGTGAAATATGCCACAAGAGAACCAACAGCCACGACCAGCGCACCAACTCCAGTTGCTACCATAGCACCTTTCATTGTTTTTAGTCCAAGTACAAATGTCTTTGCTCCTTTAATTGCTCCTTTAAACATAGTTATAAGGCCACCAGACATACGATCAAGGCCACCAGTCATTTGTGTAGATGCTTCACCTACATCATCAGCTGCTTCTGCTGTTTCATCAAGTGAATCTTCCAGATTGTCAGCTGCTTTTGCAGCTTTGTTTAGCTCTGAAGTGAGTTGTGTTACTCCTTCAGTTTTGAGTTTGACTGTGGCTGTCTTAGACATTGAATCTGGCTTTTATTCCCATATATACTTTCCTAAAAAAACCTTTGAATCCAGTTTCTTCATAATACCCATAAAAGCGAATTGTCTCTTTTGTGTATGTTTTTGAATCAGACATAGTACCCAACTTGATAATTTTAGGAACTGTAATAAACATATTTTTTATATAGTTTTTTCTCATGCTGCTTCTGTTACCAGTTTAGTCTTATTCTCTAATACAAAGAAATCATTTGCCTCAGTCATTAAGCCATTATTGACTATTGATGAACTGCTGCTCATATTCATATATGTTACATTCACATCCATTACCCAAGATGTGTTCACATCATCCTCTCCAGTGACTGAAATATCCAGCACAAAGTCTCTCTTAGATGCACTCACATGAGCTATTGAAACAGTTGGAGCAGCCAATCCAGAATCACGATTGCTTTCAACCACTGTGTCTGAAATGGTTGATATTACTCCATCAATGTTTTTTAGCACAATGGATTGAGAAACAAAATATGTTCCACCTATTGGTAATGTTGCTGCTGCATATATTACACCCAGTGCATTGATTTTGAAGTGTGCTGTTGAATTGATAGGTATTATGATATCACTTATCAGCTTTCCTTCTACTCCAGCCACAACAGCTGTGGTGCTATTCGTTACACACATTAACTGAAATGCCATAGAAGATGCCATACCTTCATTCAGTGTATTTTTAACATAAGCAGCTGTTCCATTCTGTGACCAAGCCATATTAAAATTCTTAGAGCTTTGTCTCAGTAGATGTGTTCCTTGTTGTGATCCAACTGGAATTGGCACTTGTGGAAAGAATGATCTTGTTGGAATACCTGAAACACCCGAACCACTTGATACTCCATTTTCAAATCCTTCTGTTGGATCTCCATCCTCTCCATCTGATTGCCAATCCCACCAACATTCAGGAATAACACCATCAAGTGCATATGTCAATCCTTCTGCTTCACAACATTCAATAGTTGGATTTTGAGATACTCCAGAAGCATCAACCCAGTTTGTTGTTCCATCTATGTTTGAAGATACATATGTCAATGCACATTGCTCAGATGGAAATAATGTTATAGATCCTATATCAATCAATTTCATTAACTTTACTGGAGTTGGTTTGGGATCGACTGGATTGTATCCACTTATCTCAATCACTCTGTAATAGATTCCATCAATAAATATCCTATCATCAAAGGTTAAGAGATTCATGTCAGCTGGTGTGATAGCTATTTGACACATCACAAGTCTTGCATCCTCTGAATATATCTGTTGTAGGTATTCACTCCAATAAGATCTGGCCAATCCAAGTGCATAATTTTGACCAATCAAAGGAGAACCAGCAGCTTGTTTTAGTGTATGCCTCCAATATGTTGATTGTGTTGAATCTGTTATTGGCAAAGTATGAAATGGAGTGACACATCCATACACAGCTGTTTCTGTTGAGCCTATATATATGCTTTGACCTCCAGTTGTTTGTGTTCCATTCCAATACAATATCTTTGGTTTGTGAGCAACTGGAACTTGCGCACCATTACTCTCTCCAAACAAACGTGGATATATTATTGTGTTTGCATCAACTGAATTCCAATCCGCTGTTGGTAGTTGTTGAATTGCTGTTGCTCCAAATACTGAACTGTTTTGATGTGTTCCAACTGCATATGTATCATCTGATCTATATCCATATTGACCTAATGGAGTGCCATATTCAGTGAATTGAAATTGATTTGGCCAATCATTATCTACTCCATCATTGAGAGTAATATCTTTACTTCTAAGCTCTGTGGCTGGTTTTACAATAAACGGTTGTGAGTGATCTAATTTCTCAGACCAGTCCAATACATCACCTGAAGCAATATAGTCGCTTAATGGCTCTAATATGAGCTGCTGTGGACTTGTAGATGGTAATAGAGTAAGATTGTATCTTTGAACTAAGTCTTTCACGAATGCCGCGCATGTGATATCTGGCATATTAGCAATCGTATCAACTGGTTCACCACTTATTGTTGTACTCTCATATGATAACCATCTAAAGAATGTTGTTAATGGATTCTTTTTTATGATACAACCCTCCATATAAGTTGTCATAGTCAGTTGCACTTCCATGCCAGATTCCAAGAATACTGCTTGTGGCATAGTATATGAAAAAGGTTCTGAGTATGTTTGACCTTGTTCCAATGACCAACCCATACTTGATAGAATGGTATCAGATGAATTTAACTCAACATTAAAAATTCCCCAAGTATTAGCCTGAGATGTATTATCTATCTCAAATGAGAAATCAAACACCGCCCACATATCACTTGGCACAATAAAAGAAAAAGATGTTTCATTGAATCTATCATCTGGATCATAAAGATTCACTCCAGAAGTATCATTGAATGGAATGACAAAAGTATCACTTCCAGCCGCTGCTGTTATGTCTAAGCTCAATCCAGCTTTAAAACCATAATATGGAGTTGTTTTTAATCCATTAGCTCCATTGCCTAAACTCATATATAAATTTGTCCATACAGAAGTTGCCATGAACGTACTCTCAAGTGAGAATCCAAAAAAGTTTAATATCTCTCTAAAAATATGATCTATCTGCATGAATGGTAGCAGATGTGCTGGTGGTAGATAGTTTGAAGTGAATACACCTTCATCAACTCCAAAATCACCATACAACCGCCCTCCTTGACTGAGTGCCTTATCTACTAATGGAATACGAAGCACACCAGATCCAACATTTCCATCTGTAATATCTCCACTCCATGATGCAATGACATTTGCTGGTGTATTGTCATATTCATAGTTAGCTGGATTTGCAAATACATCTCTCAGCTTAGTATTGCCCATCTGTGTAAATAGATCACCAGCACCTCCACTTATAGCACATTCATACGTCTGGCCAGTTTTAGATACACTCAACAACTGCAATACTCCTTCAATCAAAGCAACACCATCATTCAACAGAGTGCATTGAACTGGATTCTCTGGCCTAAATACATCACCGCTCCATGCTCCTTGTGAGAGGTCTATCATAAAATAGTTCTCAAAGAAGTCATTGTTGATGTTTGAGAATGGCAAGAGAAATGTTCCAGAATATGGAGCCTCTCTACTCATTAGTTTCTCTGGATCAGCAAAGCTGTATGTTAATGGTATAGCTGCATCTTCAGATAATTCCAAAGTATGCCAATCATAGAAATCTCCAACTCTCGCTTGTAGCTCTATCATGATACTCTTTCTTTTGCGTATTCAATATTTATATCATATGCGAATAGCTTATTTCTTAGACTGGTTTTCTCAAGATAGTTTGTATCCTTTATCACAATTGGCCTTATGTCTCCATTGCTGTCTATCATTACAACCTTGCGTGATACTATCAATGATTCAATCAAAACATCTCTGCTTTCATCATACCATCCAGTTGATACTTTCATTCCTCTCTTAGATCTCACATCTCTGAATGTAGTGCCTCCATTCCTTCCATATGCAGCCCAATTAACAGATGTACTTGTATCAAGGTAGTTTCCAGATTTGCCTACATACTTTGCTTTGCTTGTTACGTTGGTTGTGTTGGTTTGTGCTCCTAATACATCTATGTAGTCATATGCTCCAGCTCTGTTTTGAAATGCAATAGTGAATGCATCGTATAAACATGATTCTTCTACTTGAGTGTATCTGTATATTCCTGACAATTGATATGTTGATGATAATCCACTGGTGGAATATGCAACCACATCATAATGTGTCCATGTGCCTGAAATAGCTGCTTTAAGTGTAGCATTGACAGTTTGAGATGTTAAGTTCATTGGCCCGATTCCAACAAATGAAATCATACTATCTGATCCAACAGAACTTGCTCCTATGCCTCCATCAGCAGCAATATCTATTTCATACTTTCCAACCTCAGATGCTCCATTCATTACTCTAATTTTATAGTAATTTAGATTACGATTAAGATCATATCCAGTTGCAGTTCCAGTTGGTGTTGCTAATGTTCTGAATGAAGTCATTGTCACATTGTCTTTAAAAAGACTTGAACGAGCATCCGTTCCAGATGGCCATGTATCACTTCCATTCAAAGGTATCTCACTGAGCATTGGAGTATCATATGATGGAGCTGCTTCTGAAAATTCGCTTATGAGCTTATCATTTATTTCCACTTTATTCCAATTAGCAAAATCAGAAGTTTGTCCAGCCCATCTTAATGCAAATACTTTGTTGTTTGTATCAGCAGCTGTATATGATACGTCTCCATCTGCTGTTGCTGATTTTATGTATCCAACATCAATCAAAAACTTTCTTGCTGTAAAAGCTCCCTTTGCACATAGCTGAGTTAAGACCTTTTTACCAAGAAGATGAATTGAACCACTGGAATCATCTAATGGAATTTGTATCTCTGTTGTCTTTACATAACTATCTAATACTTGAGAGATATTAAATGTGGCTGCTTCATTATTGTTTGGCTGTAATGCTAAGACTGTCAATACTACTCCAGCATCATCTTTTACCTTTAATGCAAATCTGTATTTGAATCCACTGAATCCTACATCAGAGACTGTGAAGATAGTTGGTTGTAGTGTGCTTGTGAGAGCTGTTTCAGATGGTTGTTGTTCTACGATGTATGCCATTTTTATATATGTTCGTTTCTGTTATTTTATTACAATATCTTAGCTATGATATTTGCTACATCTTGACCAACAGCAGAAGCAATTGGATCTGAGTATTTTTTTAGAATGTTATTTCCAGTTTTAGATATAAAGTATGATGGTTTTAATCCTCTTTGAAATATTGCTCTCTGTACTAAGAATCCAAATGATCTATCTGTTATAAATTGTCCTTTTGCATTACGGCCTTGATATCCTTTTATTTTTAACCATCCCATAATTGCTTTCAGTGGTGGTTTCTTATTTGTGAAGCTGAATGTTCTTGTATTTGAGTTCATGAGTTTGAAAGTCTCCCGACTATATTTCTTGTTCACTCCATCAACACCAGAATCTACATATTGCCAATAATCAACATCCGGAGTGAGTTCAATTGTCCATTCATCTTTGTCTTGATTCAGCTCCCATTCTAATTTCATTGAGTTGGCAAGTGTTCCAGTTGCTCTGTGTCCTTGTCTCCTTAACATCTGGAGTGCATTCTTTTTCCATCTCATTGCTACATCATGCATGATCTTTGTAGTGAGTGGTGCATCATACTTCACATTGTCAATCATCATTGTGATCATGTCATTGGTATTAAGCAAACATCATTTGTGTTATCTACACTAAAGTTAAGATCAGCAGTCCATCCAATTAATTGATTTTCAAATCTCACATTGAATGGTAAAACTGCAACTGGTAGCTCCATTGTTGCTCTCGGAATGAACTTACTATCATCATAAGCATGATTGTGGCCTAATGCAATCACATCTTTGATCATATAGAACATATTACTGATAATCCATGCACGATCTTTCAAATCACTTGGTTGGAGTGTGGCAATAATCACTTCCACTGTCAATTCCGCTTCACCTTTGTCAATACTTCCAGCACTAAGATTCACAAACAAACATGGAAATAAGTCTGCATTCATCTTCTTTACATCCATTTCATCAATTGGCCCGATTACAGTGCTGTGAATCTGTGTGTTCTTAGCTCCATACGTTTCAAATGCTTCCAGTAATTTATATACTGTGGTTTCACTTTGATTTGCTTCCATATTACTTGATTATGTCTTTATTATTCTTAGATATAGATAAGTCTAATTCGTAACACAAGAAAGTAAATGCTTGTTCAATTTTAAGCTCTGTAACGGCTTCAATTTTTAATATGTCTCCACCAGCCAGATGATAGATTGAAGCGAACCAGCCCCATTTATTTGCCATTGATGAACCTACCTCTCCCCCTCCTCCAAATATTGCACTGAATCTTTCATAAAGGTCAGACCTATATTCAAAAAAAAAGCGAGTAGAGAGAAAACTTTGTCCATTTTCAACTCATTGAATATCTTTCTGTTTTCACTTCCAGTGTATGGAGCTATCTGATAGAAGTCTTTTGATTCGTGTGTGACCTTTCTGTATAGTATAGAGAGGATTTGAAGCAAGTTTGCATCAGAATCAACACAAGCTGTCTCAAGGTCTGCATACTCTCCAACAGTAAGCTCTGAGAGGTTTGGATGTATTCCGTATTTTTCACCTTTCAATTCTATAATTGGAAAAAACTCAAATTCTGTCTGGCTTGGATCTTCTAATTCCTCCAGTAAAGAGTTTACAGTTTCCATGCTTTCAATAGTCATACTCTTAACTGTTTTCTGTGTTATGTCACAGAGTATTGCTACACGCTTAACCACATCATCTGTCTTGGATAGCTTGATCCATTTCTTTACTGTGATATCTGCAATTGATGTTGGAACTGTTATTTTCATTTTATTCACTTTTGGTTATGCTAATTGGTGAGTGTGTTCACTTATAACGTGAGTTCATGTTCATTTTATGTCTATTATTGGACATGCTGAAGTTCTGTGTTCACTTTTTTACCTTTGATTATGATATGTAATATTTTCCAGAGTAGTTTTCCATGAGCTTATTCAAACAAACATATCTGAGTGCATCAATAGCATGGTCATTACCACTCTCTGGCACGTTGATTTGGTTTCCATCTCTATCTGTTTTCCACTTATATGACTGCATCTCTTTAATTAAATTGGTGCTTTCTTTTGTGATGTTTATTCTGTGGCGTTTCATTACGTCTATTCCTAACCTGACACTATCTTGCCCTTTGTTCGCGCCCTTGATTAAGAATCCATGTCTAGATAGTTCAGTGATCGATTTAGGCTCTGCTGAATCTGCAATAATTTCTTCACGTGTTATTCCAAGATCTTTCATTTTTCTGCTCAGATCATTATTTGTCAAGCCAGTTTCATACAAGTGTTCTTCAACATATAGATCCAAACCATCTTTGTACACAGATATGAGTGCGCTTGGATCGTTTGTGAATCCCCAGTCTAAACCAAATGAAATAAACTTTGCTCTGTCAGGAGTTTTATCTACTTGATTAAAGTGTGGAAAGATAGCAGCGATATTCAAGCCACGTTCACCAAGTCCATAAATTCTCCAATAATTTGCATCTGTTAATTTTAGGTATTCAATCTCTTTTATTGTGTTTTCGTCTAAGAATGGATTGTCCAGATATGTAGTTTGAAAAAAGCTGCAATCATCTCTGGTCATTACTTTGTCATATATCCAAGAAAATACATCAGATGGATTAAAGTCCATTATCATAATTTCTGAAGTTCTCAAAATTATCTGAGTGAAATCTTCAAAGGTTAATTCATTGCACTCATTCAAAAATGCTATGTGTCTTTTGCGGCCTCTGATTCGTTGTGGTTCTTGGATTGAAACAAATTCAATGACATTTCCAAACAGAATATATTGTGAAGATGATTTGTTATGATTCATTGGTGAATACCATCCTTCATTCTCTAATATCTCAAAGAAGTCTCTCATTACACTTGCCTTGAGAGAAGGCATTGTCTTTCTTATGATTGTAATAACCCAACCAGCATTCTTATTATTTACACACCATTCGATTAATGCCTGACATATAGAATACGTCTTGCCAGATCTCGTTCCACCTTGATGCACTTGGATACGAGTATCACAGTTCTTACAGTCGTAATATGACTTACTCTGCTTCATCCTCGCTTGTGATCCAGCTTGGCTTTTTGTTTGGTTCTGAGATAGTCATTTCTTGAGATTCTACATATCCACGTTTCTTTCCTTTTGTCTTGAGATAGAATATTGTGCTTGGCACGTTCTCTTGACTGATAAGAGAATGAAGTTTGCTCTCAGCAAAGTCAATTGCTATCTCAGCAATATCATCTGTCTGCTTCTTGAATACTGGATCATCTTTTAACCATTGATAGTATTGCGTTCTGGATACACTTGCAATCTTACATGCTTGAGTGACTACACCAAGTGATTTCTCCAGAGCTTCCATCATAGCTTTCTTTTTCAATTCAGTTTTATTCATTTAATTAAGCTCATAAATTCATTTCTGGTTTTGCTATCTTCAAAGAATATTCCACACATCTTGCTTGTTGTAGTTGTTACTCCATGCTTCTTAACTCCTCTCATGGCCATACAGAGGTGTTCAGCTTCCATAACGACTGCAACCCCCTTTGCGTTTAGTTCGTCCATTAAACGCTCTGCAATCTGTTGTGTGATTCTTTCTTGGTTTTGTAATCGTCTTGAGTATGTTTCAACTGTTCTCGCTAATTTACTCAATCCTATAATATTTCCGTTTGGAATATAGGCAACATGAGCAACTCCAAAGAATGGAGCTATGTGATGTTCACACAAAGAAAAGAAAGGGATGTTTCTTTGTACAATCATATCATCAGTTCCTTCATTTTCAAAGCTGGTGTATTTGAAATCAGGTGGTGAAAGAAATTCTTTCATGAACTTGAGATATCGTTTAGGTGTTTCAACCAATCCTTCACGAGTTGGATCTTCATTTAAATACTCTAGCACTTTTGCTAGATATTGTTCTGCTTCTTTTTGTGTTATAATACCATCCATATCTTGTGGTTTTGTACGCTCAATCTCCACTGTGGATTATCTAAGCAGAGTTGTACGCAATGTTTTAAATTTTCAGAGTTAATATCCATGCCATCACTGTGAGGTGAAATGCAATAACTGTCAGCTGTAATTGTAGGAACTGGAACGCTCTGACCTTTGTGACGAACATATCTCAATTCATTAACGTGTTTGAAGTTTTTAGCTATAACATGTTCAGCCACCTTTGGAGAGATAGTTACATAATCAAGTAGATCTGTGACTGGAAACAATCCAGATGTTTCAATACATTGATAATATCCTTTATCCTTAAACCACTTCACTACTTCTTCATTTACTCTGTCAGCTGGTTCGCCTCCAGTCCAAATGATGTTCATGCAACCTTTTCCAAGATCTTGAATCATGTCGTGTATTTCGTCCAGTGTGTAATCTGTTCCACTGGTGAATTCTGTGTCACATCGTATGCCAGAAGCATAACAAGCATGTTTGGCTTTGCAGCCTTGTATTCTGACAAATATATTTGCTGTGCCAGTTCTTAATCCTTCACCTTGTAAGGAGTAGAAAATTTCGCTAATTGGTAGATTCATAGATAATATTTGAGGATTCTGTTTCTGCTAATTCTAATCTTGAAATTGGTAAACCAGTTTCTTTTATTTCATTAAAGATATTCTTTGCAACATTCTCTGCTGATGTTTCAAAATAAAGTGGGTGAAATGGCTCGTTGGCATCGTGCAATATTTTTGCTAATGGATCATTGATGTAAAGTAGAAGATAATGATCGTACAGCTTTATTACTCTTTCACATTTTTCATCTATCTCTTGAAATAAAATTGTGACATCTTTCTTCCACTTAGGAAAGTCAAGATGAACTTTCACATGATAGGTATGGCCATGTAATCTTCCACACTTTTCACCAGCAGATTTATTTCTATGTGCTGCATAAAAGTGATATTTTTTTACAACTTTCATATTTTCTCTTGAAGTTTTAATTTGACAAAAATTACCCAGTACCAAAAAAGTCCACCGATAATTTTCAGTAAGAATTGTGACAAAGTGATGCTTGGAATTATTATTTCAAAGGCCACCACTTGAAAGATGATGCTGTCAACTAAAATACCAACCGCATCGGATCCGTTCACCTTAATAAAAAAATTCCTTTTAATAGTTAATTGATAGAAGATCCCAGCAGCTATTTGAGCAGCTATGAATCCACATGCGCTTCCAAGTGCTATGTTCAAGCTGTCTCTGTTTATTACATACGTGAGAGCACTTGCAATCAACACAAGCGCACCCAGTTTCAGAAACAGCTCCATACCTTTCCAAGTCTCATGAAACAGACATCGGATCACGAAGTCAAATGGCACAAGAAAGAGAGCTGTGAAGATTAGACCTTTGGATCCGAACCATAACACAATGAAATTAGCAAATACAAATGCCAATAAATAAAGACTAATCTTGAGGGCCAACGAAGTATTCGCTGATTTTTCTATATTCTTTTGCATTGCTGAGATCAATTCCGTAATTAATTATTGAACGTTCTGTTAGTTTTTTATTGAAGTGTTCTCTCACTATGGATTCATACGAATTTCCTATTGCATCATAATCAATTCTTTTGCCACTGTTGGAGCTTCGTTTTGTATTACTGACAAATACTTCAACCGAGTTTTTTTGTGTATTTAGTTTTACAATTTGACCATACATTGAACCTTGTTTCCAAGAGACACTGTCACAGCTTGATGCATCCTTGTATTTTGATATGCCTTTGAACTCTGTGTATCCTAACAAATGTACATCGATATCTGGCTTTTTGTTTTTAATATAACAAAACACACGATATAAGTATTCCGACTTCTTGATCGATCTGAGTTCGGGAACAGATATTGCAATGTAATCTGTATATTCTATCAATTCATCCAATCCTTTCTTTCCATCCTCTATATGAAATACATTTATTTGTCTGTTGTTTGGTAATCTACTTCGTAAAAGTTTTCGATATTTCCACGCTTGATCTACACCAAGAATTTTCTGACAATCAACATCAACATATGTTCCAGCATAATTTGTTTCTTGAATAAATTCAATCAGTTTTTCTGTCCAATTATCTAAGAATTTTGCGTCTTTTTTTCCTTTTTCAGCTCCAAACATTAGTGTGAACAATCCGCTGTCCATGATGCTGTGTTTAGATATCTTTTCAAGTCTTTGAATATACTCTTTATCATTTTTTTGTTTCTTTCTGATAAATGGATAAACTGTGAACAGATGATAATTAATGTCTGCTTTTGAATGTATGAACTCAGCAATTCTAATATCCTCAGCACCAGCATAATGAACTTTCAAATTTGATTGGTTTGGTACAATCATAATTCAACTTTTGCTCCACCAGTGTTTTCTTCCCATACCTCACACCACTTCATTTGATCTTCTTTACTGAATTCAAGTATTTCTTTTGCGATCATTTCACAGCTCATGTTTTTAAATTGACAAGGATATCCATACGCCTCTGTGAGATATTCTTTCACCATGTCTCTGCATATGAAAATTTCTTTCTCTCTGTTCAGATCTGTTACTTCATAGCCACATTTGATTGTGAATGTATGTCTGTGGACATACTTTAAAAACTCAACTTGTTCTGGTGGATTTGGATAGTTGTGAAATCCCTCCATTTCAAATTGTATTATCACTTCACTTTTCATCTGTAAGCAATTTGTATATGATTGATTCTTTTGATCCACTTTGTTTCTCAAATACTTCCATCAGATTATTGTATTCATCTTCGCTATATTCAAGAATGATTTTGAAATCAGAGCTCTCTGGTGTAATATCTGGTTCAGCAAAAAATTCATCCAAATTCAGATCCGTTTCTGGTTGCCAGACATCCAGTCCCCAATCAACCAATGGATGCACATCCCATTCATTCGCAAGAATATCATAATCAAATTCTCCATAGTGTGTATTGTCTTTGATGGCAACTTCAGCACCGACTGCTTCATATGACTTTCCATAAACAGTCCACGATTCAGATTTCAAATGCATCTCTCTGGTATATTGTGTGACTGGAATATCTTTCCACTTTAATTCTTTACACGCTCTCCATCTTTGATGTCCTCCAAGTATGATATCATTCTCGTCTATTATTACTGGTCTGAGCTTCATCATCTCTGGTGTCTCTTTTATGCTTTTTAATTGCTCCAGATATTTTTCGTTTCGTATAAAACGTGGATTTTTTTTATGAGCAAATATTTTATTGATAGGTCTAGTCATTGTCGCAACTGTTTTCATATAGTTTTTCAATATCCTCAAAGAATTTCCTTACACAAGATGTGCAATTGGAAAATTTCTTTTTTTTGTTTGTGCTTCTGATCCAAATATCAATGGCCAGATGTTGCTGTGAAGCAGTCACCTTACCGCCCTTCTTCCAATTTATCAAATGCTTGTTATAGAGATCACGATCCTCTGCACTCATATGTGCTCCAAATGGAAAAAGTTTATTCAATTTCTCTTTCCTCTCTGAGCATCCACAATCCTCTCCAAAGATGGATTCCACAGCAGCTTTCAGTCCAGTGAATTTTGTTACTTTCTCAATCGTGTCTCCAAGTCCTTTGCTTGGCTTTTTTTTTGATTTCATTTTTAGTACGTTTTAGAGCTTTGAAAAGAGTTGTTTTGCTTATACCAGTATCTTCAGACATAGTTTTGAAAGAATGGCCATGCTCATAATATATTTCTGTTACTGTCTTATCAAAATATGGCATATCTGAAAGAGTAGAATTGATGAAATCAATCTTTTCTTCATCCTTAATCTTCTTTTCAATATCAGAATCAAACCACAGCAGAATATCTTGCTTCGCTTCTCTGTGTCTTTCAGCTGGTTTTCTGTATGTGTAATGATATGGTGATGTGGTGGAGTTGTATTGGTTCATCATCATCCTTGCCAACCAATATCTCAACTGCTTCTTCTTGATCAGTTCTTCAATCTTGCTCTGATCACTCTCTAAAATACTTAATATCACAATGTGACATAATTCCTCACAATCAATCAAACTTTTTTTGGCAATAGTACATGCCATTTTTTTGATAGCATTGTAATTTTTGGATATGTAGCTTCTAACCACAACCCCAAATATAAGAAAACAATATTTGTCTCCTAAATTTCTTGTAATATGGCTTGTGCTCTCGCTTCAAATAAGGCCGCCATATCCCTTAACTCTTGCACTGAGTACTTGCGTATCTGATTAGACATAAAAACGACTGTATCAGCCTTCCCTGAGCCATACAGAGCATCTATCTTCTTGCCGAACTGATAAGAATGCCCTCCATTACTCATATTGCATCCTTTACACTGAGCAGCTGCATTTATTAATCCGTTTTCTGGTTCATATAACCATCTTACTGATAATTTGCTTCTGGTTTGAAAGTGACCACAATCAACTTCATCCCACATCTTGCGCTTGTCACAAGTAATACAGTTTATCATTCCATATTTATCAGCACATGATAACCTAACAAATCTGCTAAAGGCTTTATCACATGCATTTTTTGCTTTGCTTCTTTCAGTCATATGATTACATCATCTGTGATATTAATTGAACAGTGCTCTCCAGACATTATTGCTTTAGATATGGCTTTGTAGATTCTAAAATATGCACTGGTGCTCTTGCCTATAAATCCAGATTTTTTAATGTTGTTGTTCTCTTGTGTATCTCCAACAAGTAAACATCCAGAAGTATCTTCATCTGTATTGCCACAATGAATCAAAATATCTGTAAAATTTGGCACATGCAAGAGTTCAATCATTCCATTGTGGATGTCTGCAAATCTATATTGGTATTTGTCATGCAACCTTCCATGAGTTTTTAATCCAAGAGTGTATTCACCAGCTGGAATGCATGTTTGATGTTTCACTTTGATTTCTCTTGGTTCATCCTCAAGAGTGTAGCACATAAATTCTGGATCTGATGTGATGTCATACAATAATCCATTTGTTGAATTTGCGCTGCTGTTTGTTCTAATTAGTTTAAGTTTCATTCTGTTGTGTTTGGGTGATGAATATGCTTCCAGCGACCTCTGAAATCTGTGTCTGATTTTAAGTCCAGATCTTTCACCAACTGCTTCATGATGTTTTTTTGTTCTTCAGACAATGGTTCTGGTTCTATCTTTTTTGTCTCATGGTATTTATTCTCCATCATAATTGATCTTTCATCTGCATACTTTAAAAATGCCTCTCTCAGCTCTGGCAATTTTAGACGTTCAAACATATTGCCAAAATATCCAGCTTTGAATCTATCCATGACAATTTTCCATTCCTCTAATTTATACGCTGGAAATTCATTCAGTAAAACAGATACTGCATGTTGTATTTCTTCTTGCGTTCTGAGAGTTTTGTTCATCTCCAGATAATCAAGCATGTCTTTTGTGATAGCATATAGAGCTGCAAATGTTGTCACCTCATCACATTTCATTGCAGTCCTTACATTAGTGCCTTGATGCCATGCCTCAACTGGATTAAGAGTTGCGAGTTTGTTTAAGATGGTCAAGCAGCTTTGATTTGTCGAATCCTTGAACAGCTGCATTCTGTTTTCTGTTGTTTTTAATTGCGAAGATTCCCTGATATCCATTTGCTATTGAGTTTTGAATCATTTTTATTGCTGTATTTACATCTCCACCGCTTTCATCTTGCAATTTCTTGAGAGCAGCTTGTTCTCCAACCTTTGTGTATTTTTTTATTTTACGATTGGATCGGTCTTGTTTCCAGAGTATCCATATTTTTTTAAATTCCTCATTTTCGTATGGATATACTATATGTGTCTTTATCTGTTTACTATCTGTATTAACTATCTGGTATTGGTGTGATGTTTTCTTAACATCGTTCTTCTGTTTTTTAGACTTCGAAGTGTTGATTTCTGTACTTGCATGTTCAGATTTCTGGAATTGGTAGAATTGCTGGACTTTTTCAGTAATTGTGTACCATTTTGTTCTATCCCATCTCGCACGATTATGAACAGCTGAAATAATTGCACCTTCTTTCTCAAGATTAGTTAAGATTCTTCTGATCTGATTATCTTTCCAGAATGGAAATATTGCTCTTAGAGCAGATGCGCTGTTCCAAGTCCATGTGTGACCATCAATCTCATTCTTTTGATTGAGCTTGTTTTTATACACCCAGAATGCAAGGTGGTGGAGCATGATTGCCCCATCTACACCATACATTTGAGCTGCTTCTGAATTGAAGCAAAGGTCACGCTTCACTTTATATTCTCATTATGATACAGAACCTCAGACATTAATTCTTGAGCTGTTGTATCACATTGTTTCAATATTGTTTGAGAGTGTTTCAATAATGGCATTGGATTCTTTTGCACCCAACTATTAACTGTGTTCGTTGAAACTTTCAGAGCACTGGCCATCTTCGCTTGAGATCCATACATCTTAACTATATAAGATTTGAATCCGTTTTTGTTATGTTTCATTAGTTTAAATTATCACGTTCTATTAATAAAATACGAGCTAAAATTCCAATCTGTTCCAGATATTCATCATACGTTTCTTCTTTGCATGATCCAACTATCTGAACAGCTGTCTGGATAGCCCAAGAATTTTCAATATTCTTCTGAGTGGTTTGTGGTTTTGGTGCTCCATTAAATGCTGTTGGATCATTCTTAGTCACTTTTAGAGTATCTCCAAAGTTTGATGATCTGGTGACCTCATAGAATACCATGTCACCTATTGCATATGGTGGTTCAGCTGTTTTAGCATTGCACTGTCCAGTTTGTTCATCTTCAAACTGAATCTCAAAGGAATACATTGTATCACCTCTTTTAGTTTGCCACGTTCCATTTGCTTGTAAAGCAGTAATTTTTGAATTTTTCATTTTAATTTTGTTTAATTGTGAATCCAGATTTATCTTTTCTGGATTTGAAATTTATTTTTTGTGTTTTACTCTTGGATAAAACTGAACCACGTACATGAGTGAGATACCTTTCATTTTCTTGATCTGATAATCTATCAGAATAGAATTGTTTTGAATCATATCCACCACAAGCTATAAGCACAATTGCATGATATCGGCAATATTCTCCATGAGGAAAATCATGCCAGTATGTAATCTCTGAAATCTTATCTATATGCTCTCTATTGTGCTTGAAATGAATGAAAGATGGAGTATAACCCCAACCAACATATTGACCATTGACCAGAGCTGTAATGGATTTGTTGTATTTGTGAGCCAATTCATATGCTGAGATCGTGTCAGTCGTTAAGACATTACCTCTTACATCTAAACTTTCTCCAGATAGTACAACTTCACCAGTGAGTGGACTGATATGTGTGCTCATTTTAAAACGTATTGATTGAGCAGCTTCTTCAGCATCTCTGTTTTGCACTCTATTTCAAACAAAGTAGATTCTATCTGAACCATTGGATTGTCATATGGTGCTCCTTTGCGTTCTCTTTCATCACCAATTGCATTCAATCTGGCTTGGCATTCTAACCACTCGGCTTCATGTAAGACCACATAGCCATCTTTTAAGCGACTTTTATCCACTTGCCTTGTGTTGCTATCACTTTTGTTCATTATGCTCTGTATTGCGCTTAGAATCGTTCTGAGCTGGTTCTACATGCCAATTGATAAGATACTGGATATAATGCTTCGCTAATTTCTTTGCTGATTGATCATATGCATCTTCTGTTTTTATATTATCTATATAATCCAGAAGATAAAGTGCAGCTGTTTCTGTGTTTATTTTCTTCATGATTCCTCACTTATAAATTCGCAATGTTCTAAGCAGTCTGGACATATGCCATATTCAGTCATGAAGCATTCAGCTCCACAACAGTCACTGTATTGATTATTCATTGTCAAATAGATTTAGTACATCATTAGATGATGCGGTTGGTTTTGCTTCACGTTTTTGCGCCCAACTTAATCCACTATGCCATGCATTAATCAATCCATCAGTTGTGGTGAATTGAACACCATACTGAAAACATACCTTGTATGTATTCGTTAAGCTCTGAATCAAGGTTGAAATTACCACACTCTGATCATCTTCAGTTGTGACCATATTACCAATCGTGATTGATAGCAATTTTGATCCATTCAACATTCCCATCATCATTTTCTTTCTCTTGTGATTAGATTCAGATTTTAGTGTTGAAAGATTGCGATCTAATATCTCGGTTGTACCCTTTGCAAGTAGTGATACTTTTTCGTGTATCTCTGTGTTGAAATTTGTCATCTGTTTTAGTTTATTTAATGTTTAATGCTTTGACTAATGCCGATCCAATAATGCCCTGAGATGCTGAAAGCTCAATCATAACATCATTCATCTCTTGAGCCATCTTAATTGATGACTTCTTTTGATTTGTCTCAGCTCGTTCTGTTAGCTTGGTAGCTATTTTTGAAAGCTCTCCAGTTTGTGAAGTCATTTCAGTTAGTGTTCTAACCATATTTGAAGCAGTTTGTTGGAGTTGCTTCAACTCACTTTTCTTGATTCCCATGTTTTATGTTTTAGGGGTGATTAAATTTTTACCTTTCCAGTATTCAAATTCTTGTTGTGTTTTAATAGAGTAGATTGCTTGTCTCAAAGCATCAACTTCATCATTGTACCTTGTCATTCTTTCCTCATTCGCTTCGATCCACATTTTAGTATTGGAATCCTTGATGCATTCTTTCTTGGCATCTTCTAACCTCTTGCCATTGTACTCAATAGAGTATTCTGTTTGCTCTAAGATCCTTGAGAGGATTCTGGTTGTTTCAATTAAGTCCATTTGTCATTGTTTAGATGGTAAAGATACAAATAAAATTATAATAAATTCATGTCACTCAGTAATTCTTCACCCCAGATGTAAGCTAACATATTCACAGTCTTTTCTGCGTTGTCATATATTCTTGTTTCTCCAAAGTGATCCTTTTCATACTCTTGACATATTTGGATAGCTTCAAACTCTCCAATGTTATGTGTTTTCAGCCATTGTGATGCCTGATAATATCCTATGATGTAATAATCCTCATTGAATAGATGAAAGTGCAAATCTTCCATTTCTCTACCATCATACCTTTGTATTTCTTCAACTCGTTCTGTGATGTACTCACTTAGTTCTTCTCTTACTGAATTTTTCATTTTGCTTGATCTTGTGCGATTATGTTTAATGTATCCATTATTCCTTTAAAATATTCTTTTGATTCGTTAAGTTTAGATTGATAAAACTCAGTGCTATATTTTCCAGCTTTATCATCAATAGCTTCATTCATACGATTGCGATAATATACAATTTCTGTTTCAGCTTCTAGTTTCAAAGTCACCAGCTTATTTTTTAATTCTTGATTCATTTTGATTTGATTTTAAGTAAAGGGATGCGCCATACAAGCAACTCAATGCTTCTTTACTACACGCACCCCTCACCTTATTTTTTTACTTTGTTAGCTTGTTGTATAATTCAAGATAAACTTCTTTCTGTTCTGCTGTTTCAATTGCTGATATAGTCATTGATAATGAGCTTACAACTAATTCTAACTCTGTTGCTGATAATTGTGTTTTTAAATTTTTCATTTTGTATGTTTTTTCGTTTTGCATACCGTAAAGATACAACATACTTTTAATAAAACAATACTTTTATTGTACTTTCTTTAATCTTTCTTTGATTTCTTAGTGTTTACTGGAGAATACAGAGCAAAAAAAAAACCCACATTTAGTGAGTTTCATCATTTATACGTATATTTGACCAGATTTCAAAGTGTTCCATTGTGCTTTGTCATCTGTTTAGTTGGAGAGCTGCATCAAAATGAGACGTGAACACCTTATTTTCTGTGGCTCTCTTTCTATTATAGATCCATCAGTACATTAATGGCTGTGTGACCTCCTAATATGACACCGCATCCAATAGCTTGTTTTTTAAAGTTCTTTGCATATGCCGCTGCATAGCTGTTAGCATCCACACCACATCCAACTTGCATTCCAAATACTCTGTATTTCTTGCCAACGAAATAATGCACATATGCTTCTGTGTGAGTATGGCCGCAAACACTTGACATCATGTTATTCTTTGCTTTGGTTTTGGCCTGACCTCCTTCACCATGCTCATATAGGACATTATCATATGAAACACTCTCCACCCAGTTCCATTTCACACCAAGCACATCATTGTAAGATTTGATCCATTCTTTTGGAATAGCAGAACTAAATGCTTTGCGCATGATAATACGATCATGATTTCCAATGCATACATCAGCATCTGGAAATGCAGTGTACCATTTCTGTACACGCTTAATTGCTAATGCAAGTTCTGATCCACCACCCATTCCATCTGGATCAGCTTCATGATAGCTTGAATAATGATTGTCTATAATATCACCAATGAATAAGACTTGATTGCAATTCCACTTAGCATATGTTTCTTTACAAAATTCAAGATATCCATCTAAACAGAATGGTTCATGCAGATCTCCAATAACTAAAATACGTCTCTCACGCGATATAAGGCTATTGTAGGCCTTTAAAATATTTCCTGATAGTCTTGGCCTCATTTAGGAATATAAGTGTACAGAACAGCTGTATTGAATCCATTGTGATATGTTTGACTTGAATACCAAGTATATTTCTTAGTTGTATTCATATAGTGATAATATTAATGGCAACACTCCAACAAAGCACATCACAACACCTTGCCATGATATACCATGTATTAAAACATCATTACACGCAGTCAATACAATGATGCCACCAATAGAACGCTTTGCGCTCCATCTCCTCAAATTACCTTTAGTTTTAAATATCTCAGTAATATCAAGATTCCCTAATATCTGTGTGAGAATTTGCTTCACTTCTTCTTTCTACGATCTCCAGTTATTGCTGTTATGAGAATATCCAGATATCCAAATATCTGATTGTCTGTTTTTGTAGGTGTGAGATTCACAACCACTTTCAAAAAAGCCATAAAAGACAATAGCAATATTGCCCAGTTTTCAATAATAAATTCCATAATATATATATTTTTATTTGATTCCTTTTTCTGCTAATAAAATCTTAATTTCTTGCATACCAACACACAATTCTTTGAGTAGTGATTTGACCTCTCCTTCTTGCTTTTCAAGTGAGAATATCCTTGCTTTGATTTTTGTGACATCATTTGTCATTCTGATCCACGTTCCAAGTATTCCAATAAAACAAGATGCCGCAACTGCTAATATTTCCATTATTCAACTTCTTTATTTTGCAAGTCCAAAAGGTATTCGTGGAATATATGATACAACTCTTGTACTGAAGTCCTTATCTCTGATAAAGTTGCTTTGTCTGTAGGACTACTGTCAAGTATTTTGTCTAAATCTTCACCGTGAAAGTCTATTTTGTCGTGAGCCATTATACTGTGTAAATTGAAAGGTTCATAGGAAAATATTGAGTGCCAGTAACCGTACCATCATAAACAGTACAGCCAAATATTATGTCACCTTTAGCAATAGCAACCCCATTTGTAGAAGTTACAACCATAGGTTTAATAGATTGAGAAGATGCTGGTACGGTCAATTTTGCACTTGCAACTAAAGTAGCAGTTAATCCAGCACCTCCAGTTCCATTTTCTAAAGCAGTAACTAAACCAGCATCTGCTTTCCATATCATATATCTCATAACAACTCCAGCTACTTCAGCAGAACTATCAAACTCTTGAATAACTGAAAATGTTGCCGTTCCTGAAGAAGCAGCTACAAACATTGTATTAACTACTGAACTCATAGTAACTGAAGCTATTTGTGTAGTACCTGGAGTTCCTAAATCCCCACCCGTAGTCAAAGGATTTGCTCCAATAGAAGAAGACCATACATAGTAATTAAAACCCAAAGATCCACCCCATCCAATGCAGAGAGAACCGTTGTCGGTAGTTGTAGAAACTTGAATCCTTGCACCGCCTGATACAAGCAATCCTCCACCTCCACCAATTCCAGTCAATAAATTGGCTTTTGTGATCTGCTTATTTGTGCCATCTGGTGACATCGCAGTGTCAGCCACATCGACAATCATCACAAGATCCAGATCCGCTGCACTTGTCGCTGTTGCCAGTTGTGTTACTTTTTTTGTTGCCATGTTTCTTAATATATTTCTTTAATTTTTTGATATTAGCTCTGGTGCGCTTGTTAAGTTTCATACTCTTGGCCCAGTAATTAATCTCAATAATGCTTCTGCTTCTGATTTGTTGTATGATCTCTCCACATTTAATCCTTGAGTGTAGTTTGCTGAAGATGGTGCAACATCTGGAAATGTATTGCTTGTAAATTCTGGATATGTTGAGGAGTTTGCACATAGATAGTCAATTAGTCTTTCTTTATACCATGATGCAATATCTCTTGCAGTTGATATGAGAGGTTTTATATCATCATATGACACAGATCCACCTTGTTCAGAGTTCATTGCCACAACAGCATTGTTCACGAATCTCACTCTCAACACTGGTATCACCTCCATGAAGCTAAATTGCACCAAACATGGAATGATATATGTGTTCAATAATGTGGCATAAATTTCATTTCCAACTTCGTCAATTGTTCCAGCTGAAATCAGTGTTTTTATCTTATTATAAAGATCTGTTCCCAGCACTGGCAAAATCCATTTTTCTTGAGCTTGTAAAATAGCTGGAAATAACACATTTGGATCAACCGATCCACCCAGTGATGTATCTCTCTTAACTCTTGATGGAGATACCAATACAATTGTAGTACTTGCCATGATTAATTATCTTCTTTTGGTTTCACGTAATTCACTGGAGTTTTAATATTCTGAGCTGCTTTGTTAGATGGTAAAAATCCTCGGTTATCCATATCTCTTGGTCTCTCTGCTACCTTTGGATCATTCTTTTTTGGTGTGACTGCTTTTCTTTCATCTGGATCAAGCGCATTAATTATGGCTTGTCGTTGTTTAGCAGTGATTCTTGAATCATCTTTCTTCAGGAACGTGAATCTACTCCAATAATGAGCACATGATCCACCGCCCTTATATAGCCATATGTCATATTTTGATGCACCTTTTGGCCCCCATCCTTTATTGACCGCTGTTCTACCAGCTTTGTAGATATTTTCCTTAGTATAAAACTTAGCAGCATTGACCATTTTGACACAAAAGTCTCTGCTCTTGTATTTCATCTGGTTTATTTTCAGTGGAGCGTATTGATACCTAATTTTAAACAGTGGATTGTCTTGCTCTTTTGATTGATCACTTGGATTTGGAATTACTGAAGCTAAATTCACTCCATTAATCATTCCATCAAGCCGATCTTCATCATCATAATCCACTTCACGTTCATCAATCACTTCATATCCTTCTGGAGCATCCTCTCCAAGTGATAAGAGAGCTTCTAAGCAACTTTCATCTGGTTTAGGTATCTCACTACTCATTTCTTCTTTTGGTGGTTCTACGACCTCAGTAGTGTCATCTTCAATATTTATGAAGTTAGCTGGTTTCGATGGAATGAAAAATATATCTAAATTTATAGCATTCGATTCAAATATAGGCTGTAATCCCTTGAGTAAAATTTCTTGGAATTCCTCTACAACTGTATTGTGGAATAAACTGTATGAATCATTTAATTCATCAGCATTAGAACCCCAAGAATTTCCACCACCTCTCACTCCAAATAATAGTGGTGATGTCACTCTATGACCTGAGAGCACTTTGTTAGTTATCTCAGTGCTTAGGTAGGTGTACATATCATCAGATCCATTGCTTGAAATTGGTTCAATCTTTGGAGCTGTATCTGGCCCATCATTAAACGTTATTAATAGCTTTCCAGCATTGTTACTTCCAGAGAATTTTTCATATACTTTGCGTTCAATATCTGCTCTCTCTTGATCTGTTGGAATACCATTAGAAAAACTCAACATCATACTTGGCATGAGTGAATTTTTAATGTTGTTTAGATGGAAAGACTGCACCTCATGATCCAGTTCTATATATCCAGTTGAACCAACGTAATCTGGCAACCCATAATAATGAAAAGATGGAGCATATCTCTTTATCTGTAAAACTGTGGATGCATTTGTTCTGTCCTCACTTGAAAAAGACTTCAATACATTTGGTTTTACTCTATCATTAGACCTTGCCCAAGAATTTTTGTAATACCACTCATGTATATTTCCTTCACTGTCTGCTACACCAGCTCTCAACGTATGCACTGGCAAGTGTTTCATCTGAGCAACTGAAGTTCTTGCTTTATTCCAGATTGTATTCACATAACACTGGCCGTATAGCTTTAAGTCAATAGCTAATTTTTTGAGCAAATCATCATCACTGCTATTCAATAGAGATTGAAGTCTCAACCACTGCTCTTTGTTACCATCTGAATCATCTCTTTCAACCGCATCCAGTCCTTTGCCGTATATCATAGCTCCAACACCATTCACAATTGCTGAATGTATTGAAGATCCAAGATACAAGCTCTCAAGATAATCACCATAGCAATCATCAGAGCCGTATGATATCCAATTCTTTCCTTGTACTTCTTCAAATTGTGGAACGTCATGCACTGGCATTCCCATTACTGAGAACTCGCTTTTATTATTCTTCATATGCCTTGTATGTTACTGTGTCATTATATGATTCAAATCTATTGTATCCATCTTCTGTGGATGTTCTCTCAAGATGTGCCATGCATTTTCCTAATACTCGATAAAAAGTTCCAAGATAACCACGAATTTCTACTTGGTAAAATCCTTCTAAAAAATCAGGTTGTTTTAAATTGATAATTCCAGCTGCTGGAACTTCAGTTGGAAATTCATTGATTATTACTTGGCCATGTAAACTTCGACCATCCCAACCTCCATCAGTTATTGAAGTATTAAGTGTGAATTGCTTTGAGTTGTTTGTTGATTCATCTGTTAAGGTAGGAACAAAAACCAGTGATGTTGCAAATGGATCCCAAGTTGGATCATTAGTCCACTGGCTTTCATCAACCCCATTCATAGAAACATAATCAATGGAAATAGTTTGATTTGCTCCAGAACCAAACAATCTGTGTATTTGCAAGTCATGATCAACAGCAAATGGAGTGACATATTCAAAAGAATATTCCTTGTATGATGTAGTCAGTAATTCTGTTCCTATCACAGCACTCACAGCCGTACCCAAAGAAGCAGCAATCTCAACATAGATAGCTGCTGTTGCTTTCATATTTATCGTGATGATATAGAGCTTATTTGGCTTAATCAATCCAGTCTGATATACTCCACAATTATTTCCAGATGAATCAATCTCAAGATCTACCTGACCGAGTTTCATTACAGATTTTGAATCTGGATCTGCAAATGTTACCCATCTATCATTTGTATCAAGTTGTTGGACTGTAATGTTTGTTATTGAACCTACAAAACCCAAAGTTTGGTTTGACTGAAAGTACAAAAAATTCCCACTATCTGAAACAACATAATCCGTATAAGTTCCATTTGCTGCAATGTCACCCCTCCTTGTATTGCCCCCAACATTATAATCTATTTTTCCAGAAACATAATCGGCTACAGTAAAAACTATTTTATAAGGTTTTCCAGTAATTAAGCCAATATTTTGATTAATGTTTTTATTTAACGAACCATCACATACCGCTTTGTTATCTTCAACAGTCCAACCCTCTTGAACAGTCCAATCTTGTCCGACCTCCTTAACTGAGATACTGCTGATTGTTCCAATTGCATTATCATTATCAATCTGTATTCTTAACCTTCCACCTCCATTACTTAAATCTGTGGCTGTGATATACTCTGTGTATGTTGCTGCTGCACTTCTGGGTGTAGTTGTTTGACCTCCTAAAGTAATTTTGTATGAACCTTGAGTAATTGAAGCTATTGTATAAACTATCTTATATGATTTTCCCAGAACTGGAAACCATGTTGATTGATTCATATCATTGCTATTTGCTCCATCAGAAGCAATACCATTTGACACAACATCCCAAGGCGGAGTATTAAAATTCCACCCCTCTCCAAGCTCTTGGACTACGATGCTGCTTATAGTTACTGTGTCGGTTGTTGAGGCGTTGCCATTTTCTAATTTGAAATACCAATAATCAACCCCAGCAGCTTTAGTGTGATAAAAGGTGTGAGTTCCTACACCTTGTTCAGGTAAATCCTGATACCCTAAAGTAGAGCCAGTATAATACTGAATAGAATTTGTGCCAGTTAATCCTATTGCGTGAATTGTATAAGTTACTTTGTATGACTTACCATCCTCTACAATTGCAGGTGTTGTTCTTACATTTACATCTGTTCCTTCCGTTGAAGTCATTACTAAGCCGTTTTCACTAAACGAAATTGTATCTTCAACAGTAGTCCAATCCTCTCCGAGTTCTT
>Ga0129327_10000276_pt1 | contig 31301 bp, 28 predicted proteins | sample CPBDNA_6_FD_111799 | JGI IMG/M metagenome (GOLD analysis project Ga0129327, IMG submission 111799) | Freshwater to marine salinity gradient microbial communities from Chesapeake Bay, USA - CPBay_Spr_31_0.8_DNA | ecosystem: Environmental > Aquatic > Marine > Coastal | place: USA: Chesapeake Bay... | reverse complement strand
TGCTGCCTCGGCACCTGTGCCGAGGTTTGTTGCTCCCTTTGCCTCTTGAACAGGAACGACCAACTGCTTTGTAGTAATGCGTGAACCAGCAAATGAAACCTGTTTAATGTCAACGGGCTTTTTACGTGCTTTCATGCGTCCTGGTACTGATGCATAACGTGGAATGTTGAGACCGTCTTTCACGGTTATCACTGCGGGAAGCGGGACGGTGTAAACCTCTCGGGTTGAACCGACTGCGCGCTCGCACGTGGCTATGCCGCTATCAATCTTGAGCCCCTTGACGGATGTCACAACAGGTAGGCCGAGTTTGTGAGCAACACGGATACCCGTTTGCGAGCCGCCGTAATCCGCACTCTCGGAACCCATGAGCACCAAATCAAAGTTGGTGTCATCGGAACTAATTGCGTCGGCCAGCGCCGTTGCCGCCGCCTGAGGATCAGGCTCCGCTCCATTGGTGTCAATCAAAATCGCACGATCAGCGCCAATGGCCATTTGCTCCCGGATCTGTTCTTCACCATCAATGTGTCCAATGTTGATGAGCGTGACAGAGCCACCGTTTTCTTCTACCAACTTCACGGCCGCTTCAACCGCGCATTCTTCATGCGGACTCAGACCAAAGCCGACTTTTGAGGTGTCAATGGCCATGTTGTCTGCGGTGAGCACAATTGCACTGCCAAGAAGCGGCACTCGTTTGATGCATACAGCAATGTCCATTACGCCATGATCCGTTCATTTGTTGGGTCGAAGAGACCCGCGATGCCAGTCCGCTCCACAACAACCGGGTAGTGCTCGCCCATGTATTCCACGAGCAGTTCGGTCCCTTCGACGGCATACTCGGGGGGCAAGTAGGCCATGATGATGTGCTTGCCCAGTGATGGCGCGCTGCCAGCACTTGTGGCAAATGAACGGCGACCCTTCGCATCGGTGATGGGTTGGCCATCCTTGGTAAGAATGGGTTCTCCACCAAGTGGGTAGCGCTTCTCACCTGTTGAGCTGGCGTGATCAGTCATGGTCAGACCGCACATGTGCGCAACCACAGGTTCATCGCGATGTCGCAAGTGCGCTGCTTTACCCGTGAAGTCTTGGTCTTTGACCTTCTTCATAGCCATGCCTGCCTCCAGCACGGTGTACTCGGAATCAAGTTCAGCGCCATAAGCGCGGTATCCCTTTTCCAAACGACCTGTTGTGCCGTAGACCCCAATGCCGACCGGGATCAAACCGAATTCTTGCCCTGCATCCCACACGGCATCCCAAAGTTTCGCGCCCTGCTCTGCGGGAATGTAGAGCTCCCAGCCCAGGTCACCGACATAAGAGATTCTCGATGCAAGCACGCGCTGCGTTCCAATCTCAATGATTCTGCAGGTACCGAATGGGAATCCTTCATGCGACATGTCCGCACTGGTGATTTTTTCCATGATCTTTCGGGCATTGGGCCCCCAGATTCCAATTGTTGACATCGCGGACGTCAGGTCTGAGACGGATGCGGTGCCATCTGCTGGCAAGTGATCACGGAACCACTTGAGATCCGCCATGCCGTGCGCTCCACCTGTCACCACGCGGAAGTGGTCGTGGCCAAGGCGCATGATGGTGAGGTCGGACTGGTAGCCACCATTGGGCTTCAATACCGGCGTGTAAATAACCTTGCCAACGGCCACGTCCATTTGACGCAATGCCGCCCTCTGTACAACGTCGAGTGCCGAAGGACCTGTGACATCGAAAATAGCGAACGCAGAGAGATCAACGAGACCAGCAGTTTCGCGCATTTGCAAGTGTTCTGCGTTGATGATCGGTGACCACCAACGTGACTCCCACTCTGCAGTGCGAGGCATAACAGCATCACCGAATTTCTCGACCAACGGAGCATTTACCTCGTACCAGAATGGACGTTCCCAGCCAACTCCTTCATAGAAGACTGCACCCAGGGCCTTTTCGCGCTCGTAGTAAGGCGAAAGGCGAACATTGCGGTTGCTGTCCCACTGCTCCGCAGGATGCACGATTCCGTAGGTCTTGTTGAAACCTTCAGATGTTCTCGCACGAATGTGTGTGCGGGTCTTGTGGTGGTCATAGAAGCGTGCAACATTTGATTGGTGCAGATCGATCTCTGGCTCACCGAGAACCATCCACTGGGCCATCATGCGCCCAACGCCCGGCCCCTCTTTGATCCAGACTGCAGCGGCTGACCACAGGCCTTTGACCTCAGGGGTCTCACCCAGAATGGGCATGCCATCAGGTGTCAATGAGAGCAAGCCATTGATGGCGTACTTTTGACCAACGCTCTCGTTACCAATGATCTGGGGCATGAGTTCATAGGAGTGCTCATCCTGCAGATCAAAGTCTTTTTGGGTGAATGGCATCTCGGTTGGTGAAAGGGCCGCTTCGGCATTGGAAGGAATTTCATCAACGTCGTGCAGGATCGGTCGGTGAGCGTAGGACCCAACCTCAAGTCCTGTTCCATGCTGACGCTCGTACATGTTTGTGTCCATGTCGCGAACAATGGGGTACTCAATATCACCCTTGGCATCGGCGAATTCAGGAACTGGGCCAATGTCCTTCATCTGGTGAACCGCTGGTGTCAGCGGAATGGATGCCCCTGCCATTGCGGCGATCTTGGGACTCCAGCAACCGCAGGCGATAACGACGCATTCGGTCTTGATAGTGCCTTTGTCCGTGACCACACCGCTGACCTTGCCGTTGGTGACTTCAATGTCGAGGACTTCGGTGTTTGCGGAGACCGTTAACGCATTGAGCGCCATTGCCTTTTCGCGCATGATCGTGCCCGCCCTGAGCGAGTCAACAACGCCAACGCTTGGAGTGTAAAAGCCTGCGAGAATTACAGACTCGTCAATGAATGGAACAAGTTCCTTCACACGTGCCGGTGTGATGATTTCTGTGTCCTCGATTTCAAATGATTTTGCAGAAGCCATCCGACGATGCAATTCTTGAACGCGCTCGGGTGTACGAGCCACTTCAATGCCGCCACATTCGGTGAAGACACCCATTTCCCTGTATTGGCGCACGCTGTCTGCGGTGAGTTGGGTGATTTCCTTGCCGTGGTCCGTGGGGAAAATAAAGTTTGATGCGTGACCTGTCGAACCGCCCGGGTTGGGTAGCGGTCCCTTGTCAACTTGCACAAGATCGCGCCAGCCGAGGTCGGCGAGATGGAAGGCAACGGAGTTGCCCACGATTCCTGCTCCAATAATTACAGCCTTGGCGGAGCTAGGCAGATCACTCATGTGTTTCCCTTTCATAATGTTCTGCATTCTGTGCAGACGATTTTTTTATATTGCTTGTGCCATTTCGGCTTCGAACTCACAAACATGCTTGTTCATCACGTTAAACGCTTGGTCACTGTCACCTTCTATGACGGCCTCGACCAATTCCTTGTGTTCGAGCACCGCTTGGCGCAAATGTCCAATGCGTCCCAATCCGAGATTCCAAATTCGAAGTGAGTGCATGTAATAGCGATCAAGATCTGCGGCAAGGTACGTATTCTTTGTTGCTTGGTAAATGTAGTGATGAATGCGTGAATCCAGATCAATCAATGCACGCTCCTGATCACTCAAGTTGCTGTTCTCCAACACCTCAAGTTCATTACGAGCGGTTCGCAGATTCATAAGGTCTTCGCTTGTCCTGCGCTCCGCAGCAAGACGCGCCGCCATGGGCTCCAAGATTGCCCGAACCTCGCTCATGGCCCGCAAATTTCGGGGGTCCACTCCAGCTACGAACATCCCCCGGCGAGGGAAAATCTCAATGAGGTGTTCGGCCGCGAGCATGCGGATCGCCTCACGAATGGGAGTGCGCCCAAGCCCCAGAGATTCCTGCAAGGCAGGCTCCGAGACAACATCGCCAGGAGCCAACTCCCCCGTGCATATCAGGGTGCGAAGCCCCTCATAAGCCTCCTGTGTCAAAGTCACGGGATAGATATATCAGTTATATATAAGTCTGCGCAACCCCTTTGCCCATTTTGGGCTTTAGGTGCGAATTACCCAGGAAAAGCGAGTTCTCCCACAAAGCGGTCATTGAAGTCTTCGCGGTCAGATAGTTCGACGTAGCGCACCAAATTCATGAGCGATTTAGCCCCATTGCGTTCAGAACCCGACAGGAGCACCATTTTTGCTCCCTCACCAGCGACATTTCCAGCGCTAAGGATTCGCGTTGTAGCAATATCGGGTACCAGACCAATTGCCTTGGCACTCTTGGCCGATAGGTAACTGCCAAATGAACCTGCCAAGAGCACCTGTTGCACATCCTTTTGCTCGATGCCGTACTCCTCGAGCAAAATGGCCCAACCTGTTGAGATGGCAGCCTTGGCAAATTGAAGTTCGCGCACATCGCGCTGAGACAGGAACACCTCCTGCTCGCCGGGCTCGGTCAACATGAAAATTCGTTCCTGACCGCGCATGACAAGTCGTTGGGCAAGAGCCGGACTGACGCTCTGTGCGATCTCATCGCTGACATAGCGACCAGACCCATCGAGTAACCCGACTTTTACAAGTTCAGCGACTGCATCAACCAATCCCGACCCGCAAATTCCAACCGCTGGTACAGAATCAATTGTCCCCAGCTTCACTCCATCAAGATCAATGGCAACAACTTCGATCGCACCAGGTGCTGCGCGCATACCGCACTTTATGGAGGCAGCCTCAAATGCCGGCCCTGCAGGCGCAGCGGTGGCCAAAAGTTTTTCGGAATTGCCAAGAATCATTTCGCAGTTGGTGCCCACATCAATGAACAGACGCACCCTCTGATCGCGATCCATACCGGAGGCCAGAGCGCCAGAAACAATGTCGCCACCGACATATGCGCCAAGCGCGGGGAACAATGTTGCACGAGCTCGCGGATTGATGTTGACGCCCAACTCCATTGCGCGCACATCAGGATAGTCCTCGGCCGCAAGAATAAATGGAGCAACACCAAGGGGTTCTGGGTCAATGCCTAAAGCGATTTGCACCATGGTCGCATTACCTGCGAGAGCTACTTGATAGACATCAACGCGTTCAATTCCAGCTTCTTGGCACACCTCACCCGTGAGTTGATCCAAAGTTTCGTGAGCCAAACGCTGCAGATCAAAAAGTTTATTGGGATCGAGCATTGTTGCACTGATTCGACTGATGACGTCAGCACCAAATTGCTGCTGCATGTTCAACATGGAAGAAACAGCAAGCGGCATTCCATTAGAAAGATCCAATAGAGTGGCAACGACCGTTGTAGTTCCGAGGTCAAATGCAATGCCATATAACTTGTCCGTCGTGTCGCCTGACTCGACCGCAACGAGCATGTCATCAACCACTACGGCAGTTACCTCAAAGTTCGCTTTGCGCAAGACTGTTGGAAGTGTTCGTAGCAACATGGGGTCCACATTTGTGGTCATGTCTGTGATGCCGTCAAGGACGCGTCGAAGATCAGGACGTTGATCAACCAGATCTGGTTCGGGCAGCTGCAAGTATCGCTTGAGCAGAGTTGGCCGATGAATTACCTGGCGGCCCACTCCGACCGTTGAGGCTTTAGGTCGCGTGGTGAGTTCAGGGACATGCACCTTGAGGTCATTGAAAGCACAGGCCTGACATGCGAGGCGCCAGCCTTGCTCTAACTCCTCCTCAGTGAAGGCTCGTGCATCAGCTGACCCACTAGGCATTTCGCCCTCGAGAATCTGAACCCGGCACTTGCGGCAGGTTCCGTGACCGCCACAGGTGGAGTCCACCGCAATGGCATTCCAACTTGCCACGTCAAACACGGTGACACCCAATGGGACACGAACCGTTTTGCCACTGGGCTCAAAAGCAATTCCGATGCGGGTTGGCTCATCAGTGCTTGGTTCATCGGGGTGCGGCACCTCGGGGCCGGGATCAGCAATCAGGGTGCCTGAATCGAAATCCAGGTCAGGTGATTGCTCCATAGCGGAAGAATGCACTATTTACGCTTTGGCCGCTTCTTTGGCACGATGTAACGCGATCCAAGAAGCACCCCACTCGTCATTGCCCATCATCAAATCGGCGGCGCGGACGGCAGTCACGATCTTTTCCGTTCGGGCATCCATGATTGCGCTGGTCAGGCCCGCTTTCATTGCCATGGGGATGAATACCGCGTTGAGGGCGTGACGGTCTGGCATTCCGAATGAGACATTGGATGCACCCAGGGTCATATTCAAATCAAATGTGTCGCGGATGAGTTCGATTGTCTTCAGAGTCCGAACAACCATTTGAGAGTCGGCACCAATGGGCATGGCGAGTGGATCAATAACGATGTCCTCGATAGGTATCCCGTATTTTCCGGTTGCCTGTTCAACAATGTACTTGGTCAGCTCAAGCCGACGCTCTGGTTCTTCAGGGATCTCGAATTCATCGTTTGGCAAGGCGATGATGGCCGCTCCATGCTTCTTGACCAGCGGCAAAATCAATTCCATGCGCTCGTCCTCAGCGGTTATGGAGTTGACCAAGGCCTTGCCTTTGTAGGCATCCAGCCCTGCCTCTAGGGCCTCGACGACAGATGAATCAATACACAACGGCAAGTCGGTGAGCTCTTGAATCATGGTTACGGCTTTGGCCAGCAATTCAGCTTCATCAACCAATGGCGCCCCCATGTTTACGTCGAGCATGGTCGCGCCCATTGCTACCTGATCCAAAACATCTTTCTCAACTGCACTCATGTCCCCTGCGCGCAGTTGTTCTTGGAAAATTTTGCGGCCCGTCGGGTTAATACGCTCACCAATAATGCAAAAGGGCTGATCCGGTCCAATGGTTACCGTCTTTGTCGCTGAACTCACTGTTGTGTGCATGGATTGCTTCCTTTTGCTAGGTGGGCTAGTTGTGTTGTGGACCTAAATTAAAATCGGATACAAGTCGAGCAACGGTGTCGTCGTGCCGAAAATCTGTGATGTGAATTCCCGCCACTCCTGGCAAAGAGAGCGCATGCTCCACCGAATCCCTTACCAGTTGATATGACGCCTCGGGTTGATCTTCGGATTCCGCGACCCGATCAATGACATTTTGAGGGACGACAATCCCTGCAACTTTGTCATTCATAAAATTCAACGCACGTGAATTTTTGGTCAAAATAACCGTGGGAATGATTGCGGCATCTTGAGTTACGCCGTTGGCCACAATGCCTGCCATAAATTCCTCGAGCATTTCAGGTTGATAACCAATCTGAAGTTGCAAAAATTTAGCGCCTGCATCCACTTTCATTCGCGCACGCTTTATTCGTGTCTGCATTGGGGGTGCAAATGGATTTTCAACACCACCCACAAGAAGTTCTTTGTGATCAGTGACTTTGCGGCCGGAAAGAAACGTTCCCTGTGAAAGTCCCGTGGCCACAGAGATGAGTTGCGGTCCGTCTAGATCAAAAACCCTGCGCGCTTCTGGTTCATCTCCCGCGGTGACATCGTCACCCGTCAGCGCGCAAATAGTCCGCACGCCATGCATAGCCGCACCCACAATGTCTGCCTGTATTGCGAGCCTGTTCTTGTCCCGGCAAACAACCTGCATGATCACATCAGCGCCAAGGTTTTGAAGGGCAATTGCAACCGAGACATTCGAAGAGTGTGCATGAGCTGCGGGGTTGTCTGTCACGTTAACCGCATCAACGAGTGGGCCTAGCCGCTCCCATTCGCGTGCTACCTGGTCCAGGGTTCCCCCATTAATGGAGGGGAACTCAGCCGTCACGATTGGCCTAGCCCTATTTTTCACAAGGGAATCGAAGGACATCAATGCGCTTCCTTGTGCTCGATGCCGATCCAACCGTCAGGTGTTTCACGGTCTTTGCCGTTGACCAAATTGAGCCACGAGGAGTCACCCTTCAGTGCGTTATTAACCGGCGGGCGCAAGTGGCTTATTTCCTCTCGCCATGACTTGGGCAGAAGCGGCATATTCTCCGCGCGATCATTTGCCTTCACCCACACGCACTGCATTTCAGGGATGACTTCGCAGTTGCCGTTCTCTCGCACACCGCCACATGGGCCGTTGCGCAAAGTTTTGGGACAGGTCATGGGACAGGTCATCCCCGTGGAATGCAGCACACATTGACCGCACATGCGGCAATCCCAAATGGGCTTTTTCATGGCGTGCTCCACCATGGGCAACAACTTTCGCACAGGAATTAACCAGCACGCTTCGTTGCGATAAGTTCCTTGGCCCGACGGACAGCAGTTGCCGCATCAGCGGCGTACCCGTCAGCGCCGCACACATCCGCATACTCCTGGGTGACCGGTGCTCCACCAACCATAATGATGACTTTGTCGCGCAACCCAGCTTTCTCAATGGCGTTGATATTAGCTTTGAACATAGGCATCGTTGTGGTGAGGAATGCTGACATACCAACGATGTCTGGATTGTGCTCCTCAATGGCTGCAATGAATTTTTCTGGTGGGACCTGAACGCCAATGTCAATAACTTGGAAACCTGCGCCTTCCAGCATGATGTTGACCAGATTTTTGCCGATGTCATGAACATCGCCTTTAACCGTTCCCATCAAGAATGTCCCAACGCTCTCCACACCGGTCTGGGCAAGCAGGGGACGCAAGACATCGAGCGCCCCTGACATTGCCCGACCAGCAATGAGCATCTCTGGCACAAAGTAGTCTCCGCGCTCAAAGCGAGCACCTACTTCCTCCAGTGACGGAATCAGTGCGTCGAAAAGAATTGTCTCGGGAGTCATGCCGATTTCAAGACCCTTATTGGTCAACTCCAAAACGGCTGGCGCATTGCCCACCATTGTTTCGTCGTAGAGACCCTTGAGGACGTCGTCTGGTGTCATGCGGCACCAACCCTTCTGCGATCCTGCTCCGGCTGGGGAGCAGGGGATTGTTGACTAACTAATGGATTATTCGTTGCGTTGTGATTCATTGCGTTGTGATCAATAACTTGATCCGGTGTTGCTGGAAATTTGCCATTCGGCACCATGAGATAACCAAATTTTTCGGACACCAAAGCAGCCTGCTCGAGCAATAAATCCGCGTACTCCATGCTCACTTCACGAGTCATGCGCATTGTTGGACCCGAAATCGAAAGTGCGCCAATTATCTCGCCCGTCTCAATGAAAATTGGTGCCGCGATAGCGATCAAGCCCACCTCCAGTTCGGAATCTGCTAGTGACCAACCGCGGGTGCGCGTCTCTTCGAGTTCAGCCTCAAGGACCTTTCGATTTGTGATTGACCGTGGAGTCAAGCGTGCTAAGCGACCCTCCGGGAGCGTTGCACCGTACGCCAGGAAAATTTTGCCCAGTGCCGAGCAGTGAAGCGGTACGCGGGACACACCCCAATTCACGCCACCAATATGAAAAGTGCAATCAACCTGGCTGATTTGCTCAACTTCATCCCCCACGAGGACAGCGAGATTGATGGTTTCCCCCGTTGCCTGACCCAAGGCATCCATGCTCGGGCCCGCAAAGTCAATGAGTTCTTCATTGGGCAGGTGTGAATAGGCAAATCGGGTCAAGGATGATCCTGCTCGGATGGCACCCTGTGAGTTCCGACTAATAAGTCCGGAATTTTCCAGACTGGAAAGCAACCGCGAAAGGGTGCTTTTGGCCAGCCCACTCATTTCCTGGAGGTCGCCAAAGGAAATCGCCCGCGGAGACTCCATAACCATGGTCAGCAGGCTTAAAGCGCGGTCAACCGCTTGGGTCCCGGTGGGACTGGCCATCCTCGCCTCCTCTTAGATACCCCTTTAGATACCTCTGCAAAGAAAATTTTCGAAATCGGTACACAAATGATCCACATTATGAAACAGTTGTTCCATAACTGAGTCTAGATCTCGAATCTGCTCAGGCGCAAGAGCATTGTGAAAAATAGTTACCCCACAAATTCATACTTCGAACCTAAAGCTCGAACCTAAAGCTAGATCCCACCGTCGTCCAAGGAGTCCGATGTTCACCAACTCGATGCCGCGTTACGAGATCCTCTCGCCAGAGGCCATGGCCACCCTCGATCGAGGCTGGCGCCGGATCGTCAGCGAACTGGGCATTGAGTTTGCCAAGCCCGAAGCCGTTGAAATGTTCAAGGCGGCTGGTCAACGCGTTGACGGCGAAAAAGTTTTCTTTGACCCTGAATTCGTGCTCGAACAGGTGGCTAAAGCTCCTAGCCAATTCAACATTCAAGCTCGCAACCATGCCAATGACGTCATTATCGGTGGGGACAACATGGTGTTCTCAAGTGTTTACGGTCCGCCGTTTTTCCGCCGCGGTGATGTCCGCCGTGAGGGTTCCATGGATGACTTCCGCGACTTTGCCAAACTTGCGCAGTCATTCAAGGCTATGGACAGCGTTGGTGGTGTAGTGGTCGAGCCAGGCGATGCTGCCCTAGATTCTCGACACCTAGACATGCTCTTTGCTGCCTTTACTTTGACCGACAAAATCGTCATGGGCAACGTGGTCAGTGAAATTAACGCAAAAGATACGCTCGCAATGGGTGAAATCGTGTTCGGAGGTCGAGCAGCGATTGAAGAGACCCCCTTCTGCATCAACTTGATCAATTGCAACTCTCCGCTTCGGTGGGACGACCGCATGCTCGATTCCCTCATGGAATATGCGCGCGCAGGGCAGCCCGTTATTTGCACACCGTTTCTACTCATGGGCGCCATGTCACCCGTCTCTATCCCCTCAGCACTCGCACAGCAAATCGCTGAGGCACTCACGGGTATCGCACTCGCCCAATTAGTGCGACCTGGAACGCCTGTTGTATTTGGTTCGTTCCTTTCTAATATTGATATGCAGTCGGGCTCACCCCAGTTTGGAACCCCTGAATCCGGCATTGGATTACTTGCCACCGGTCAAATTGCCCGGCACTTTAAGTTGCCATTCCGTGGCGGCGGCGGACTGAACTCATCACAGGTACCCGATGCACAATCAGCCTATGAATCCATGATGACCATGATGCCTACATTCCTCTCGGGCACAAACTTCGTCATGCACACTGCTGGGTGGCTTGAAGGCGGGCTCGTTTCGAGCATTGAAAAGTACGTCATCGACGTCCAAATTCTTGAGTCATTGCAACATGAATTCACTCCAATTCATTTTGACGACGAAGCCCTCGCATTCGGTGCGCATGAGGAAGTCGGCCACGCCGGCCACTTCCTTGGAGCCATGCACACAATGGAACGCTTTCGGGACTGCTTCTACCGCCCATTCCTGTCCAGTTCAGACAACTTCGAACGGTGGACGCGCAACGGGTCCAAGGACACGGCAGTGCGCGCGGCGGAGATTGCTGAGAAGAAAATCGAGGAATACGAAAAGCCAGCCATGGACTCTGCTATGGAACAGGAACTGTTGGAATACGTAAACCGTCGGCGCACAGAACTTGGTGACTAATTTATGGCGAATAAAAAGTACGACTACATCATTGTTGGTGGAGGCTCGGCCGGATCTGCACTTGCAAATCGACTGAGCGAAGACCCCAACAAAACTGTTCTCGTGCTTGAAGCGGGACGCATGGATTCGTGGTGGGACGTCTACATTCACATGCCTGCCGCTTTAACCTTTCCAATTGGCAACAAGCACTACGACTGGATGTACTCCTCTGAGCCAGAACCACATATGAACAATCGACGGGTGACCGCGGGCCGAGGCAAAGTAATAGGCGGTTCAAGCAGCATCAACGGAATGATCTTCCAGCGGGGTAATCCATTGGACTATGAAAAATGGTCCAAGGAACCGGGCATGAGTAACTGGGATTACGCCCACTGCCTGCCTTACTTCAAAAAGATGGAAAATGCCAAGGGTCGTGACAGTGAGTGGCGGGGCACGTCAGGCCCACTGGAAGTCAACAAAGGCAAGGTGAAAAACCCACTATTTGGAGCGTTTTTCAGTGCCGCGCAGCAAGCCGGTTATCCACTCACCGAGGATGTCAACGGATTTCAGCAAGAAGGCTTCGCACCATTTGATGGCAGCGTGCGAAATGGGCGCCGCCTCTCTGCGGCTGGCGCCTATCTCCATCCGGTGATGCATCGCACAAATTTGACGGTGAAAACACGCACCCTCGCCACCAACATTCGTTTCGAAGGCAAGAAAGCTGTAGGTGTTGATGCACTCGTCAGAGGAAAGAAAAGGGTCGCCTTCGACTGTGACGAAGTCATTCTGTGTGGCGGAGCCATCAACTCACCACAACTGCTTCAGCTTTCGGGAGTGGGAAACAGTGAGCACCTCAACAGTGTCGGGGTGGAAACGGTACATCACCTTCCAGGTGTCGGTGAAAATTTGCAGGATCATCTCGAAGTTTATGTTCAACACGCATGCAAGCAACCAGTCTCGCTCAATCCCAATTTAGCGTTCTGGCGCAGACCTTTTATCGGCGCCGCGTGGCTGTTCCTGCGTAGAGGTCCCGGCGCATCGAATCACTTTGAGGGCGGAGGATTCGCACGCAGCAATGAGGATGTCGACTACCCCAACCTGATGTTCCACTTCCTGCCCATTGCCGTGCGCTATGACGGCACCGCACCCGAGGGTGGCCACGGCTACCAAGTACATATCGGCCCTATGTATTCCAATGCACGTGGCAGCGTCAAGATCAAGAGCAACGACCCTACCCAAGCACCCGCCATTCTGTTCAATTATCTGTCCACAGACGAAGACAAGCGGGAGTGGATTGAAGCTGTCCATGTCGCCCGCAAAATTTTAGGTCAGTCGGCTTTCGATCCATACTCGGATGGAGAGATCTCACCGGGACCAAGCGTGTCAAGCGACGAAGAAATCCTTGAGTGGGTCAGGGAAGACGGCGAAACCGCCTACCACCCATCTTGCACCTGCAAAATGGGCCTCGATGACATGTCAGTTGTGCATCCCGACTCACTCAAGGTGCACGGTATCGAGGGCGTGCGCGTGGTTGATGCCAGCGTGATGCCTGTTGTGACCAACGCAAATATTTACGCCCCCACCATGATGATCGCAGAAAAAGCAGCCGATCTCATCAAAGGTAACAATCCCCTCCCATCTGAGGAGATCGCCTTTTATCAGCATCAAAAATTGGCATAATCATCAACCCAGTCGAGTCAATGCACTCGAAAACAGAAAGCGAGCCGGGCACGTGACTGATCTGCACATCAATGGGGTCTGGGTTGCAGCCCACGATGGTGCAGAACGTGAAATCATCTGCCCAGCCGATGGCACAGTGTTCAAGAAGGTTGATGAAGCTGGCCCCGCTGATGCTCAGGCGGCCATAGATGCGGCCCGTTCCGCATTCGATTCAGGCTGGTGGACCCAGATTTCCGTTATCCAACGCGGCGCGATCTTAGAGCGAACGGGCGATCTCATCGAAGAGCGACTTGAAGAGTTTGCTCAGGCCGAGTCGATGGACACGGGCAAGCGAATTGTTGAGGCCCGCTACGACATCGCTGACTCAATTCGGTGTCTCCGATACTTTGCGCAACTTGGCCCCACATTCTCTGGCCGCTCGGTCGATACTGGTGATTCACACATTCAATCTCGCGTTCAGTACGAACCCGTTGGTGTGGCAGTACTCATTACCCCGTGGAATTACCCCCTGCTGCAAGCCGTCTGGAAAGTCGCACCTGCAATTGCCGCAGGCTGCACTTTTGTGCTCAAGCCGAGTGAACTAACTCCGAGCACTTCCATCATGTTTATGCAGGCGTTAGTCGATGCTGGCCTTCCCCCCGGAGTTGGGAACTTAGTGCTCGGCGCAGGTGCCAGCATTGGTGAGACTCTGACAAGCAGCTCCAAGGTTGACATGGTCTCTTTCACCGGAGGATTGGAAACCGGAAAACGTGTCATGGCAAGTGCTGCCGCAACAATCAAAAAAGTTGCGCTTGAACTTGGCGGCAAAAACCCCAACATAATTTTTGCCGACGCAGACTTAGAAGCGGCTCTCGATAACGCGCTGACCGCAATCTTCTTGCATTCTGGTCAAGTTTGTTCCGCTGGCTCTCGATTAATCGTTGAGCAATCCATTCATCATTCATTCCTCCAAGAATTTGTGGAGCGTGCCAAGAAAATTCGTCTCGGTGGACCATTCGATGAGTCAGCCGAAACAGGGGCATTGATCAGTGAAGCGCATCGAAATAAAGTGCACACGTTCGTGGAGAAGGGGGTCAGCGAGGGAGCGGAGCTACTTTGCGGCGGAGAGATCCCCGAGGGTCCCGGTTATTTTTATCCCCCCACAATTCTCGCGAATTGCACAACTCATATGTCGTGTGTGCAGGATGAATCATTTGGGCCAGTTGTGACCATTGAAACTTTCACTACTGAAGAGCAGGCAATAGCACTGGCGAATGACACCTACTACGGCCTCGCCGGCGCCGTCTGGACCCAGGATGCAGGAAAATCGCAACGCGTGGCAAATGCTTTGCGCCATGGAACTATTTGGATCAACGACTTCCACCCCTATGTGCCACAAGCTGAATGGGGTGGCTTCAAACAGTCAGGAATTGGCCGTGAATTGGGGCCAAATGGATTACTCGAATACCTCGAGGCCAAACATGTTTACCACAACACAAGTCCAGCACCCAGTGGCTGGTTTGGCGCCTAAGGAGCAATCATGACCACGAGCGATTCTGCGATCTCAGTTCGAAACCTGTGGAAGGTATTCGGGCCGACTCCCAATGCAATTGTTGGAACACCCGATGCGAACTTGAGTCGCCCTGAACTTCTGGAAAAGACCGGTTGCGTTGCCGCTGTCAACAACGTTTCCTTCGACGTCGCCGACGGTGAAGTATTTGTCGTTATGGGTCTTTCCGGCTCAGGAAAGTCTACGTTGGTCCGCTGCCTCACTCGTTTAATTGAGCCGACGTCCGGTGAAGTTTTCATTGAAGGTGAAGACATTCTTGCCGCTTCAAAGTCCCGCCTGCGTGAATTGCGACGCACTAAGTTCTCCATGGTGTTTCAGCATTTCGGTCTTCTCCCCCATCGATCAATCATTGACAACATCGCCTACTCACTTGAAGTTAATGGTGTCAAAAAAGACAAGCGTCATGCCCGCGCGAATGAAGTCATTGAACTTGTCGGCTTAAGTGGTTACGCCAATCACTATCCCGAACAACTCTCCGGTGGCATGCAGCAACGTGTTGGACTAGCCCGCGCTCTCGCTGTTGACCCCGAAGTCATGTTCCTTGATGAACCATTTAGCGCACTCGATCCCCTGATCCGAAGGGACATGCAAAACGAAATCGTCCGCCTGCATGACGACCTCAACAAAACAATGGTGTTCATTACCCACGACCTCGCTGAAGCAATGCGAATCGGTGACCGCATCGCGATCATGCGCGATGGTGCAATCGTTCAGGTTGGTACTCCCACGGAATTGGTTTTGAACCCAGCAGATGACTATGTCTCTGACTTTACCAACGACATTCCCAAGTCACATGTTCTCCGAGTTGCTGACATAGCGGTACCCATCAGCGGGGGTCACGCAAGCTCGTCGCAGCCAATTCCGCATGATGCAATTGTCCGATCAGTAATGCACCGGGTTATGAGTGACCCTGATCCGATATCAATTGCAAAGAACGGGGAAATCATTGGCTGCATTGGGCGCGACGAGCTGCTCACCGTTTTTGCCGAGGACATAAATGAGGAACTCAACGCATGAAAGCGTACATTGACACTCACGTTCCCGAGTTTTTGCGTCGCAAGTGGGTATTAATTGTCGGGCTCCTTGTTGTTTGGTTTGTCCTTGGTCGAATATTTAAGGGAGTTCACACCCTTGATATTGGCAACTCGGAGGACACCCCAACCACTGAAGTACTCGGTCAGTTTGCTGCGAATATTCGCGCGGCACGGGCCGAGAATCCAATCTTTGTTTACATTTTCAACCCGTTCCGCCAAGGCATAGAAAGTTTCGTCGAAGTCATCCGAGCAGTCATATCGGACCCTGCTCCAGGTGCGCTGATCCCTGTCATTGGCTGGGTGGGGATTTTGGCCTTTATCGGTTTCATAGTTTTCGCAACATCAAACTGGCGCACATCACTGCTTTCCATGGTGTTGATTTTTGGGTGCGGCGTTCTTGGAATGTGGACCTACTCCATGGACACCCTGGCATTGACCATTGGTGCTGTCGTGCTCTCATTGGTGATTGCTCTTCCCATAGGAATTTGGGCGGGTCTCAATGACCGAGTCATGAAAACTGTGCGCCCGGTACTTGACCTCGCTCAGATCCTTCCGACCCTGGTCTACCTAGCACCACTTGCACTGGTTTTCCTCATCGGTATTGCGGCCTCAACCATTGCAACGATGATCTACAGCATTCCTATCGGTATTCGCATCACTGCACATGCAATTCGGAGCCTGCAGAACGGACCCATCGAGGCAGCTGAATCGATGGGTTCCACACGTTGGCAAAAACTGACCAAAGTTCAGTTGCCCATGGCCAAGCGAACAATCATCCTTGGCGTCAATCAGACGACTCTGGCAGCACTTTCCTTCGTGGTCATCGCTGCACTAATTGGTGCACCCGGTCTGGGCGAACCTGTCCTTCAGGCGCTTTCTATTCGAAATATCGGCGATGGTGTCACCGCGGGTCTGGCAGTGGTCTTTATTGCCGTGATGCTGGACCGGTCGACAACTGCGGCCGTCGTTCACAGCAATCAGATTCCACTGACAGGGAAACCTTTGCTCGTGAGGCGCCTTTCCCTCGGAGCTGCGGCAATCGCAACGATTGTTGCCATCATGATCTCTCGCCAGCAACTCTGGGCGGCAGTATTCCCTGAGTCCCTTGATTTTCGAGATCCAATTGGTAACTGGTTCGATGCCATCACCGAGTGGTTCACAACCACTTTCTATTTCTTGACAACTTCATTCAATGAGGTCTTCACTCTCAATATTCTGAATCCCATTGAATACCTTTTGGCCGATGCGCCCTGGTATCTCACCATCATCATGATTTCAGTGATAGCTGCAATCATTGGGGGACGCACCGTTGCAATCCTCTCTGCCGTTCTATTACTGCTTATTGTTTGGATTGGCCTGTGGAACGACACCATGATTACGCTCACCCAGGTTCTCATTGCGACCACAATCGTTATGTTGATTGGTGTAGTGCTGGGTGTCGCTGCTGGGCGCAATGCAAAATTCGAACGAATACTCAAACCGTTCCTCGACGCTGGGCAAACATTGCCCGCCTTCGTGTACTTGGTGCCCGTTCTGGCCCTCTTTGGTCCAACCCGCTTCGCGGCAATCGTCTGCGGAGTCTTCTACGCGGCCCCCGTCGTTGTCCGCGTCGTGGCAGACGGCGTTCGCGGTGTACCTAAGGAAATGGTGGAGGCGGCAATTGCATCGGGCTCCAGCACCACCCAAGTTGTTACGAAAGTGCAACTTCCAGCCTCCAAGAAGTCCCTACTTTTGGGGGCGAATCAGGGTTTAATTTTCGTATTGGCCGTCGTCGTAATTGGCGGACTTGTTGGAGCGGGCGGCTTAGGCTACTTGGTTCTTCAAGGAGCGTCGAAACCAGAGCTCCAAGGAAAGGGATTAGCCGCAGGGCTGGCTATCGTGCTTCTTGGGATTGTGATGGACCGGATCGCGCACGCAAGTGCGCGGCGGAGTTAGAGCTCACTCAAATCGGGTGAGCGGGATAGAAGGGGAAACCGAATGAGGAGAAACCTCACCAAGCGCATGGCTGCGTTGCCACTGTTGGCAGTTGCAGGTCTTGTGCTCGCAGGTTGTGGCGATAGCGTCAATGACGCAGCCACTGAAACCGCAACTGAAGAGGCGGCGGTCGCTACTGAAGAAGCAGTTACTGAAGAAGCAGCAGAAGAAGTCGCGGCATGCGGTGACTGGGCAATCGCCATGCATGGATGGGTTGGTTACACCGCCTCTGCGCAGGTCGTAGCCGAAGTTGCTCAGGACGCACTTGGTTGCACGATTGAGCAAACGCAACTCGAGGAAGCCGGCGTCACCTATGACGCCATGGAAGCTGGCTCCATCGATGTGATCGTTGAAGATTGGGGCGGCGGCCGCTGGCAAGAGTGGGTTGACCGTGGAGCAATCCAAGAAGTCGGCACCAACGGAAACGTTGGCCTCATTGGCATGTACGTCCCTCAGTGGATGGCTGATGAATACCCAGATATAACCGATGGAACGAAGCTCAATGACTACGCCGAGCTATTCCAGACACCTGAGACAGGTGACAAGGGAGCTTGGTACGAAGGCCCTCCCGGTTACACCACAATCGGTGAGAAGATCATCGATGCTTATGGTTTGAATTACCAAGTTGTCTCAACGGGATCTGAAGCTGCGCTCATCGAGCTCTTCACTCAGGCCGCGGACAACAAAACAGCAGCCCTCGGATACTTCTACGAGCCACAGAACTTCTTGGCTCAGGTTGACTTGGCTCGCGTTAATTTCCCAGCCAACGACTGGACTGACCCAGCTGAGGCTAGCGGTATGACCGACTACCCCGAGTCGCCACTCATGAAGCTCGCGACAACTGAGCTCGTCGAGTCGGGTTCACCATTTGCAACTCTTGTTGCGAACTTCAACTGGACCAATGACGACCAGAACATGGTCGCTGCGGACATTGAGGGTGGCATGACACCGCAGGAAGCAGCACAGAAGTGGATTGCAGCAAACAAGGACACGGTCAATTCGTGGCTTGCCGGTACAGGCGCTTCAATCAGCTAATCGCTCAAAAAGTTGAAGGCCCGGTTGAGAAATCGATCGGGCCTTCAACTTTGCCACAAATCGAGAGATACCCATGAACATTGATTTTGCGATAGACATCAACGAACCTCCTCTCATCATTGCGTTTTATGCCAAACTTCTGGCTTAACAAACTCAGGTTTCAAATGAAACACGCTGCGAGAGCGCCCGAACATACTTCTCCTTGACGGGTCCCGCAGGTACCAAACCGACATTAAAATTCCAAGTTGTCCCTCAGGAACCACCGTCCAATAATCGGATTCATCTGGACAGTCATGTCGATGACATTGAGGTGACAGCGACCCGGTTTCCTGCCGGGGCTTGGCCAAGTTCATTTGTTGCCCTGACTTCAACGAATAGTGGTGCCTTTGTCTTCACCTTATTGACCGTACATGTGGTTTGTGTGGTTGTTTTGCACCTTCCAACGACCTTGCCGCCAGCGGCCGCATTCCACACATTCGTTTGGTAACCGAGGACCTCTCGACCCTCAAACTTTGGGACCGCGGTCCAGGTAACGGTGATCTTGTTCTTGATTCTTTCTCCCGCAACATCGGTTGGTTCAAGAGGAATTGCCGGCACAGCCGTCGTGTCAATCGGAGAGGAGATAGCACCAGGTCCAATTGTGTTAACAGCAGACACCACCACCCACACATGTTGGGCATCGGCCAAGCCCGAGATTGCGCAACTGAGATTCGGAATCTTGACGTTACATTGTCCGACCTCCACCACACGATCGCTTGCCGCGTATGCGCGGGCAACGTAACTGCGCACTGGATACCCACCATCATAAATTGGTGGGAGCCAATGAACCACTACTCCACCGTCACGGCTCGAGAGCTGCACTGCCTGAGGCGCATATGGCTCAGATGGTTTGGGCTCTGATAACTGGCGGTCCGTGTATTTGCTGCGACCCTGGTCGCTAGATGCAATGACTTCGATCCAGGCGGGTTCAAAGTCATCCAGACCTTGGAGCAAACAGAAATTGATCGAGTCCTCTGGATCGGGATCATTCATACTGCACGTTGACATAAGACGGCCGTCTTCTTGATCAGACCAAGCTCGAGCGGTGTAGGAATCAATGGGGGAACCACCGTCATTGGCTGGAATGGTCCACGTCGCCATGATTGCTTCATCACCCGGAAGCAATGTGACTTCACGCGGTGCCGTTGGATCGTCCTGAGACACCCGCACACCAACTCGGTCGCCAGTCGACACCGAGTCCACGCTCGTCGTGGTGAGTACTTCTAGGTAGTAGAGCTCGCCATTGCGCAAGCCATTAATGGGACAGCCAATACGGTTCTGTGAGCCTGCTTTGGCTTCACCATTTTTCACCTGGCTTGCAGTAACAAGGCATTCACCTTCGAGCGTGCCGCCCGTTGCGGAATCCCATGCCCTGGCCGTGTAAGAAATAATCGGCTTGCGGCCATTGTCATTGGGTGGTTGCCATGAAACCCGGATTCCTTTTTCCACCGGAGTTCCAGCGACCGCATTCACTTGGCCAGGTGGGTCATAGAGGATGACGCGCACCCTTGGTGTGGAAGGTTGACCTGAGCCTTCGCCTGTTACTGCATACACATCGACATAGACAGGTGCATCTTCAAGGTCCTTTATCGTGCAAATATCTCCGCTGGTTTGGCACTGGCCCTTGACCACGCCCCCCGAGACGGCCGAGTGAGCTTTGGCAACATAGTTGGTAATCGGCAAACCACCGTCTGAAACTGGAACCTGCCAGTTGACAACAACGTCTCCACCCACTTGCACTGCTATCACTGATCGCGGCACCTCAGGCCCTGTCGCGGTGATCACCTCAACTCGCGGTGAGGATGGCGTTCCCTGGACTAAGACATTCGAACCAATTACATCGACGTAATAAGTCGTGCCATTGGGCAACGGACCCAAATGACAGGTGAGTTTGGAGGTCAGCGGTTGACACGTGGCAATCGGTTCTCCACCAGTTTCCGAGAGATACCCGCGAGCCGTATAGGTCACCGGCCTCAAGACACCCAAAGATGAAGCCGCGGACCATGTCACTACGGCGTAGCCATTCCCCCGAACAACCTTCACCGACCTCGGTGATGTGGGAGATGATGGATTGCTAGCGGTAACGCGGCCCGAGGCCGAACCGCTGAGACTTGCTTCATTCGTGGCTACGACGGACAGGTAATACGTCACGGAATTGGACAGACCCGTCATGCTGCAGTCCGTGCCACTCGTTGAACACGACGCAACCGCGGTGCCCCCAGAATCCGAGGTGTACGCGCTCGCGGTGTAACTAGAAATATCTGCTCCGCCATCGGAACTCGGCGCCGACCACTCCACCCTGATGGTTCCATCGGTTCGCGAGGCTGACACATCTTGTGGCGCCCCTGGGGCGGCCACCGAAGGTATCCCCGTGATCGATGAAGCAACAGTAATTCCCTCTGAATTTACTGCGCCAACGTTAACGCTGTACGTGACCCCGTTCGTCAGACCAGTGAGCACGCAACTCGTAGTGGTTGAAGCGCACGATGCCACCTCTGTCACACCTGCGACTGCGGCGACGATGTACGAAAGTGCGCCTGTTGCCGCATCCCAAGAAACGGCAAGTGACTGATTTCTCGCCTCGGCGGTGACATTGGCGGGTGTTCCTGGAGCCGCGGCCTGCGCAGCTGTCACGGTCAACGAAAGACCCGCAATGCACATGCAGACTGCCACTAAGAAGGCGAGAAACCTAGATCTACCAGTCACTAGAGGCTCCGCCTAATCCCATACATTTGGCCTAGTCTGCCACACAAGGTTGCGCCACCGATACCGTAATTTTACGGTACTTGGAACCGTCTCGCGAATGAAAACTGTCGGTGCATCACGAGGGTTCGAAAAGTGGAGCTGAGGGGATTCGAACCCCTGGCCTTCTCATTGCGAACGAGACGCGCTACCAACTGCGCCACAGCCCCTAACGGGGTGAAACACTAGCAGCGAAAGGCTTATTCGTTGACCGCGCGAGCCTGATAGGGGGCGTTGGCTCGGATGATGGGGATTTCAGCGGTGGAGTCGGCATAGTTAGCAACCGGATTACGCACCAAATTCTCTGCCTTTACTGCTGGACGTTGCATTGTTCGCGCAGCTTCCATCATGGCTTCACCTGACCAGTCGCCATCGCGCTCAATATTGCGAGGTACGGCCGTGGCCCGTGGTGCGCTTACATAGCTGGGAAGTGTCTGAGGCACCGCATCCCACGAGTCGTCCTCTTCCCATGGGTCCCAAGCGGCGAACTCCTCCAGTTCAGACAGCTGGTTCTCGGCGCGCTCGTGCGCAGGCATGGGTTCTGCACGCTTGGTCCGGCGGGCATCCTGTGTGCGAGTGGGAACACTCTCAAGACGTGGTGAACGGGCTGACTTGGATGTGCGCTGAGACGCGGTCATGGCAGATGCAACAACAAAAGCACCCAATAGGAGGGCAAAAACTACGGGGATTGCAATGAGAACGAACCCGAGAATGGATCCCACAAGAGTCAGGAAGACCAGCCCCGTGAGTGCGCCCAACACCATGGTTCGTCGCTTGGCTGCCACGACGCTTGCGTGACTGCGGCCCAACTTCGAATTTCGTGATCCCATGATGCTCTCCCCAGATTGTGATTCGCGGTGTGATGCGCGGTGTGACGCTTGACGTGCCTTCTCTTCAGCGGCTCCACGGTCACCAAGTGACTTCATGGCAGAGCTAAATCGGGCAGTCGATCGCACTTCGCTGACCTGATCGTGTCTCTTGAGCCAGATTGGAATGAGAACAGCAGCCCACAGAGCGATGATCGCTACGTAGATCAATCCTGTCACATGCGTAACGTTAGAACTCGCAAGTGAATTCCTTTAGCATTGCGCACTTTTAGCCCGGCGTGTCGCGAAAGCGCACATAGGACACATGATCGCGCCAGTCGCCATCAATGTGCAGATAGCGCGGCCGAAATGACTCTTCCGTGTAGCCGCATTTCTCTGCAACGGCTCGAGATGGCAGGTTTTCTGGGCGAATGTTGATCTCAATGCGATGCATTTTCATGACATCAAAACAATAATTCGTGGCTAATCCAACCGATCTGGACATGAGTCCACGACCCGCAACGGCCTGATCGATCCAATATCCAAAAAAACAACCCCGAGATGAGCCACCCCAGATACCTCCTGCCGTTAATTGTCCAACGAATGAACCTTCGAACTCAATCGCAAAAGGTAATGCGCGCCCCTCGCGCGCTTCCCGTTGCATGATGCGGACCATGGACCAAAAAGAAGGGGGGCGGAAACCCTGACTTTTACCTTCGGGGGGCAAGGTGGCATCCCACGGGCTCAACCAATCACCATTTCGACGACGAACTTCTCTCCATGCGCTCCTGTCGGAATAGCGCAGGGGCCGCAAAATGAGATCGCCATCGGTTAAAACGACTGGCCAAAAACCTGTGATGGTCACGTTTGCTCGCGCGAAGATGCGCAGAAAACTTTCAGCCATTCGGTGAGTTCAGGGCCGATATCTTCGCGCTCACTCGCGAGTTGGATTACGGCCTGCAAGTAGCTGAGTTTGTCACCCGTGTCATAACGCCTACCCTCAAACACCACTCCCCGAACACCGCCGCCTTGTTCGGTCGGCATGGTGGCAAGTACGCGTAGGGCATCGGTTAGTTGAATCTCTCCCCCGCGGCCAGGTTCCGTTTCAGCGAGCACCGAATACACGGCGGGATCAAGGATGTAACGACCGATGATTGCGTAATTACTGGGTGCGTCAGCGACATCAGGTTTTTCCACCAGATCGGTTACCACGAGTGAATTGGAACTGCCAGAACTAGCGGAAATGCTGTCTTCTTCTACGGCAACGCAGCCGTAGAGCGAAATGGTTTCACTCGGAACCTGCATGAGACAAAGAACTGAGCCGCCAAACTGGTTTCGAATCTCAATCATTCGATCAAGAATTGGATCGCGGGGATCAATAAGGTCATCACCCAAAAGAACGGCAAAGGGTTCATCGCCCACATGGTTCTGAGACATGAGAACCGCATGGCCTAAACCGAGGGGATCTCCCTGTCGAACGTAATGGATGCGGGCAAGGTCGCTGGAATGGCGTACCTGCTCAAGGCGTTCGACGTCATTTTTGGCTTCGAGCACCTGTTCAAGTTCGAGATTCTTGTCAAAATGATCTTCCAGTGGTCGCTTGCTGCGACCCGTTATAAAGAGTACGTCTTCGAGCCCAGCGGCAACAGCTTCCTCGACCACGTATTGTATTGCTGGTTTGTCCACGACGGGGAGCATCTCTTTGGGAGTTGCCTTAGTCGCGGGGAGAAAGCGGGTTCCCAGACCCGCGGCCGGGATCACGGCCTTGCGGACTCCACCAGCAGAACTCATGGGAAGACCTTACGGCACTTTGTGGGCCGGCTTAAGGCACTATATATATGTGTCCGAAATCAACGGCTCCCAAATAAGAACGTCAGCCATCCCAGCGACTGGCAATCCTGGCCCATCTGGCCCATCTGGCCTCGAGATTGTCCGCGCCAAGAGGGAACTGCGTGAACGCCTTCGGGCACAGCGTCGCACTCGCTCTGGATCTGATGTATTTGACTCCCAGAACTCACAGGTCGAATCGCGAATGGTCGAGCACCTCATGGACGTCATCGCGACATTGCCTGCTGGCCCGGTTGCCTGCTATCTGTCCGTGCCGACAGAGCCACCCACGGATTTATTGCGCGAGCAATTGCGAGCGCAGGGGTACCAGCCTCTGATTCCGCGAATTGATGGCACGCAATTGCAATGGGCAATGGACCTCCCCGACACAACGTGGGATGTCAATCAATTCGGCATTGCTGAACCAACCAATAATTTTGTTTCCGATCAATCGGAAGTACTGGCGCAGTGCGTCGCCATTATTATTCCTGCGCAGGCGATTGATTCGAACGGGATGCGCCTTGGTCAAGGCAAAGGTTTTTATGACCGCGCTTTAGAGACTGTGGTACACAACCAAGTTCGACCGCTGTTTATCGGGTATGTGTTTGACAATGAACACATCGATCACGTACCCCACGAGGCTCACGACATTCCGGTTGATGTGAGTGTCACGGAATGCGCGGTACGCTGGTTTTCGACTCCAGATTGACCATTAGCACCAGTTTGACCAGTATTAACTGCCAATCATCCAGCCGACCCACGCCAAGACCATTGCAGTTACCAAACTGAGAAGCACAGCACCCACTACCCACAGGCTCGCCATTGTCGTCCCAGCCCTTTTTTTGCGATAAAACTCGAACGAAATGGCATGGGCCCAACCTGAGAAAGTCGTCAGCGAACCGGCAAGACCCGTGAGTAGAAAAAGTCGCATATTTCCGTCAGTGGTTGCCAGGACAATTCCACCGAATAGCGAGCCGATCGAGTTAATAACGAAAATCGCGACCGGGAAGTGAATCATGTGAACACGATGGTGAAGTTGGCGTTCGACAGACGCACGAATCACTGAGCCAATTACCGCACCGAGAACGACAGCAAAAATCGTCATCATGCGCGGGTCGCCCTATTAGTGACCACTTTTCCCAGACGCTCTCCAACAAACACCAACGCGATGCCACCGATGAATGTCACAGCGAGGTAGGAGGCGGCACTGAACCAGGCTCCAGATTCCAGGAGCCCCACGCTGTCGAGCGCCAAGGCTGAGAACGTGGTGAAACCACCCAAGAAACCTGTGATGAAAAGCGGATGGGCAAAGTGACCGGTCCCCTGCCCGGAGCCATCAATGAGTAGTGCAACGAAACCGATCGCGAATGCTCCCGCCAAGTTCACAACAATCGTGGACCAGGGGAAAGATGCGTTTTGGTCTGGAGTGGAGCTGAGAGAGTCACCAAGCGCGAGTGCGATGCCATACCTAGCCAGGGCACCAAGTACTCCCCCCACTGCAACCAGCGTCAGACGTTGAACCTCTTTCACGCGCCCAGCCTAGGGTTGAACATGCCGCTGGTGATTGCCACCCAATTTGCCGACCACCCCCGTGTCGGGGCAGACTAGGACTCCACCAGCCAGGAGGAATCGTGCCTACATACGAATACGTGTGCCCCGAATGCGACACCAAACACGAGATCGTGCAATCAATGTCAGACCCAACGCTCACAACCTGCCCCAGTTGCGGCAAGGAATCACTCAAAAAGCAGTTCACCGGCGTGGGCGTGATGTTCAAAGGCTCAGGTTTCTACCGCAATGATTCGCGTGAGAGCAGCCCCACCAAGAAGTCAACCAGCGACAGCACGAGTTCAACTGCTGCTTCAACGTCGGGCTCGAGCTCAACTACCAGTTCAACACCGGCATCAACACCGGCTTCAACTTCGAGTTCACAACCAAGTTCCAGCACCAGTTCATCAAAGCCGTCGAGCAGCGGAGCTTCCAGCTAATCTCGCATCAATCGGGTCGGATTCAACGTGCCTGTGGAAAACCATTCGACAGTTTCCCCGACACCACTTAGTGTCAACATGTGGCACGTGAACCAGCTCAGCAGGTTAAGCGGTATGTCTTTCGCCATCGAAGAATTTTAGGTTCAATGAGTGCTGCGTTAGCAGTTATCTTTCTATTCATCTCACTTCGCGCAACACCAACTCCCGTGATTGCCGGACAAGCATCACAGGAAATTGTCGATGGATACGTTGCCGTACCCATCACACTTCGCTCCAGTGGGATTGGCGCTGCCGTCCATGTTGGCGACTACATAGACATCGTGATGGCAACTGAGAGTGGCTACCCAGAAGTCATCGCCCAGGACGCACTCGTCATTGATATTCCCGGCGCTGGTGGCTTCACAAGTAGCCCCATCATTGTGGTGTCGGTACCGCAAGCTCGTGGGGCTTCCCTGGCCGCGGAGACTTCACCTGACCTTAGTTTCGTGGTGGTAAAGCGCTAAGTCCCGTGATGCGGAGGAACATTGCGCAGCAGCTCTTGATCATTGCCACCTTTGGTCGTTGGGACAACATGTTCGGTAGCTCCCAGCTCCATTCGGGAACCTAGTTCACTCAATTGACTCTGGAGAATCGCCGCAAGTTCCAAAATCTGTGATCTCGTTTGATTCGTGGTTACTTCGACAATTATTCGATTGGGAACTAATCTCACCGGTAATGATTGCCCGGCAAGATCTCTGCCCAAGGACTCAATAAATTGTGGGTTCGATGAGACCCATTCTGGGTCAAGAAACAGTTGTGCACACAAACTCTCATCAACGGAAACCTTTTCAACACACCCATGCCTTGCCAGAGGCATAAACGCGGCAGATACTGCAAGGTGGTCGAGCGCCCGTTCTGCCATGGTGCGAGGTTACTCAAGAGACCTAATGCGCTCAAGCACGTCACCGTTTAACCTGATGCCATGGATCAACCACGAGTCGTGCTTTTTGGCGCTACTGGTTTCACGGGACGTCTCACGGCGGAGGCTATGACGCGCGCAGGTTTAGCACCTGTACTCGCCGGGCGCAATGAACGAGCGCTCAATGAACTCACCAAGAAACTCTCGCGACTCGTGCCTTCACCACAGGCGCCTACTTGGCAATGCGCTGATGTCAACGACCCTGACACCGTGCGTGACTTGGTAAGTAACCCCACTGATGTGCTGGTGAGCACAGTCGGCCCTTTTACTCGATTCGGAGCGGCCGCAGTAGACGCTGCCGTGAGCGCAGGCTGCACCTACATCGACTCAACGGGTGAAAGTGGGTTCATCCACCAACTCTTTGAGCGCAGCGATGAATTCAAAAAGAGTGGTGCGAAAATCATTCCCGCCTGCGGCTATGACTTCATTCCCGGCAATCTGGCTGGTGCGATAGCGCTGCGTAACTGCCGAGACCGAGACGAGTGGCCCTCGCGAGTGAAAATTGGCTATTTCACCCAAGGTCCCATGAATATGAGCAGCGGGACAAAAGCAAGCGCGCTGGCTTCATTGGGTTCCAGCGGTTACACCTTTCAATCCGGCCAACTCGTCGATACCCCATTGGGTACAAAGTTTGCGGAATTCACCCTGGCGGATGGCAAGAAATACGGTGCCATCAATATCGGTGGGACTGAACAATTCGCCTTGCCGCGCATGAATCCGCGTCTGCTCAATGTCGATGTCTACCTTGGCTGGGCGGGCAAGTGGAGCAAACCCGCTTCATCACTTGCCTCACTGACTTCGCCGATAACCAGAAGCAGGATTTCCCGACACCTGTTAACCCGGCTCACGAGTTCGATTCCAACGACAACCGGTCAAGGTCCAAGCGGGCCGGAGCTCATCGCGGGACGCAGTGTTGCCATCGCAACGGTCCACGATGCTGTTGGGAATCACTTGGAAACCGTTCAAGTGAGTGGCCCCGCTCCATATCCCTTTACTGCGGAATTCCTCGCTTGGGCAGCCGCCATGGCACACGCCGGGCGAATCAATGGCACGGGAACCCTCGATCCCATCTCCGCTTTTGGGCTCGGCCCTTTTATCGCGGGTTGCTCGGCCATCGGTTTGCGCCAGGTTCGCAACAATTAGATCAACTGGTTCGGCGTTACCCCCAACCATCTCTTTGTCCTCAACAACAGGACAGATAAAAGACTCCTCAAGCCGAGGAACACAACAACTACTGATTGAACTAATGTCACCGTGTGCACAGTGAACAGTGGACGCTCAAGGCAGGTCGGCATGCTGACCGGGTTCGCCCGTGGGTGGATGCTCGCTTGGCCCGTAGATCGGTGGGGCATAAGCATGCGGTGGATGACTTTCTTTTCGACTACTACCCCTTCTCCCCTGCAAAACTCCTCATTTGGCATCCGGGTTTTGGCATCACCCTCGAAGGACCTGAAGCAGAGACCTACCTCACGCTGGCTGGATACCGCCAGAGTGATAGCGGCGTCACTGCCGATATTTCCTGGCTTTCCAATAAACTCCCGCGCCTTGACATGGCAATAAAAATTTTGTCTGGAACCACCTCGCATTCACCTGTCATGGGATGTTTCGGGCTCCACGAGTGGGCCATGGTTTACGGTCTCGCGCAAAATGAAGTCCGGCATGAGGATCTCCCACTTCGTGTCAGCCCCGAAACTATTTCAGCCACGGTTGATTCAGTTGGGCTTCGTTGCACCCACTTTGATGCATTTCGCTTCTTCACCCCAGAGGCAAAGCCACAAAACACCATTACCCCAACACGAGAGAATCAGTCGGTTCTTGAAAACCCCGGGTGTTTACATGCCTCCATGGACCTATACAAGATGGCGAATTGGTTCTCACCCCTCATCAACTCTGACTTTGTCATGGACTGTTTTGAGAATGCAGCCCGTGCACGCCAAATAGACATGCGGGCATCGCCCTATGACGTGTCAGAGTTTGGACTCGAGGCGATCAGGGTTGAGTCGCCTGAAGGCAGACGTGAGTACGCCGATGCTCAGAAGGACCTCATGCAGGCAAGTATCCCGCTACGAAGCCAGCTCTTGGAATTTCTCGTCGCACTTCGCAGCCAATCGCAAGGACTGAAAACCCCTAAGCGCGACCCTTCAACATCAGGTTCCAATAAAGTCCAGGCAACCCAACCTTCTTGAACAGGTTGAACTCCTTGATTTCTTTTTTGGTGTTGATTAGTGGAAGTGTTGGCGTCGGCTCCATGGTGTAGTCGAATTCGCAGAGCAACAGCTGTGAACGACTTGTTGTGATGGGGCACGATGCATAACCGTCGTAGGAACCGTTGATAGCTTTTCCGGACATGGATGCCATCAAGTTTTCCACGAGGACCGGTGCCTGCTTGCGAATTGCTGCACCGGTCTTTGAGTTTGGCGTGTTGGTGGCATCGCCCAGTCCAAAGATTTCCGGGTACTTGGTGTGCTGAAGGGTGTTCTTATCAACCGCCATGTAACCGAATGGGCTGTCGGGGTCATCGAGCCCGGATTCTTTGATCCAGTCCGGTGCACTCTGCGGCGGAACCATGTGGGCGAAGTTGTATTCGATCGTTTCCGTTTCACCGGTTTCGTTGTTCTTGATCTCCATGGTGGTATCTGTCATGGATGTGACCTGCGAGTTGAACCGCACTTCAATGCCATAGCGAGCTGCGACCTTGACGAGTTCATCGCTCCAGATTTTTACGCCAAACATTCCCGGGGTTGGTAGCACCATGATTTTGCGAATATTGTTAAGAACTCCTTGTTCGCGCCAGTAATCAGCGGCGAGGTAAGCGATCTTCTGTGGTGCGCCCGCGCACTTGATGGGTCCCATGGGTTGGTGGAAAACCGCTGTGCCGTTTTTTGTCCTTTGCACATTCGCCCAGGTGACAGGTGACAGGTCATAGCGGTAGTTACTGGAAACACCGCCTTTACCTAGGTTTTCTTCGAGGCCAGGGATCTTGCCCCAGTTGAGTTGGATGCCCGGGGAGACAACGAGACGGTCGTAGCCGATTACTTTGCCCAGCGCCGTGCGAACGGTTCGCTCTTCCGGGTTCACCGAGACGACAGAGTCCTTGACCCAGGTAATGCCTTTAGGGATCACCGAGGACATGGGTCGCGCGCTGTCGGCTGCCTTGGCGCGGCCGCCGCCAACGAGAGTCCAGAGTGGCTGGTAGTAATGCGTGTCTGCTGGCTCAATGAGGGCAATGTCGCCCATTCCAGCCTTTTTGAGCCGGGCCGCGACGGTAATTCCACCCGTTCCGCCGCCAATAATCACGACCTGGTGCCTCTGATCCATGTGATCTGACATATTTCCCCATCCCTGTTGCATTATTTGTCCGAATGTCCGTACAATTCTGTGTGGTGCGTAGCCTACCAACAGAGTTTAGGGATAAATAGGCGAGTTTGGAGGGAAAATTGTCACGTTCATCTGCGCTCATCGGCGCCATTACGCCAAATCGGGCCCATCCGCTTCCCCTCTGGGCTCAGGTCAATGATGATTTGCGCCGGCGCATTGAGAATAAGGAGTTCGAGGGTCACTTCCCCGGCGAACTCGACCTGACCGAGCAGTACGGGGTCAGCCGGCACACAATCAGGGAGGCCCTGCGTGTTCTGCGCACCGAGGGAATCCTGAAGAGTGAACGTGGCCGCGGAACCAGTGTTCAAGAGCGCCCCTACTCCCAGAACTTGGGCACTCTCTATTCCCTATTCGCCACGATCGAGGCACAAGGCGTTGCTCAAACGAGCGAAGTCCGCAGACTACGCACAACAACGAACCCCACAGTCTCAGCTGAACTCGGTTTACCGGCGGGTACGGAACTCGTGGTACTCGAACGAGTGCGCTTTGCCAACTACGAACCGCTTGCACATGACACATCCTGGCTTCCATCAGAACTCACCCGCGCCATTCTCGATGCCGACTTCACGCAAACGTCACTTTACGGCGAACTCAAAAGTCGATGCAATGTCGAGATGAATTCAGGTCGCGAAAAAATCATTGCTCAGAGTGCCCCGCGCCACATCGCTGAGGCTCTCACTATTCCACACGGGACAGCAGGGTTTTCACTTGAACGACTCGGCACCAGCAACGGGCAGCCCCTCGAATGGCGCGAAACCTTTATTCGTGGAGATCGCTTTACATTAGAAGTTGACTTTTTGGGTCCAGACAATTCACAAACACCCGCGGCAACGGGGCATTACAACCAAGGAGAATCATGATCGTTCTAGCAGCATTTTTGGCGCTGTTTATTGGTGGTGCCGTTGGCATTCTGGGTGGTGGTGGCTCAATTCTGACAACACCACTTCTTGTCTATGTCTTGGACTTTGATGCCAAACAAGCCATCACCGCCAGTCTTTTCGTTGTCGCTGT
>Ga0129327_10000272_pt1 | contig 31640 bp, 40 predicted proteins | sample CPBDNA_6_FD_111799 | JGI IMG/M metagenome (GOLD analysis project Ga0129327, IMG submission 111799) | Freshwater to marine salinity gradient microbial communities from Chesapeake Bay, USA - CPBay_Spr_31_0.8_DNA | ecosystem: Environmental > Aquatic > Marine > Coastal | place: USA: Chesapeake Bay... | reverse complement strand
CGCGATTAAATAAATGTGAAGCAGCTCGTAAATCAACAGTTAGAAAGCTAAAAACCGCTGAAAAAAAGGTTAAAAAAGATCGCAGGCGTAAATCTCCCGCTAAACAATCTAAACGTAGATCCCCTAAGAAAACTACCGCAAAGAAAAGAAAATACAAGAAAATGGGAATGTCCAAACTGAGACATGCACCTCATTCATATTTTGCAACAGTATCCCCGAAAAAAGCCGGCCGTATTAACAGGAAATACAAATCAGAATTGAGACGGTCGAAGAGTGGAGCTTTTGCCAATAAAAGAAGATACAAGAAAAAGAGTAAGCCACCGACTGCTAAAAAAGTAAAGGCGGGGAGCAGCCAAGATGTAAAAAAGCAGATGCGATCTGAAATGGCAAATAGAGCTAATCGGAAGAAGGCGGAGATGGTGTCAAAATATGGCTCGGGTAAGGATGGGAAGACGGGAGACACGACGTCATGAGGGCAGCAGTTTTGAAAAACTCAATTAAATATAAAATAATTATTAATTAGAAATGAATGAAAAAGAAAGAATTGCTGTAGCATTGTTTGACAATTCTAATGTTAAAGGTGTAGTTTTATTTAAACAAACTCCAAATTCTGCTGTATATGTTAGTTTTAATTTTACAGGATTAAAACCGGATACAATTAGAGCTATCCATATTCATGAATATGGTGACGAACGCGAAGGTTGTACTTCACTTGGTGGCCATTGGAATCCTTATAATCAAACACATGGAACAATTATTTTGCCAGAATTAGGGAGGCATGCCGGAGATTTAATAAATAATATTAAATCAGATGAAGAAGGTAATTTCACCTACGAGTATTACGATGACTTATTAAATTTATTTGGTCCAATAGAAACTACAATTATTGGTAGAAGTGTTGTTATTCATGATGGGGTAGATGATAGTGGTTTAGGAGGTCTTAATAATGACGGTACAGTTGATTGGAAAAAATTTGAAACAAGCTTGGAAAACGGTAATGCCGGTTCCCGAATGGCTTGTGCAATTATTGGTATTGCATCAAATAATTGATTTTTAAAATTTTGACAATTTTAAAATAAATGATTTCAACTGTATTTAAAATTCTAAAAAATGCTAAATTTAAAAATGACCCACCTCTTCCGCTTGGAAGATGGCATCATGATTGTGAAAAAGCACAAGCATTGAAAGCACTACATGCCACCCATGATTCGTGCGGAGATTACTTATGTGGAACACCATTATTTGTTAAAAATATTCTAAAGAACGAGAAATTTAAAAAACGACAAGAAAATTGAAGATTACGATCTTGAAGTAAATCCATATTTAATCGACTAATAATCTTTAACCTCGTATAATAAAGAATTATATTTTGTATTTATTTGACGTTTAATTGATGCTCTTATATCATTGTTTTTATAAACACACCGTGCAATAGAAATAAATTCTTCGTCAAAGGATTGTTCTGATTCCTTTTTTCTTATAGCATCTTCAATTTCCCACAATATAGAATTGTAATATAATTTATAAATTATATACTTTAATCATAAAATGATTAAAGTATTAGAATGGTTAGGATTATATATTACAGGTCGTATAGGATTATATATTGTTGATGCAGTAGTTATTAACTATACAAAAACATATCCAAAATTAAAGTTAAACGAACCTGTTAAACCTCTTACAATAAAAGATTATACTTATTTAACCTTTAATTCAATTACAGAAACAATATTTATCAAGAAATTATTAAATATTGTAAGCACTAAACCTTTATTTACTGCTAAAATAATTAAGATGCCATTTTGTTTTTATACATTATTTTACTTAGATGATATTGGTTATGTACTTTTACATAAATTTTTACATCATTATTATTGGTTTCACAAAGATCACCATGTTATCAAAATTCCATCGCGTGGGTATATTGATGCTGGAAATGAACACCCTGTTGAGATGATTCTTGCACTATTATATAATTATTTTGTTATATTAGCTCTTGACCATTTTGTAAATATACCAACATTGTCACTCTTATTATATGTATTTGCAAAAGCAGTTGGTTCGTGTATTAATCATTTAAATAGATCAATAGATATTGATTTAGGTTTTGGAATACGATTTAGTTCGAAATTTCATCAAATACATCATATGTATAACACTTGTAATTATAGTCAATTTTGTCAATTTTTAGATTAATTTAAAGAAAATTATATTTTTGTTAAATAAATGAAACTATTAAAAGTTATTTTAATGGGTATATTATCTGCTGCATCTGCTTTTAACATCAATAGACGCGATTTAGTATTTCATACTCCTGCAATCTTAAGTGTTTCGTTGAATAGTAATTCTGAATCTGAATCTGAATTAGAACCAACATATTTACAAGAAGATTCAAATAAAATTTATTTTTACGGACCTGTAACATCTCAAAGTTGTTTTATGTTACGAACTAAAATAAACGAACTAACACATAAGTCAAATAAATACGCGTGTGTTTATGACACTAAACCATTTCCTATTCATTTACATATACAAAGTAGTGGTGGATCATTATTTTCAACTATATATATTCTTGATTTAATTAGAAACCAGGATAAAACTGTTCCAATTTATACATTTGTTGATGGGTTTGCAGCGTCTGCCGCTACCCTTATGAGTGTTGTAGGTTCAAAACGATATATCACAAAAAATTCATTGATGTTAATTCATCAACTGTCAGCACCGACAGAAAATGGAAAATACGCTGAATTACAGGATCAAATGCATAATATGGATTCATTAATGAGAATTATTATAAATGTATATAAAGAAAATACAAATATGACCGATGAAGACTTGATATATTTATTGCAAAAGGATATATGGCTAAATTCTACAGAATGTTTGAAATACGGGTTAGTAGACGAAATTATATAACAATTTTAATCGATATACAATATTATTTCAGCTCAATTAATCTAGCAACATCCACCATTTACTGGTCATAATTATACTCTTATATTAATGACAATGAATCAAAAAATTAATTGTATATTTAATATATTTCTCATTTATAAATGATGGACGAAATTGGAGTCATTGTCCTGGTCTGGACGGTTATGTGGTTTCTCTCATTGGAAGTTCAACTTCCAGAACGCCACGAACAAAACATGGTGGGTGGCGTCAAGTTTATCAATCCCAATAACGCGGAGGAAGCACGGGAATTGTACAATAAAGTGTACAATCAAAGGATGAAAGATTTTAGCACTGCTATTAGAACGCCAAACGGTCCTTTTGGGTACAAATACAGGCCTGAGCAGATCGCGGAGCGAGATGCGAAAGATGCGGTGAAACGATACCGGGAAGAAGGGAACCCTTAAAAAATTGAATTTTATTTCAAATAATTTAAAAATATTTGAATGTCTTGCCAAGTTAGTCTAGAAGATCTTGAGGATCTTAATAAAAAATACGATAATAGTTTTGATAATGTAAAGAAACACATAGAAAAATACAAAGAAATAGTTATTAATTTGTATGATTTTTACAAGAAGAATCACAAAAAACGTTATTTCAAGAAGAAATTTGGAAATTATTTTGGAAGAGTTGGTAGGAGAAGTGACATTGTTGTCAAAAAAGCCTATATAATCTATACCTACAATTATATGGTTAATAATAAAGAACTAACTATTGACGATGAATTTATGCATTATATACAAATAAAAAGCGCTAGAAATATTAGCGGAGTAAATGCGTTTGCGATTCTTCTAGCACCTTACCCAGATAATAATGAAGGTTTTAATGGTTGCCTGCATGATTGTTTTTATTGTCCAAATGAAACTAAAGCAAATGGTGCACAAAATAATATTTCACGGTCTTATCTTTCTAAAGAGCCAGCGGTTGCAAGAGGGTTACGACAAGGCTGGGATCCAATATTACAAATTAACGACAGGTTGAATTCTTTGCTTGTTCAAGGACTTCAAATAGATAAACTCGAACTAATTATTGAAGGCGGTACTTATACTGAATATCCTATAGATTATTTAACGCTGTTTCATCGGGATATTTTTTACGCAGCTAATACATTTTTTAACAAAGAAAAACGAGAAAAACTTAGTATGGATGAAGAAATTATAATTAACCAAACAGGATCAGTAAAAGTAATAGGTATTTGCGTAGAAACCAGACCTGATACATTAGACGAAAAATGGGTTCGATTTTTTAGAAAATCAGGAACAACTCGAATCCAGCTGGGAGTGCAGCATTCCGACAATAAAATTTTGAAAAAAATTAATAGGGGGCATACTTTTGAGAAATCTTGTGACGCTATTAAAATTCTGAAAGATAATTGTTTCAAGATTGATATTCATATTATGCCTGATTTACCTGGATCGACCCCAGAAATGGACATAAAAATGTTTGACATTATTTTAAACTCACCTGTTATTTCTCCAGATCAAATTAAAATTTATCCTACTGAAATTGTCCCCTGGACAAAAATAAAGAAATGGCATGATGAAGGAACTTATGAACCTTACGCAGATAAATCACCAAGATCGCTTGTAGATGTTGTAAAACATGCGGTTAAAATAACCCCTTACCATACTCGTATTTCACGAATTGTCAGAGATATACCACTTACATACATTAGCGGAGGTAATGTATGTTGTAATTTACGACAAATTATTCAAGACGAGCTGGAGAAAGAGAATTTTCATACTAAAGATATTAGGCAACGAGAAATAGGTAGGAATCCGCATTACCGTTTTAAGCTGTCAAGATATTTTGTAACCAGATATTACGGATCTGGCTCTATAGAATATTTTATAAGTTTGGAGAGTCTAGATAGAAAAGCATTATTTGGTTTTATTAGACTAAGAATTCCACCAAAAGATCACAAACCTTATTTTAATACACTACTAAATAAAGGGTTAATTAGAGAATTACATGTATATAATTGGATAGTACCTGTTAACAAAAAATCTATGAAGGGAGCGTGTCAACACAAAGGTGTTGGAAAAACTTTGCTAAAAATTGCTGAATGTGTAGCATGGCTTCACAATTTAGAAGGAGTAGCTGTAATTACAGGTGAAGGCGTTCGTACATATTATAATAAAAGAGGCTATTATAATAGTGAATCTTTTGCGGTTAAGAAATTTACAATTACCAAAAATGAATGGATGTTATGTGTGTTTGTAATTCTGATTTTTAAAATCGTATTTACGAAATATAACTGTTAATATGTTTTGAGTCTTTCTTGGTCATGGCTGGTAAGTAATTTTACCGCTGCTCACAATGCATTAAAAATTTATTAAATTTATATTTAATAAATATGAATAATCACCAAGATTTTCCAAGTGTTCCACCACCACTTATAAGACAAAATGCAGAGGCAGTTGATGGTAATCCTGGTCCCCAAGAACCTTATTCTTCAGACGAAGAAGATAAAATTTCTGTTTTTTTTAATAACATTAGCTGTTCTAGTTCTATAAGGAACAATGCATACTTATAGACCATTAACAAGGCCTCAACCGTCACGAAGGCGTTAAATATCTATTATGAATGATTATATTTAAAATATAAAATATAATCATACTAATAAAACATTATGACTTCGCCATTTTCGTCAATGGCAAAGATCGCTGCTGCAGAAGCTGTAGGAAGGCAACTTGGGCTGCTTCCTGAATCGAGAAGGCGGCCGGCCCGAGACAGATCGCGAGAAACGTCAAATAATATAAGTTTCTTAGATGAAGCGGAGAAAGGTATTGGCTTTGGCTTTATATTATTGCTTTTTGTAACAGTGTGCATTCTAGCGCGCAAGCCCGACCTGTTGATCTAATAAATTCATTATTGTTAATAGAAATCATCGAACATTTTTTCAAAATACGCAACGCCCTCTGGCGTCCATTTAATAACAAGAGCAATTACCTCAACACCACTTACATAAGCGTCCATCACAGCATCTCTATAAATAGGGTCGTCTTCAGATACCATAAACCCATCAACATCATTTCTTTGAATAACAAAACACAATATACATCTAACATTGTCAGGGGTTTCTAACTTAATTTCCTCTAATTCTGTAATATGTTTAAGGGCTCGTGGGCTAATCGTATCTTTTTTAGATTTTCTATATCCGTCTGGGAAATAAGCCATTTTCTTTTCAACCCGTTTGTCATCTTTTGCAAGGGGTACGCTTTTAACTTCCAAAAAAAACTCCTTATTATTTTCGTCAAAGCCATGAAAATCAAAACGAGATTTTTTAAAAGTATATTCCCTTTTGTAACTTTTAATATTTTGCAAACCAGTTATAATATTATTATTCAACGAGTTTTCTACCAGTGTTTCTGCAAGTTTTGGATTTGTACCAACAAAAACATTGTCAGATGTCAAAGCTAGTTCAACACTATGTGTGCAAGTTTTGGGGTTTGTCATTGGTAAAACATAAACATTCGCATCTTTGTCATTCAATCCGCAACATCCCAATGCAGGGGTATGAGCCATAGTATTTGTTTCATTTATAGCAACATCAGCAACATATGGAGTTTTGCAAGTGGCTGAAGGCCTTTTTAAAATAATAGCCTTTTCTAACACAGACTTATGTTTAAATATTATCATCTTTATTTATATTTGTAATATTACAAATATAAAACAATTTATTTTTGAGTCAATTGACTTAAACTAGTCACTTTAGGTATATTTCCGTTTTTATAGGAATCAAACATTGATATTGTTATTTTCCTAGAATCTTTATTAGTAATAATGGCATGTACAGTATTGTACAAAAATGTTTCAGGAGCGGTTGTTCCGTGTTTTTCTTTATATTTTAATTCAATAAATTCTAACAACTTCATATACATTATAATAACTTCAATGTCAGACCATGTAGATGGTTCTCCGCAATTTTGATCATAAAAATTTCTAAACTCAGAATTTCTCATAATAGTAATAAGACTCGCAATAAAGTCTTTTTTCACTATTTTGTTATCAGATTTCATATTTATTTATATTATGGTTTTTATAAATTAAGATCGATTTAAAATTTTGGTAGATTGTGATTTATAACCATAATTTTTACTATAAAATGACAGAATATAAATTAATATATTTTGATGCAAAAGGACTCGCAGAAACCTCAAGAATCTTGTTTAAAATCGCAAATGTTGAATTTGATGATTTTCGTTATCCACTCGAAATTCTGGATTTATCTACTTTCAGTATGATAAGAGATGAATTTGACGCTGATAAAAAAGACGGCAAACTTAATTTGTCTATGAACAAACTACCGGTATTACAAGTTACTAATTCGAACATTGTTACTACTTTATTTCAATCAAAAGCAATTGAACGTTATTTGGCTTCAGAATTCGGTCTAATGGGAAAATCCCCATTTGAAAAAGTTATGATAGATGCATTATGTGAAACAGTACGTGACTTAAAATCTGACTATCAGCATTTTAGAAAAGCAGAAAACAAAGAGGAGTCATCAAAGAAATGGTTTGAAGAAGTACTTCCAGAAAAACTTAAACTACTAGAGTATATTTTGAAAGACTATAAAACAGATGAGTTGTATTCCGTAGGAACTAGTTTATCGCTTGCAGATGTTGCACTATACACTTTTGTACTTGATTTTTTCGATGACAAGACAGAGATTAAAAATGCTACGAAACACTGTCCAAGACTTTTGCATATTGTAGAGACCGTTAGTAAGAATACTCAAGTTGAAGAATGGGTTCAAAATAGACCAGATACTATGTTTTAGTTTATTCATAATAAACTATTTAATGACTAAATCATCTAAATATATAAATGAACTCAAGTTGGTGGGCTAGTGTTGATACGAATGCAAAAAATTTGATATCGTTTCAGATCCTATTAATAGCGGGTCTTACATTAACAAATTTTTTTCTATTTTTTATAATAGAAAAAAATAATTATGCTGTATATTTTTCAGTGCCTCAAATGTTTGGGTCTCCGCGACATATAAATAATCCTGTTAATAATATAGTACATTATCCTGTAGATAGACCTCAATGAAAACTATTTTTTACAATGTAAGGTCGCAAAACATGTTTGTAAAAATCTATAATAAGTTGTTTCGGGATTTTGTTAAAGTCTATTAAGCGTTTATTTGAAATATAATTTTCCCGAGAATTTATATTTTTTTCACACATTTCATTGAAAATATTACGATTGTAATACATAGTAATTGCTTTTTTCCTGCCGCATCTTGGAAACACGGGTGGAATATTGTCAGATTTGTCTCCGCTAATACATTTAATAAATAGTTCCAATTTTGGGTCTTTGATATCGGCTCCAATCTGTTTATATTTTAAATTATATAGTCTGACATTGGGTTCTAATAGTTGAATGTAGTCATGATCTGAACTAATAATAGTTATATTGTTGTTTTTATTTAGGAGTGACAAGTGTTTTGTGGTAATTGCAATACAATCATCTGCCTCTAGATTTGAAGCCTTGATAAAGTCAATTCCTGCCTGTTCAAATAGTTTTTCTTTATAAACTAGTTTGAAAAATGCACCCGGGTCTATAGCTATCTCTTCGTCATCACTGTATTCTACATACCTGTTTGCTTTGTATTCTATAAAGGTTTGGTAACGCCATATGGATTGACGAGGACAATCTTTGAATGCAATAACTTTTGCATCATGTTGTTTAAGCTTTTTAGGAATTTCTTGAAGCTTGGCAACAAACAATTGTCTGAATTTTTCTATAAACTCTTGATTATTATGTAATACACCCATAGTTTCAGCACCATGCGTGAGTTTCCACCAGCTAACACAAGCATAAAATCTAAAAAACACGAAGTAACTTCCATCAATCAGTATAAAATTGGTCATTGTAATATTAATGACAATTGTTGAAATGAAAATCAATTTTATGCTCAATATTTGAAAGCCGCGTATTAAAATCAAAAACTCGCATATCTACGTCTGTTAATTTATTATTGATTAATTTTAACGCAGCTAGTATAGAATTCAAAACTTCAGACATCAATAATGCTTTATTTTCAAATTTATATGAATGCATTATTTGAGATTTCAAACTCTGAAATTCTTTTTCAATATTATCGGAATGTTTCATTCTTTCGATTTCTGCAAAGCATGATTCAATTTGGCAATCCATTTTATTATGTGTGTAATAAAATAAAATTTGTAGCTAAATTAGAGATTTTATTTAAATTTTTAAATAAAATGTTAGTAATAAAATGCCACGAACAAAAAAATGTGTAAAAGATCTTGACACAGACAAATGCAGAAAGGCAATAAAGTCTGGAAGACCTAGATGCTCTGGTAAAAGAGCAGATTGTGTTTCAGATGATTCTGGTAAATATTGTAGAAAATCAAGAAAGCCGGGCCGGCCGCGGATTTCAAAACGAATGTACAAAAAGCCCTGCGGCACTGTAAAACCCAGAAAAAAGCGCAGCGATTGCGGAAAACGGAGAAAAAAACGCAGCGATGCTGGAAAACGTAGACCCAAAAAGAGTTACACCCCTAGAAAAAGACGTAGTGATTGCGGGAAACCACGAAAGGAAAGAAGTTCTTGCAAAGACGCGTCAATCATGTCAATGGACGATTACAGAAATTTTATAAAGGTAACTCGGAATGTAGGTTCGTTTGAAAAATTATTAAAATTCGCTCGTGGTGGGTGTGATGAATACCCTGATAATTATATACTAGGTGCCGCTAGTAAAGTAATTAATAATAGCCCACCGCCGTCGCCTTCGTTGGGTAATACCGGTGCATCGAAGGAACATGATGTTGTACTAGAGGCGTTAGGGAAAGCGGTTACACAGGAAGAGGGAAAAGGGGGGGTTAATAACAATGGCTCTAGTTTGTTGGATGCAAACAACGCTAGTGTGTTGAACCGTGTCGAAGCTGACGAGGGCATCTACGATCCAGTATCAGTTAATAAACGCGGAGAACGGGGTGCTTGGCGTGAGAGCTACGGAGCTAGTGAATGGATTCCCGAAGAAGAGTTACCATCACACATGAGGCGCGGCGGTGGCGGCGTTACCATCGGCATAGGGGGTGACTCGAACGACCCTCTGATGACCGCCGACGCACCGCGCACAGCGAGTGCACCCAAGGGTTCAACACCACGCACAGCGAGTGCACCCAAGGGTTCAGCACCGCGCATAGCGAGTGCACCCAAGGGTTCAGCACCGCGCATAGCGAGTGCACCACCGCAACCGCGCGACTTACGCACCCTCACGAACGACGCGAAAGCTGACGAGGGCATCTACGATCCAGTATCAGTTAATAAACGCGGAGAACGGGGTGCTTGGCGTGAGAGCTACGGAGCTAGAGAATGGATTGATGAAGCAAAGTTACCATCACACATGAGGCGCGACTTATATAACACCCCCACGAACGACGCGCTTGGGTACAACAGCTGGACGCCACCACCGAGTGCACCACCGCAACCGCGCGACTCTAGCGCCTTCAAAACGCAAACAGAGCCCGACACGACGCCGACCACCACGAGGGCCAGCGCCACGAGGGCCAAGATCATGCCGTCGAAGACCGCCGACGAGTTGGATGACATCCTCGACTCCGCCCTTGAGGAATTCGAGGAGGAAGAGAAAGCAGAGGCAAGACAATAATCCTACATTAGCCAATAATGTAGGATTATTGTTTAGTAACTAAGAATATATAATATTGTATAAAACATTGTTTTATACAATTTAAAAGCATTTTTTGTCGGGTTGTTCAACCTTAATAAGTTCTTCCATAAACGCACTATATTTTGTAGAAAACCCATATGATTGTTGAATAATCATACGCGTGTTTAAATCATCTGTTACAGGATAAATAGAAACATTGCACAAATCTTTCCAATTTTTAGCCCATTTATATAACGAAAATACGTCTGGGCTTGATACAATCGCAAAACCAGAACCATCGCTTGGAATATGCCATCTTCCAAAAGATGTGCAATTTCCGGCGTCGGCTAGATCATCTTGTTCTGTCATTTTTGCAAATTGTTCAAAACCTTGATCTACTTTATCATGTTTAAATTTGTACTTCATAAAATATAAACTTTCACCTTCAAGAGCAGATGCTGAAATTTTATCATAATTTACTTCATAAGTACACTTTTGACCAAGAATTAATTCGCGTTGTAAATTATCGTCCAAGCATGGTTTTACTTTTATATCGGCCATTGTTACCCAATTATTTAACCATTTTTTTAGATCAATTGTATTTTTTGCTTCTACTACGCAAAAACCTCTAGCTTCCCCAACACAAGCCCATCTACCAAGTAAATTTACCTCACCCAATTCATTTACATCATCTTCGTAAGTCATACCCCCAAAAAGCGTCATACATTTTTCGCGTGTAGAATGTTCCGCAATAATATTATATTCGCAAAAATATGTGCCTGTATTAGTCATTTTATATATTAGTTTGCATTTTTAAATTAATATTATGGATGATTTGCGTCATACCATTTAATAACCCCGATGCAAGTGAGCTTACAGTTTTCCGTCGTCAAATATGTAAGTGTTTTAACTGCTTCGTCCAATGATTTCATCTTAATTGAAGTTGCAATCCGCTTGAAATATTCATTTTGCCCGCCCGGAGTGTTTTGAAATAATGCATTTACAACAGCATCTCTAATTTGATCAGGCATCGGATCAGTTGTTTTTGGTTTTTCGGCAAATTCATCCCTACACATTGGACAAGTGTTATTAACCCGGGCGTGGCAAGCGTAGCAATTAGGACATAACTTGTGCTCGCATTTTAACACAACTATACCATTTGTAATTGGTTCCATACACACAGGACAAGTATTATTTTCAGTACTATTCAACGCCTTGTTTGTTTTGATTGTGTTTTCTAGCTCATTGAGTTTTTGAACTAGAATATCTCTGTTTTTGGCATTGCATTTTACCTGCCCGCCCACTCCATATTCTAATCCATACGATTTGTCAAATTGATAAGGCATATTCTAACCTATATTTTTATTTTTTCAAAATCAATTTATAAAGGTTCAATACCGAACTCACTGACATCTGTTGTATCAGATAAAACCGTAACAATACAACTTGCCGCAGCGCTTGGATCTGTTAAACCTTTATCATTTGCAGAATAATTAGGACCCTTACTTACAGTTTGTTGTCCTTGTTGGTATTCTACAGGATCAGCTCCTGGCACGGTTTCTTCTATGTAGTTTATTCCGTTATTGACATAAACAGATTTACTGCCTTCTACATTTTGACTAAAAAGCGCAATATAATCGTCATAACTTCCAGATGAGTCTGTAATAGTTTTAGTATATGGCTCATAAGTTATTGTAAATGCTGCTTGACTTGGCCCTGGATATCCAATATCGCTACAATAAATACCACTGCAAGCACCCTGACCTTGCTGCACAGTTTCTCCATAGGGTTCATATAAATCAATAAAATCTTTCCAATTATCAAACTTCGATGGGTCGCCGATCCCGTTTGGATAGTTAATGTTGTAACCTATTGGATTGCCACTTGCAGTCCAATTATTTGAATCTGTAAAATCTATTGTACTTATATCATCAGTATCTAGTAGACTATTATCCATATTTGAGCAATTTTGACTATTATTATATCTTGTACAACTGTCCTGTCCAGGGGGAAATGCAATAGGACAATTTACGACAGAATAAACTTCCGGGTTTATAATTGTTTTGTCAGATTCGTTTTGGTTTTGCCATCTGTAAAAACTTGCTTCTAGATCATTTGTCCAATTACCCTTAAGACGTTTGTCATCTGAAGTGTTTCCAGATTTTGGATCTGGATCCAAACCTTCTGCGTCGTTACTAAAAGTACCTGCAAATGGTAAATTATGACAACCGTGCCAACCTTGTTCAGTAATAATTTTACCATTTGCGTTTACGTTAAATGCAGCACTTTGGTTTGGTTTCGGGTCTGAATCCTGTGGTAATTTATAACATTGTGACGAATCTGGACTTCTGCAATCTTGCATTTGTGTAACTTCAACTAAAGTGTCAGTTTCAGACCAATCTGCACCGTAACAGTCGCTATCATCACATACTGACGCTATTGAATCTCCAAATTGGTTTGTACCCCATAATAAAGGTTCTTGATTCCCATTTTCATCTTTTGGTACAAAATTTGCACCAATAATAGATGAGCTGTTTTCTGGTTTATAATTACTTGAAGTTATTTTTGTATTTTTAACAGTTGAACCAGTATTAACAGGTGGATTACTGCTACCTGTAACATAGTTCCATGGTTTTTCTGGTAATGTTCTTGAATTTTTAACATTTAAACCCGTTACTTCCATCAATGCGTCTGGACAAACTACAGGCTGCCAGGAAGAACCTGAATGATTATTACTTTGATATGGACATGCAGCACCCGCAAGAATAGATTCTGTACAAGATTCAATATAACTATTTTTGGCATCTTCAGAATCTTCAAATCTATTATTTTCAATACCGTCAAAATATTGTGCACATTCGGTCTTGAGCTGTTCTTTGGTTTTACCAATCCAATATTGTTCGTCTTGGCCACCTCCGTAACATAACCAACTATCTTGTATATTTTGAGTTCTTTCTGTCCTGTTTGACCCTGGAGAATTTGCGTCACCTCCATAAATATTAGTACCCCAAATATAACTGCAAGTACCCCATCCTTTATCTGGAAACGCTCCTGCGCCGCCCGCAGGCATTTGTATATCAAAAGCATTTGGTAAACCTGTATTTATACTTTGCATAATAACATCTGTAAAAGGTGGCTCGTTTTCATCATCTCCCATATTATCATTATTTATTCGAATTTGATAACAGTTGCCATTATTGTAACCAACTGCACCACCGTTAGTTCCATCCTTGTTAATATTATTTGCAACACCTGCCGACCCAGTGCCAAATAATACTTTACCACCTGCATCTTCAATTTTTTTGATTGTTTTACCCCATTCTGTATTATTTGCTTTTTCTTTTTCTACAGCATCTTGAAGAGCAAAGGAGCCTAATTGATGTTGGTATGGCGTAAAACAGACATTGCCTCCGATTCCGCCTATACATGCAGACTTTTCACCTAGTGCCAAACTTGAAGTTGGTGCTACCGGACCAACATCTGGTTCTGGGTCGTCACCTGATGGTGGATTTGGAGTCTCACCTGATGGTGGATTTGGAGTCTCACCTGATGGTGGATTTGGAGTCTCACCTGATGGTGGATTTGGAGTCTCACCTGATGGTGGATTTGGAGTCTCGCCTGAAGGAGAGCTATTTAAATTTGAACCACACCATTTGCCACCGCCACCTGCCACGCACCATACCCCACATACAATCGCTGCGATTCCAAATAGACCGCATGATACAGGTAAAACTATCATGTATCTTTTTTCCTTGTAATAATTTTTAATATTATTTTTGTCCGGTAGTAGTAGTGTTAATGCTAATGTTATTAAGAACAATCCAGTCATAACTAGCGACACTATAATATTAGTATTCATCTTAATATTACTATTCATCTTAATTTTATTATATAATTTAAATTAAATTGATTTTAACAGATTTACAAATATAAAAATATATGAATACATTGTTTGGTAAATTATATTATACAGAAAATCCTACTGTAAGTAAATATTCAGAATTTTTCAAAAGTATTGAGTCATCATATACCCTTGGAAAGAAAACTAATCACACTAATAAATTTGACTTGTTTAAACATACATGCATAGATTTTCCTTGGCGTCAAGATCAAAATTATATTATAAATAGTATTACAAACCCTAAGTCCGGTTCGAAGTATAACGTTATTAACGGTATTTTTGGTTGTGGTAAAACTACAATGTTGTTTGGAATGATGATTAAATTTATCGTATCAAATCGTTATTTGCCTAGCGAAATTATGTTCATTAGCTTTAATGTATGTATTAAAAATGAGATCAAACAAAAACTAAAGCCTTATGGTTTTCGTGGTAAAGTTCGTGTATCTACATTTGACTCAATCGTTTATCATATTTGTAAGCGACTTGGTTACAAATATTTAGATTTGCCAAATTTTGACGGTAAACGACGATTTTGCTACGAACAATGTCTTGATAATATTGCAACTCCGGAAGCTAATCAACCAAAATTAATCTTTATTGACGAGGTTCAAGATCTGGAAAAAAACTGCTTCTTTTTCTTCAAGTATTTTTTTCCAGAATCAAAAATCGTATTTGCAGGTGATGTCTTCCAATCTATTCAAAAAGAACCACGGGAGTCGTTATTGTGGTCGCTATTGAATAACACAGAAGACAATGTGGCTAAATTTTATATGAATATTACGCCTCGCGTTCCGTCTAATATTTTAAGTTCTCTTCAGCATACATTGAGTGATTATTACCCAGAGTTCAGTCACGAAATTGCTTGCTGGAAATCAGACAATACTGTTTCGCAAGCTAAAGTAACTTGGAATAGAATCAATTCTTATAAAGAAATTTATTCAAACGCCCGCGAGAAAATTGATACTTACGGAGAAACAAATACTATGATACTTACATTTTCTTCTGCGATTACTGTTAAAGGTTCATTAGGTGATGTGGCACGAATGAGAATGGAACTAATAGGTGATTATGATGTAAATAAAAATCACAAAAAAATCGAACATGACAAATTGTTTTTAAGCACAGCAAATTCCTCTAAGGGTCTTGAACGTGATCATGTTATTGTATTTATGACTTTCCCACTTGAGCTTGCATTTTCAAATTTTTCAAACGATATAGTTGTAAATTTGATCACAGTTGCAATTACTCGAGCCAAAAAAACTGTAGATTTTTATGTACCTAGTTACGAAGACAAATTCACATCAGTCTTGAGTTATTTTACGGATTGTCCAAGTCCCAACAAAAAAAGGATTAGACCGGGTAAAAGTTTGAAAGACTATACATTTTCTGATTACATAAATATGACTCGTTGTGTAACAGAGTTGATCAGACAAAGTATTTTGATTTATGACACTCGTACAGAAATCAAGGAACAAATCAAACCTTATGAGTTTTCAAAATGCTTTGATGGCACTATTACAACAAAACGACCTATTATGTTATGTGAAGAAGAGCGTGCATTGGTAGGATTGATTATAGAAAATCTTATCACAAGTACCTGGTCTGGAAAATGGCCATATATGGGTTCGATTGAAGAGCTTAGGAGCCACCCCATGTATATTCATATTTTTCATAAACTTGACAAAGCTCATAAAAAATATAATGAATTTATCAGAAAAAACATACTAAATGACACTAGTCAGTTTTACGGTATTTTGCTATATTCACAATTACATCTTGCGGTATATAATAAACTTTTTATTTCATTTCCACCTGAGAGCTTAAAACGATTAGAAAATTATTGGGACGCTTTGAAACCAAAAGTTAATCAGTTCAAACCAGTGCATAAAAAACTATCAATACAATCAAATATGCAAATGCCACTTCTGACTGGTATTGCTGATGCTGTTTTCGAAGAAGAACAAAACATAAATCTTTGGGAAATCAAAGCTTCTATTGATATAGAATGGAAAGACAATGCTCTAACCCAAGCGTTTTTGTATGTTTTATGCACTGGTAAAATGTACAGTTCAATAACATTGATTAACCCTTTTAGAAATGAGAAGGTAAGCTATCGTTTTAACGCATCACATATTATGACACTTCGCAACAAAGTATATAAAGATATACTTTGTTGGAACTTCAATTGTTATTTGGCCAAAAACTATAATATTAAAAACAAACTAACTTTGAAAACTGACGACTCCTATTTTGCTTTACTTAATTACAACGAAAAAACATGTACAAAATGTTCTGAAAAATGCAAGTTCAATATACTTGGTTGTAATCACAGAGTCTGTTGCAATTGTATTAAAACTTGTAAAGAATGCCCAGTGTGTAAAAAACCCATTGAAAAAATCACACCCCCTCAACCTATACAACTTACTGTTATTGAAATGCTATCGCCTACAAAAAGCTTCATCAAAACAAATGTATTTTACAAAACAACAGTTATAGGCAATAGTCCAACAAAGATAGAAAAATTGTCTAATGAAAGCGAACTAGACTATTCAAGCGATTGGGTAAAAGAGTTCAAAAAAAGTGTATGGTTGATAAATGACGCACACCAAGATTGTAATAATATTAAAGAATTGTTACCTGATTTGGGAAGTAATTATGAATCGCTGTTGGGTTATTTGCCAAGCGAAGACGGCAAGCATGCTTTAAATTTTGACGATGGTCTTGTTAAGTGTATTTCGGTATTGGGGGTCTTATCAGGGAAATATAAATTTGTTTAAAAAATTAAATGCAATAAAAATAATGATAAATTACTTTAAAAAATTTTTCACAAAAAAAAAATGTAAAACTAACTCATATTTAACATTTATTGATAATAAATTCTTGTGCAAAACTACAGAAGAACATTTTAAACAATTATCAACTCGTGTTTGCGAGTTTTCTACGCGAATTTTTAATTATATGGAAAATAACGGAATACCACAAGATTCTTACAAACTTGTTATTGATAATATTAAGAAAAAATGCACTGTTGAAATTAATAATAAGTATATTGACCCTGGAATATTTTTAAATTTATTTGATACTTGTTATGGTCTTAAAAATAAAGCTCTATATACGTATAATATTTTTACAGGAATTTTTTACTTATCTTATCATTTACCTGAGTTACTGTATTTTTATTTTAAGAAAAAAGAATATAATAATAGCCACAAAAGTAGTAAAAATATAACACTTCGTCGAACATATAATATTACGAGTAATACAAATATTAAAGATAATCGTAATATAGTATTATTTACTTTATTCAACAATATTAAATTAGCTTTAAAAGTAGAGAAATTGGTAATTGGAATACCAGTATCTTTTGAACATAATGGTCACAAAAATACAAGTATTGGAGTTTTCATATTTGACAATAATACAAATATACAAATACTTGAAAACAAATTGAAAAGCGTTAAAACGATGGCAATTGCTACAGACTTGCTAAATAGTTTTATTAAACATTTTAATGCTATTACTGCAATGATGAATTTAAGTATTCAAATTAATATAGATACAGTAAATATTAGAGAAAAAATTGATATAATTTCAACAATGTTTTATTACGATGGTGAAGCTAAAAATGAAACTAATTTTGATTTCACATTTTTGCCTACCAAAAATGTAATAGAAAAGCTTAATATTTCGTCATATGTTGTTAATAACAATAATATACTTGAATTAAATACAAATATAACCACATGTTATACAGATTATAGCGATAAATTAAATAAAAATGCAGACTATTCTATAATCCCAGAAGAATTTTAAAATATAATTTGTATTATATTTTAAAACATTTAGTTTGTAATTTTTTTGAACCATGATTCATAGGTACCTGCGGGACCCGTCGGACCTGAGTGATTATCTTTGTCTTTGTCTGATGAGTCATCCTTGACTAACTCAGCGTATATAACAAATACCATTACGAAGACGACTATAGACATAATCCAACTGAGGGTGTTTATACACCTCATATAAAGATCGTTATTATAGACCATAATATTTTTATTATATGTAATAAATAATTTTATTAAAAGTTATATAAAATGTTAAAAACTGAATTTAATAAATGAACGGGATGTTAAAATTTATGTCTTTATTTGCAATTTCAATAACTTCTGTAAAAAATTGTTCTTATAATATTACAGGAGACATATCAAAATGTTTATATAAAATACCAATTAATTATACGCCAGATTTTTACAACGAACATTTAGTTTCTAAATGTTCTCACAAAAACACACAAATACTTAATAGTATATTTGACAATATAGCGGATAATTCAGAAATTATTATTGGTGAAAATGAATTTGATAGATATCCACTTAGAGCAGGATTAGTTATAGACAATACTAAAAATTTAGTAATTAATATTAAAGGAATATTAGATTTTGGTGGTTGTGATTTTTCAAATTACAAATACTATAATAATAGTAATTGTGCATTAAAAAAAATAAATTGGCCTGGATTTTCTATATTACCAAGTAACTCAAATGTTAAATCAATGATTTACATTTCAAATTATTATAATCTTACAATTACATCCACAAATAAAAAAGGTAAAGTTGTAGGGGGAGGAGATCAATGGTATGGTTTTATAAATGGTGCATATTTAGGAGACTCAATGAGTACAAAACCAATATTACTAAATGGTAGAGAAGGAAATAACTATATGTTTACAATGAACAATATAGGATTTTATCAACCTGCTTACTGGACTATTTATTTGAAAGTTGATAATGTACATATACATAATGTAAAAATAATTGCACACTCAAATGAGTACAATAAACTCTATAAAGAATTTTTTAATAACAAAAAAATAACAAATAAATTATTAAGTGTTATTAAGGCTTTCAATACAGATGGTATAGATATTAACGGTAATGATGTTTATATACATGATTGTGAAATACATGTTGGGGACGATTGTATTGCCGTTAAAAATGGTAATAATTGGCTTGTGGAAAATATTATAGCAAGTGGATTAGGTATGTCAATCGGAAGTGTAGGTGTTGGTTCTAATATTGTTTTTAGAAATATTGTTATGACAAACACAATTAGAGGTATTTTTGTGAAAACAAACACTAAAAATGTGGCTTTTGAAAATTTTGTAATTAAAAAATCATTAATATTTCCAATATGGATAGGACCAGCCTATCAAGGATTTAATAATGATTGTCCATTATCTTGGCCATTTATCAGTACAAAGGCTACTTCCATAATTTCTTACTTATTTTACACAGATTTAAATAAAATCAATAATTTATGCATGCCCGATTTTGATTCTAGTGGCGATATTTTACTAACAAATATTACAATATATGACTCTGTAACTACACCATTAGTTATTATTGCTAATAGTAACTACAAAATTAATATTAATAATTTAATAGTTTTAAAATCACAGAACAAGCATTTCCCTTTTAGTAATTATACTAAATGTTATTTGGTAAATACAACCAAAACTAATATAGATTTTTGTAAGGATAATAATAGCATAGGTTGCTTAAGAATAGGTAATAGAGATGCAATACAACCTTGTTGCGAACTATATTATCCATATAAAGGTGGTTATTGGGGGTATTGTGATAAATTTAAGTAACAAATAGTTCATGTTTAGCCGTATTTATATACTCTAATCTCATTATTTTTGAAATGCTACTATCTAGTGTTGATTCAAAATAGACATTTGCTTTAACTGTTATACAATCATCAGAGTATTCTGGACAAATTAAGCCATTATCATAAATAAAAACTTTTTTAATAATTCTATCATAATATACACTATCTGTAAAAATCATTGTAAATACATCATCATCTTTAAAATCTTCAATTATTGAAAACGCGTCTGCATAGCCAACACTATTTGAAAGTAATTTTATAATCCATGTTCTTGATGGAATATGACACCACGATAATTTATAAAATGTCGTCACTGGTTTATATAAATGTAATTTATTTAAAATATGATTATCTAAATCTTTGGCATTTATTTTAACTAATAACCCACTTTCATTACAATAATTATTAATTATTCTAAAAGGATATATATTTGAGCTATTTTTAAGTTTAATACAATTATTTGATCTAATGTACCTAAAATTATCTTTAAAAATATTATAATACGTACTATCGTATGAATATATTAATTCTAGTATATAATGTGGTAACGAGTCAAACAAATTTATCATCATTTAAATTTAACAATTATGAATTTAAATAAACATATTAATCTTTCATAGCCGCCGCACTACGAGTTTTTACATAAGTTTCTCCTTTAATTATACACAAAGCTTTGTCTGTAAAAATATTTAAAAATCCGCTAAATAAAATGCAATAGACAAAAAATCTTTTTAAAGTAAATACATACATAGTAGAAAAAAATAAGGGCAAAAATTTAATTTTTTGTAAAAAATTAACTGCATCTTTACAGTCTTTGCAGTTTTTACTGTGAGTATTCCATGAATTTATTTGTGTATTTCTTGATTTTCTAACTAAACTATTTTTTCTTGCAGCACTAAATGTATGTGGTAAAGTTTTATCTAGGCCAGTAATACACCACCATCTTCTAAATATATTAGTTGCCTTGTCGGATGAGCTCAGTGATAAATATTCTTTCTCCTTACTTCTGTAATTAATTTCAGCTTCGTGCAACCAAATGTCTGTGTTAAGAAACCTATTTGTTGCCGCGTGTTGCAACCAAACAGGGATCTTACTTTTAGAAAACGGACTTATCATGAAAACTCTAGATGCACCCTCTTTAACAGGGACTGTCAGAACATTTATATTTGTTTTATATTCATTATTTTTTAATGTAGAATAACTAAAATAACACGGTATTTGAAAAGAAATAATTCCTTTACGATGGTTTCCATTCATAGTGTCCTCAAAAAATATTTCACAATGCGTTAAATTTGAGTTTTTAAGAGTAATATTCATAGGCTTTCCATCTTCTCTTTTTCCTTGCAGGCCGTGATGTGCAAAAGGAATATGTGCAGGATCCATAAAATTCTCGACAAGAATATCCCACGAATATGGCAATTCTTTAATAAAATATTTCGCGTCTTTTGTTCTATTTAGAAATTCATACTTATGATCCGGTAATATTTCAATTGGATCTTGTAACGATGAAATATGTTCTGGAAAAAACCCCCATAATATATCACCTGTTACATATGTAATAATAGTTGTAATATCTATATTTTTGTTTAAAACTTCTTTATTTTGAGGTATTTTTGAACATTTTCCTCCTGTGTTAAATTGCCAACCGTGGTATGGACATTCCAAACATCCAGTTTTCTGTTCGACTCTGCCTTGCGATAAAGGTGCAAATTTATGAGGGCACGAATCTTCTTGTATTGACCATACATTTTCAAGATTATCTCTCCATACAACCCAGTTTTTATTGAATATTTTTACTTTTTGAGGCTCTCCACGAATGTATTCTAAATTGTTAATTGAAAAAACAGGTAACCAAGTTCCGACGAAAGATAGAAATTTCATTTTTATTTATTTAGTAAATAAATAAACTTTATTTTCAGTTTTAAAAAATATTTTTATTATTATAAAATGGACAATAATAAATACACAAATTATTCAAATATAATTGAATATACAACAGTGTTTAACAACAATGTAAGTAATAAAATAACATATACAACAAAAGCACACAAATCAAGTGATAAAAATCCATCGGGAACTTATGAAATAAAAGAATCTTCAAAAAACTCCATTATAAGACCTTTATCATCTAAAGAATTGACAAATATTTTTATTGACGATTCAATCATTACAATTAGTAACGAGACCGCTGATTTTATGTTAATAGATAATTAAATTGATTTAATATTAAGTTGTTAAAATTAAAACTAAACTATGCCTCTAAGTGTTTTAACTTATATTGCCACAATAGCAGTGCAAAACAAAAATTTAATTGAACGTATGAAATTTGTAAAATATTTTTTTGTAGCAAGAGTTTCGTCAATTGCATTACTTGCTTTGATAGATACTTATTCTTACAAAGGTAAAATAGCTCTTAACAAACGTTTGTTGTTTTAATTTTTATTTTTATAAAAATAAAAATCTAAAATATCCAAAAAATACCAGATAATAATCCAAATATTGATGCATAGTATACAGTTTTATCAATATTATGTACAAATTTAACCCAATCATCATATAAAAGTGAGTCATTATAAGTTTGTTCGTGTTCAATTTTTGTCTTACTGTCAATAGACGTCCATATTTCCCAATGTGAATTCCACTCACTGAATGGGTAGTAGCAATAACCTTCATCTTCCCATTTATCACCCCAACTATTTCTAATAATAAAATCTTTATTAGTATAACCCACTATACACATTGCATGACCACCTAGTAATTCTTGAGTGTCGTGTTCTTTTTTCCACATTTTTGGGCCATAATTATAAACAGGCATGCAAATTAAACATGGACCGTTTTCGTATAATGAAATTTTTAATTCGTTAATACTATATATTCTGCCATAACTTGAACATGTATGTTTTTTAGCAGAATCGTAAATTGTTTTAGCTATCTTATTTTTATGTTTTGAATTTTCTACACCATACGGATATTCATGTTCTTTGCAAATACCTATTTTTGAAAGTATTTTCATAACATCTCGCCCAAACATACCTTCATCATTAGTTTTGTCATCGTCATATAAATTACTACGAACATCGTAAAAGAATTGAGGGGACATATAACCTTCAAAATTATAATCTTTGTGTTCTTGAATTTCTTTCATAGAAGAAACTGCAAAAGCAAAACAACTACCTTGTTCGCCTTGATTTCTAACGTTCTCTAAATATGGCCTAAAATCTAAGGTGTTTGGATATTTATTACTTTTGCTGATTACTATAAAATCTCTGTTGTCTTCTGGAGACTCTTTTAAGTTTAATTTATAGTTGTTCATTTACTGTATGTAATTTTTTTTTTAAACTGAAAAATAAGTTTAAAATATGATTAAAAAATATGATTAAAAAAATATCAGAGATTTTAGCCTCCATAACAATAATTACACCTTCTCTTGTTTCATTAATTTTTATTTCAAATCCAGATGTTAAAACCCGAACCAAAATTGCTTGTTATTCGTCGTTACTGATTTGCCCTTTTTCTATTATGTTACACTTATATAAAGCTTTTGGAAATAACATACTAATTCAAAATAGATTATACAAGGGCGATGTTATTTTTATTCATATTAGTAACTTAGTATTAGCGTATAGTTGGAATTATAATATATCAAACATTGAGAAAGAATATCATCTTGCATGTATTTATAATATTATAATATCTGACACTGTTAAATATCCTAAAAATAAAAATACGATAGATTACTTGGCTGGATTAGGGTATTTTAAAACTTCGTTTAATTTGTTTCAAACGTCCATATTAATATGGTGTTTATATATTGTTTCCTTAATTACTCTGTTTTTTATACATAACAAAAAGTTGGCTGGTGTTCATAGTTCCTGGATTATGCATACGATGCTGGCTCCTTCACATTATTGTGTACTATATGCATTGCAAAATTATTAATTTAAAAAAAAATGTTTTATATATAATAAATAATGGCTTCGTAGCACAGTTGGTAGTTGCACTCGGCTTGTAACCGAGAGGTCGCGGGTTCGATCCTCGCCGAAGCCTTATATTATTATATTATAATATAATAATACCAAGTAAAACATTTATTCATATATATTATTGGCTAAAAGTAATTGGAAGTTAATTTCAGGAACTAAATATTAATAAATCACACTATTTATTATTTAAACTCTAATAAATGAGAATTGACACACAGTACTATTTTTTTAAAGTTATCTTTAAAAAAATAGCTGATGGACCGGGACCTAAACTTATTTTAAAAGACTTAGATTTAATTCCCGGTACCCAAATAACTTTTATATGTCTATCCACGACAATATTTGATATGTTGAGAGAAAACCACGGATCGAATTTGTCTGATTACGAGTTAAGAGAGAAAGCTTAAATTGCGATTTTATAGAAGCGATACGATTATATAATTGCATAAATACCAAATCAAAAAATATTTCATGTGAAGAATTTGTAGATTTCCTGAGCAAAGGAACTATAGATGATATTAATAATTTGTTGAGTTTATCAGAAGTTGTTGAAAATCTTGGTCTTTTACAAGAAGATAATGCAATAGATGAGCCTGAACGAAACAGTATTATAATTGAAAAAAACAGAAATTGTGTGGAATATATTATAAATAGTTTATTTAAGAGATCTAATAGCAACAAGTTAAATCAGTATTTTATTATTTAGTAATAATAAAATGGAGAACTTTCTATCACTAGATGGAAATAGCGGCGAAAGTGTTAAAGGATATAAAGGGGTTAATTTATACTGCAAAGTAAGTGCAAATGACTTTAGCGATGATGGTATTGATTATATTGAAGTGAAATCAAACGGGGTTCCAAATTATACACCTAAAATAGGTGATCAAGTGATTAGAGGTAGATGGAATGACGAATTAAAAGCTGCCACTGACGGGGAAGAAGGAAACCCAAATTCAATCGAAGCACAAGATTATACATTTTTAATACCAAAATTTCTAACAGGTGATGGAACGGGTTGGGTTAAAAATAGAAAATATAAGTTACCAATGGGAGCAATTGGAGTTGCTGTAAATGGTATTCCTTTGTACAATCAATGGGCAGACCGCACCGAAGAAAGCGATGCAAATGAAACAGAGGAATTTGATAGCTGTTGTGGTCATCCTGATGGTCAAAATAAATACCATTATCACCAATACCCTCTTTGTGTAGCTGGAAATTCTGCCATTAACAGACTATATGTTTCAAACATTAAAGAATATTTACAAAATTTACTAAATAATAATACACCTAGTCCAATAATTGGATATATGTTCGACGGCGTACCTGTAACGGGGCCTGTAGGTTATGACAAAAATGGAAATATTAAGCTACTAAAACCTTCTTTTGACATCAACAAAACATATTTAGAAGGATTGGGAGATCTTGACGAATTTAACGGTATTAGTTCGCCGCTTGTACAACACGGGGTTGATACATATCATTACATTGCTACAATTGTCTCAAATGACGATGGTAATGAACCTTTATTTGACGGTCACGGAAAAATAATAGCCGCATTCCCGTATTTTATAAACCAATATAAATATAGACCGGAAGATATAAATTTTGACAATTAAACACAAATACCATTTACAAATGAGTTTTTTTGTTTAATTCTATATAATTTGTCACCCGTTGATTGATTTTTTAGGGGTTTTCTTGCATTCAGAGCACAAAGACCTATCCAAAATACAAATGTTAAAAACATAAATGGTATATCGATTAAGGTGTGTATATTGTAGTAATATTCTTTTGTAATATTCATTTTACAAAAGAATATTAACTTTTATATATTATTTTCATTTTTAAAATATTTGTAAGTTGTAATTATATTACTGTTTATTAAAAAAAATTCAATATTATCAGGATGATAAATAGTTTCCTTAAACTCTTTATTTAGAGCCAGAATTTTACATTTGTGATTACGTAAATTAATAAATTCTGACCAATTTTTAGGTCTGCGATATATCATTATCATAACTAATCTGTTTTAGTAGATTTTCCGTGTTCAAATTCAATTTAATCGGGTTCAAAATTGTAATCAGAATCTATATAATTATCTCCTAATTTAGTAACAACTAATTCTAATAAAGTATCAACATCGCAGCAAAATTTAATATCTTTTACATATGTGAATTTTACATTGACCAATCCGGTTACTACAGATTTAAAATCTTGTAATAATAAATTTTTTAAACTTAAATTTTCATTAGTATTAGATCTGTCAAATTGCTCAAGTAATCTAAACGCGGATCTAATAGTTTCTTGTAAAAAAGACAATGTGTTAGATCTATTATCTTGTTCCCAAAAAGTCCTAACAAAACGTGTGATTAATCCGTCGGATTGCACAACATAACGTCGTGTATTAATTTTCTCGCCTTTTTGCAATCTGCCTATGAATTTAATTCTAGCAATAACTTCGGGATTATTGTCCATTATTTACTATAATAATATATTATATATTGTATAAACTAAATTATGACTTCCAAACAAAGACGCAAAAGTCCATCTAATGGATGGAGTAAGATGGCACCCAAAAAAGGTAAGGACCGAAATGATATGTTGAAAAAATGTGGTTCCAAATGTTTTTTAGATCCAAAAAATAAAAAATATCCAATTTGTGCAAAAGGCAGTTGTAAAGTCAATAAAAAAGGTTTGCATGCAGCTTATTCAAGATCTCGTCAATGGAACCGCGAAAAAATAGCAAGTACAGCAAAAAAGAAGCTTAGTAAAGGTAAAAGAAGGCCTAAGAAAAGCAAAAGCAGACCTAAGAAAAGTGGAAGAAGGCCTAAGAAAAGTAGAAGAAGGCCTAAGAAAAGTAAATGTGCAAAATACAATATGTGTGCATGCCCTAGAGTAAGATGTATGGTTGAAAAAGAATGTAGAAATATATCAAAATGTCCTCAAATTATTTAATTATTATTTTACAAAGTTAAGATTGATATTAACTTTGTAAGATCTAGGAATGGAATTTATCAAATACTTGAGAATAAATATATAATTGTATATATACAATTATTACTTTTGTCACATCACACCGCAACTACAATCCGATCATAGTACGCTTTAATAACTTTCCTTTATCTTTTTTCTTATCACCCCATAACCATTAGACATGGCATTATCACCGCAATAGGCGTTACCTATTCTTCCTTGATAACCATTCCATCCACCGTTGCAACAACAGCCTCCGTAAAATTCTAGTGTATTAGAATTTCCCCAACCTGTGATGTTATTAATACTCTGGTTGAATTTGTCCATATAATTGTACTAAAAATAATTAAAAATTTAGAGAATTTGTATTTCTTGATTTTGTAAGCTATCTTGTTCTGTTTTATCAACTAAAATAATACAAAATAAGCATAAACCTAAAAAAAATGAACAAACTATAAAATACTCACTATCGTCAAGTCCGTGTATTATAAAATTAGTTGTATTAGTCATTTAGACATGAGATGTACTTTGGCTTGATTTATCAATTTAATTTTGTTCTATAACAACGCTATAAGTCGACGCTGGAATATCCTTTAATCTATTTTTCCATATAGATAATGCTTTAGCAAATAAAAATAAACATGTAAGTATTACAGCCCCACCGACAATAAAATATATTTTACACCGTAAATCTATATAATTATCACCTGATCTACCCCAACTATTTATATATCCAATGTAAATCATTGTAGGTATTAACATAATAATTATTGAAATAGAAATTAGAAAGACGATTAATACAGATGTTTGGTCTGTATTTTTAGGATTTCGCAATTTATTGCAAACAGCGGCTTGCAAAAGATCATTTCTTTCAATTTTGTCATTAGTATCTTGGATTAAGTTTTCAGTTCCGGAGGGTCCTGTATCTGCAAAGTCTTCGTTTAAATCTTTGCATGATTTACATATTACAGTCATAAATTCAACTAAATCAAGCGGAGATGGGGAAGTTGCGAAAATAAATCCATCAGCGGTTTTAGTTGGTACATTTAAATAAACCCTGTTCATACTTATAAAACTTGTATCTTGGGACGCTGCTAATATATTATGGGGTCCTGTTGGTATAAATTCAACCGAATTAATTGATGTAAGCGATTCTAGTCTTGTTAAATCTGATCTTGAAAACCCAACTGAATAATTTTGATTTAAACCATCACCTTTTAAGGACCCAAAAGAAGTGACAGTTTGTGTATCGTATAAGTTCAAGGTATTATATAAAATATTTGAATCTTTTTCTGAATTATTATAATCCATATAATTTTGAGATAATACCAAGGCTAAATCATTCATACCTAAACAAAATGCGTCTGATGCCGGATATATTGTGTCTCTACAATCTCCAAAAGTTGCAACATTAAATTGTATCATATCAATACCTAATTGAGACCATAACATTTCAGACATCGGTCCATTGTTTGTAACTTTTTCAATATATTCATTGTATTGGTAGAACGGAGATGGTAATTGAACTGTGTTTATAGTATAAAATTGAGAAAAATCACCAGTAGCTTTTAATTGGTTTATAATTTTATTTTTATACACAATTAAATCATCTTGATTTACCCCAGTTGTAAAATTTATTTGTTTCTTAAAATTAGAACCGATCCAATTTCCAATATTATTTTCACTATATGTTGTCCATTTCCAAACATTTTTGTCATTTTTGGTAAAATATCCATTTTGATCGCTTAATTTAAATGGATTATAAGGTAAGTTTTTCTCAATACCCAAAACTACAGTTTTAGACTGCGAAGCAACCTCATTTTTCCAACTATCAAATTCCTCTGAATATTCATCTGACGGTACTACCCGTCCCAACAATAAAAATGTATCTTTTTCATAATCAAAAATTGGAGAAGATGACGTTATATATTCGTTTGTTTTATATTTTTTGAGCATTTGTCTTCCTAACGGATCTTTTGTATTTCCGAAAGTTGATCCGGCTGGTATTGGAACGCAAATTATTGGAGTATTTTCCAACTCTTCTCCTGAAATATTATACTCTTTTTCTATCTGGTTTATAAATTCATTTGATACTTCAAAATTGGGGCTTTTAATATTATTACAAAAATCTTCAGCAAGATTTTTGTTATGGGTACTTATTACTAATATTGTTATACCGCTACTTTCCCATTTAGCTTTTTGAGCATCTGTTAATATATTTTGTATATCAAATAAATTTATTGGATCTGTTATTGAAGTAAATAAAACACCGTTACTAAAATTAGACCCCATTCTTGATGTGCTGAAAATATACGGAGTGAGACTAAAATAACTAATATATTTAAAAGGTGGTAATTGCAAAGCAACCATGACACCTTGTTTATCAGATAAAACCGTGGCTCCAAGCGTACTAAAACCTAAATTTGTAGGAGTAATAAGATCATTTGCGACTACATCAACATTATATTTGGCTTCGCTTGTTTTAGAAAATAAACTTGTTCCAAAATCTGGAACTGGAAATAATAAATAGGGGGAACTGTTATTGTTTGCGAAACAAGATGGTAAAAATTTACATAATGTATCTGAGAAAAGTATACTTTGTCCAGAATAAACATTATAATCATTAATATTTAACAAATATTGCAAAGACGCACAAACAGGTAAAAATCCTTTACAGCATATTTTAATATCGTTCACTGTAAAACAACCAATATTTGATAAATTAGTTTGTTGTTGCGATTTTATAATGTCGAAATCATAAGAGTCATAAATAAATTCGTCATTATCTTTAATATTGCAATTTACCATATTTTTACAGTAAGAAGCTGATTGCGGTTGTGCATTTTTAGTAATGTCATATTTAATAGGGCATGTGGATTTCTTACCACAGGAACTTAACCCGTTTTTAAAACGCGGAAATCGAGAATTTAAACTACTAAATATAAAAATTATACATATAATTGTGAGTAGTAATAATGTTACTCCAACTGATATAAGAATAATTTGGGACTGGGTTAAATCTAACATTTTTATTATATAATTATATAATAAAAATAGAATGCATCAATATAATTTGCAAATTCCAAATAATATAGAAAAATCAAATTTAATTACAAATGACAAAAATTCAGAAAATATTTTTAAAGTACCAGATAACTTGATTATCAGAAAAATATTTGCAAATAATGATGAAATAATGTTAGGATTTTCAGCAAAACAAAGAATTCTCGGGATTTTCTCGAAAAAAATGATTAATTATTTTCGAGAAAATAACCTTGATTTTTTTGATAATGAAGAAAAATTATATGAATCAGAATTTGAAAGTTCTGTTAGCATTAGCCGTGATAGTATATTCAATGTAATCAAAGATTCTAACCTTGATCATGACGAAATAATAATACACTGTGAAAGTATTTAAACATCAAAACTTAAAACAGTCATATAAGTTTCTAAAGCTTCTAACAAATTACCTTTATTTTGATATTGTTCTTTTGGATTATCTTCTTCGTGAATTAGCTTAATTTTCAATAGTTTATGGTATGCACATTTATAGAACGACTCGTCGTCAGTGGAATTAATTTTTTCTATTTGATGGTCTAAATATGGAATACGTTTTGGCGAGTATTCATGGTCTTTTAAAGGTACTTGTATTAGTTCTGAAACTTGTTTAATATGTAATGCCTCCCATTCTAAATTTTCAATATCAACAATATCACCTATTTTTTTAGTATCCGAATCACTTGTAATTGCAAATAAATAACGATTTTCATTTAACAAGCATCTTAATTTACATACATACATTGCAAAACCGCCTTCTTTTTTAAGAAGAGCCATTTTCGGATTATCATAAAATCTAGATATTGCTAAGTAAAATATTGTATTGTCTGGTGAATAGTCGTCGAAAACCTCGCCGTGATGCATATTAATTCTTTTTTCTTTTATTTTTATACTATAAATGAGTAATTATTTGACGGTATCAAAATTTTATAACACAGGATATATAGGAGATTCAGATAAATATAGAAAAATGCAAGGCCTTCAATCCCAAAAATTTGCATCTATGAACCCTGCTTATGTATTGTACCCACTATGCAATGCAGTTCCAGAAGTAACTAGCAGTCCTTATGTAAATTCATTTTGCACTCAAAATATACAATCTCCAGAATCTCCGTATTTCAAACGATATGGCCCTTGTCCAGTGTTATATTAAAACCTTTGAATACAAAATTGGTTTATATCTGATAGTATTAACAGACCTAATTGATCAATTATACTATTTTCTTCGATTTCTTTATCCCATTGGTTATGCCAGTGATAACAAAAAGTGCCTTTGAAAAAATTATCAAAATTATATTGTTTATTTGTTTTTTCCAAAAAATTAGACGTTCCAATCCTATATGGATTTTGTACCCAACTTCCATCAAACCAGGAGCACGGTAGAATCAACATATCTAAATCTGAATCATATGTTAATTCTGCTCGTTGAAAACCCCACCCTCTATTACGGTTG